>OLRJ01001929.1_pt1 | contig 16493 bp, 10 predicted proteins | sample 1672741 | NCBI WGS metagenome assembly OLRJ01 (sample SAMEA3136719, study PRJEB25190) | human gut metagenome | biome: human gut; feature: human-associated habitat; material: faeces | place: Austria | collected 2013
GGCACGCTTTCGGGCGGCGAGCAGCAGATGCTCGCCATGGGACGAGCGCTTATGAGCAAGCCCGACCTGCTCATGCTCGACGAGCCCTCCATGGGCCTTGCCCCTATTCTCGTTCAGGAGATCTTCGATATCATCAAGGAGCTCAACGAGGCCGGCACTACCATCCTGCTCGTCGAGCAGAACGCGAACATGGCGCTCTCCATCGCAGACCGCGCCTATGTGCTCGAGATCGGCACTATAAAGAAGACCGGAACCGGCGCCGAGCTTCTTGTTGACGACGACGTGCGCAAAGCATATCTCGGAGGCTGACTCGAGCCGAATCAACGCCCCGCCTGTCTCCAAAGCAAGAAGCCCGCTCCTCTACTGGAGCGGGCTTCTCTGTCTTTCTTATCCCACTTACCAGGTTTGGCCTTGCGTTAGTTCAGGTCAACGGTGGTGCCGAGGGAGTTCGCCTTGAGCGTGCGAAGCCAAAAATCGGGCCGGGCATCTGCAAGCGCCTTGTGGACGGCGGCTGCGCGCTCTTCGCCGTCTGCGACCGCGAGCATCGTGGAGCCCGAGCCGCTGATCATGAAGGCGCAGGCTCCCGACTCGAGCGCAATCTGCTTTAGCGGCTCGAAGTCGCAGATGAGCTTGCTGCGATACGGTTCATGGAGCTTGTCGTGATTTGCCTTGGAAAGAAGGGCAGCGTTGCCCGTCTCGAGCGCCCTGACCACGGCAACGCAGCGGCCCATCTGCCAGACCGCGGTCGACGTGGGAACCTCTGTGGGAAGAACCCTGCGGGCGTCGGCCGTGCGCACCTCGTAGGGAGGGGCGATGGCGATGAAGCGAAGGCTTTGGGCGATGTCCATGCGCGTGGAGGTCGTGTCGTCGCCTTCGACAAAAGAGCTTACGAGACCGCCCATGATGGCGGGCGCCACGTTGTCCGGATGACCTTCGATGCGGGTCGCCATCTCGAGGCACTCGTCACGGTCATAGGCCCCGCGGCAGAGCACTTGAGCCGCGGCGACACCGGCGATGACGCAGGTTGAGCTCGAGCCGAGCCCGCCCGACAGCGGGATAGGGGAGAGGATCGAGATTTTCAGGGGCGTGGGGTCGCATCCCAGCTCCGCGCACCCCTTCAGGTAGCTTTGCCACACGAGATTGTCCTCGCCGCGGAAACGCTCCTCGCAGCCGTCGATCTCGAGCGTCTCGGATGGCGACATGAGGAAGGTGGCCGTGAGGTCAAGCGCGATTCCGAGGCAGTCGAACCCGACGCCCACGTTCGCGGACGTGGCGGGGACGCGCACGATGACGACCGGCTTGCTCTGACCGTCGGCGGCGATCACTTGAACACCCTGGCGCAGGAGGCCTTGACGAAATCACCCATCTTGTCGCGGTCGCAGACAGTCGTGTGGATGATCTCGGCGTCACGAAGAGCGGAAAGGCGCGCCGGCGGGACGGTTCCGGTCTTTGCGGCGAGGGCGTCCATGCACTCGAAGCCGGTCAAGTTATCGGTGTCATCCCCAAGCGCCCCAAGAACGTCCGCGCCGAACTTGTACGGGGAAGCGGTGGAGAGACAGACGCGCGCGGAGCCGTCGCGCTCGACGGAGTCGAGGACGGTCTTTGCGACGGCGGTGTGCGGGTCGATGAGGACGCCGAGGCCCTCCCAGGTGGAACGGATCTCCGCGCGGGTCTGGTCATCGTCAGCTCGGCCGCAGGCGAAGACCTCCTGGATGCGGGCAAGCACCTCTGTCGGGACGGTGTAGGAGCCCTTCTCTGCGAGGTTGGACATGAGCGAAGACACGAGCTCGCAATCACCCTCGCAGAAGTAATAGAGCATGCGCTCGAGGTTCGAGGAGACGAGGATGTCCATCGAAGGGCTGATCGTCTTGTTGAAGGGGCGCAGGCGGTTATAGGTTCCCGTGGTGAGGAAATCAGTGAGGACGTCGTTCTCGTTCGAGGCGACCACGAGCTTTTTCACGGGCAGGCCAAGGCGCTTCGCGTAGTAGCCTGCGAGGACGTCGCCGAAGTTGCCGGTGGGGACGCAGAAGGTCACCTCGTCACCCAGCTGAATCGCGCCAGCTCGCACGAGTTGGGCGTAGGAGTCGAAATAATAGGTGACCTGGGGCGCGAGACGGCCGACATTGATGGAGTTCGCGCTCGAGAGCACGGCGCCGCGCGCAGCAAGCCTCTCGGCGAGAGCGGCGTCAGCGAAGATGTGCTTGACCTCAGTCTGGCAGTCGTCGAAGTTGCCTCGCACCGCGCACACCGCGACGTTGTCACCTGCCTGCGTCGCCATCTGGAGGTGCTGGATGTCGGAGACCTTGCCTTCCGGGTAGAAGACGGTGACGCCGCAGCCCTTGACGCCGGCGAAGCCGTCGAGGGCCGCCTTGCCGGTGTCGCCGGAGGTGGCGGTGACGATCATGATCTTCTTGCCATCCCCCTCGGTTGCCCTGCGAGCGACGCCCATGAGCTGGGGAAGCATCTGGAGCGCAACGTCTTTGAAGGCGCTCGTGGGGCCATGGTAGAGCTCGAGCAGCCAGTCGTCGCCGAGCGCCGAGACCGGGCAGCACGCGGGGGTGTCCCACTGCTCGCCGTAGGCCGCGCTCACGCAATCGGCGATCTCATCATTGGTATAGTCGGGAAGAAGGGCGCTGAGCACCACGCGCGCGTTCTGCTGGAAGGTTTGGTTGCAGACCTGAGCGAGGTCGAGCTTCTCCTCGCCGATCCAGTCCGCGACATAGAGGCCACCGTCGGGTGCGATTCCGCGCAAGATAGCTTGCTTGCTTGTTACGTTATCGGTTTTACCGCGCGTGCTGTGGTAGAACGAATTCACTGTCGGCTCCTTGCGTCCGGTTGATACCGCGGATACTCCGAGTAATCATACCTGCAGCGCGCGAGCCACGGGCTATGGACACAGATTCGAAAGATTGGACTCGCCGCTCATGAAAATCGCCCTTCTCGGCTACGGCACGGTCGGCCGTGGCGTCGACCAGATCATCCGCGACCGCGTGGGCTCCGTCGAGGTCGCTCGCATTCTGGAGCTGCCCGACCGCCTGAGTGATCCCCGCATGACCTCTGACTACAACGAGATCGTGTCGGACCCGGACATCGACCTCGTGGTCGAGTGCATGGGCGGGGTAGAGCCGGCGCATACCTTCATCATGCGTGCGCTTGCCTCCGGCAAGCACGTCGTCACCTCCAACAAGGCCGTCGTCGCCGCGCACTTCGCCGAGTTCGCCGAGGCTGCCCTCTACAACCGAGTGAGCCTCTTCATCGAGGCCTCGGTCGGCGGCGGCATCCCCTGGATCGCCGGTATCGAGAAGGCCCGCCGCATCGACGAGATCTCCTCTTTCAAGGGCATCATGAACGGCACCACCAACTACATCGTCTACCAGATGCTCAAGGACGGCGCCGAGTTCTCCGATGTCCTGGCCGAGGCCCAGGAGCTTGGCTACGCCGAGCGAGATCCCTCCGCGGACATCGACGGCATCGACGTCATGAACAAGACCATCATCACCGCCTCGGCGGCGTTTGACGTTGCCTGCACCCACGACCTGCCCGTTTCCGGTATCCGCAACCTCACCAAGGCCGATCTCGACCTCTTTGGCGAGCGCGGCCTCACGGTCAAGCTGCTCGGCCGCGGCGTCCAGAAGGACGGCGCCTACGCTGTCGCTGTGGAGCCCGTCGCCCTGCCCGTAGCCTCGCTCGAGGCGCACGTGCCGTCCAACTTCAACCTCGTGACCCTCGACGGCCAGACGGTCGGCGAGCTTAAGTTCTACGGACAGGGCGCAGGCAGCCTTCCCACGGGTAATGCCATCGTCCAGGACGTTCTCGATTGCGCCGCGGGACGCCGCCCTGTATACGACTTCTCTCGCGGGCTCGAGTACGCGCCCGAGCTGCTTCGCGGCGATTATGTGCTTCGCAGCTCTGAACAGCCGGCAGGCTCCGAACCCTTCGCGCCCGGCGCCTGGCTTCTTCGCGACATCACGGCGGTCGACGCCCGCGCCGCCCTCGGTGCCGCGATCGAGTCCGACCCCAGCTCTTTCATGGCAGCCCTCGTGTAAGCAGAACGGATACCTTCACAGATGATCAAGATCGCAAAGTTCGGCGGCTCGTCTGTCGCCTCCGCCGAGCAGTTCAAAAAGGTCAAGGGCATCGTCGAGTCCGATCCCGACCGCAAGTTCGTCGTCGTCTCCGCCTCCGGTAAGCGCTTCTCCGGTGACAACAAGATCACCGACCTTCTTTTGCTCGTGAACGCCCATATTCAGTACGGCGTCGACTGCACCTCACTTCTTGGCGATATCCAGCGCCGCTACCAGGACATCGTCGACGAGCTCGGCCTCAAGTGGCCGCTCGCGGACAAGTTCCAGGCCTTCGCGAGCAACATCAAGAAGCACTCTCCCGAGTACGTGGTCTCTCGCGGCGAGTGGTTCACGGCCAACCTCATGGCGGAGTACCTCGGCATGCCCTTCGTTGACGCCGCCGACGTCGTCGTGTTCCACCACGATGGCTCGGTCGATATGGAGCGCACCGCCGCTCGCCTCAAGGACGTCATGGTCCGCAAGGGATCGTTCGTGCTTCCCGGTTTCTACGGCGCTACGGTCGATGGCCAGATCAAGCTCTTCCAGCGCGGCGGCGGCGACATCACCGGCGCCATCCTCGCCCGCTGCGTCGACGCGAACCTCTACGAGAACTGGACCGACGTGTCGGGCTTCCTTTCCGCAGACCCGCGCATCGTCGATCACCCGCGCTCCATTCGCCGCATCACCTTCGACGAGATGCGCGAGCTCTCCTATATGGGCGCCTCGGTTCTTCAAGAGGAGGCCATCTTCCCGGTTCGCGAGGTCAACATCCCCATCCAGATCAAGAACACCAACCGTCCCGCTGACGAGGGCACCATCATCCGCGAGAACGCCGAGGCGGGCGAGGACGAGCACCTGATCACGGGCATCGCGGGCAAGAAGGACTTCATCAGCGTCCACATAAAGAAGGCGCACATGTCCAACGAGGTCGGCCTCGTGCGCAAGACGCTTGCCATCTTCGAGCGCTACAACGTCTCGGTCGAGCATATCCCCACCGGCGTCGACTCTTTCGGCGTCGTCGTCAACGGTGCCGATGTGCGCGACTCCATCTATTCCATCATCTCGGACATCCGCAAGGAGATTCGTCCTGACGACATCAGCATGGTCGATAAGCTCGCGCTTATCTCTGTCGTCGGACGCAACATGTCGAAGCGCTCCGGCACCTCCGGCAAGATTTTCGGCGCGCTCGGCGAGGCCGGCATCAACATTCGCATGATCACGCAGAGCTCTCAGGAGATCAGCATCATCATGGGCGTGAACAACGAGGACTTCGATCGTGCCATCAAGGTCATCTACGAGCGTTTTGTTCGCGACGAGGTCATTCAGCTCTCCGATATGTAACCCAAGGTATCCAAGAATTCCGAAAGGACAACACCATGGCAGGCAAGGTAGTCGCAATCCTCGGCGCTACAGGCGTCGTCGGAACCCAGATGCTCGAGTGTCTCGAGGAGCGTGATTTTCCCGTCGAGAAGCTCGTCCCGCTCGCCTCTGCCCGATCCGTCGGCAAGACCGTGAGGTTCCGCGGCGAGGACGTTGCCGTGCAGCTTGCCTGCGCTGATGCCTTCGAGGGCGTCGACATCGTCCTTAGTGCCGCCGGCGACGAGACCGCCAAGCAACTTCTTCCCGAGGCCGCCAAGCGCGGCGCTGTGTGCGTGGACAACTCGCACGCGTTCCGCCTCGACGAGGATGTGCCCCTTGTTGTGCCCGAGATCAACTCCGCGGATATTAAGAACCACCCGCGCAACATCATCGCTAACCCCAACTGCGCGACCATCATCGGCCTCGTACCGACGTTTCCGCTTCACCAGGCCGCCGGCCTGAAGCGCCTGATCGTCTCGACCTATCAGGCCGCCTCCGGCGCGGGGCTTCCGGGTCTCACGGAGCTCGAGCGCGAGAGTCGCGTGCTCGCCGAGGGCGGTGAGGTGGGGGAGACCAAGCCCTTCGCCTATCAGCTCGCCTATAACCTTATTCCGCAGATAGGCGGCTTCAAGGACGAGGCTTACACGTCCGAGGAGCTGAAGATGCAGAACGAGGGCCGTAAGATCATGCACCTGCCCGAGGTCCGCGTTAACTGCACCTGTGTCCGCGTTCCCGTCATGCGCTCTCACTCCGAGAGCATCACCGCCGAGTTTGAGCGTCCGATCTCGCCTGATGAGGCGCGCGAGATTCTCGCGTCCGCACCCGGCGTCAAGGTCGTCGATGACCCGGCGAAGCTTGAGTACCCGATGCCGCTCGACACCTCCAACCAGGACCTTGTGTATGTCGGCCGCATCCGCCGTGACCTCTCGGCTCCCGACGGCGTGAACTCGCTTACCTTCTGGTGCTGCGGCGACCAGATTCGCAAGGGCGCCGCCACGAACGCCGTCCAGATCGCCGAGTACCTGGTTTAGTCGCTTCTTGATTCGAACGATTGGGGCCCTTTAGGCAATTGACGCCTAAAGGGCCCTTTGTTTCCTAAAGCCGTTGAAGCCATTCCGTCATGAGCGAGCAGAACAGCTCGGGCTGCTCAAACTGGAGATTGTGCCCCGCAATATCGAGTACTGCCATGGTCCCCCGCGTGAGCTTTGGCATAAGCCTCGCTTGGTCGAGATAGCCCACCATCGAGTCTTGGCGGCCGCAGACCAGCACGGCAGGCTTATCGAAGTTGGGGCCCTCCATGAACTCAGACACCCCCTGCGTAAGCGGGAAGCTTCTGTCCACGGCCTCCAGGAACGCGGGGTTCGCGTTGGCGAAGCCGGGAGCCTCCTCGTCGCGGAAGCGAACCCAGGTCTCTCGATCTGCCCGCACGGCGTTTTGCAGGAAGCTCTCGCGTTCGGCATCGGAGAGTGTCGAGAGAAAAGCCTCGTCCTTAACGGTCGCGCCGTCCTTTTCTATGCGGCGGTCCTCCAGCCTGTCTACAGACAACGGGCAGATGAGGGCGGACCCCAGCAGCCTCTCGGGGAAGGCAGCCATCATGCCCAGGGCGATGTAGCCGCCGTATGATTGCCCCACGATGGCGAATTCTTTGCCCGGGGCTACCTCGTCCATGACCGCGATCGACTCTTTGAGGATGGCGTCGCTTGAGGCGAGCGAGAGCGGCGCATCGTTTGAGCGGCCGTGCCCGGGCAGGTCGACGTATACGCGAAATACCATTCCCCCCATGCCGGCCGCCTCTATCGCCGGCTCCATGCAGCCGCGCATGAGCTCGAGCTGGCATCCGAATCCATGCAGCATGAGCATGGGGATACCGTTTTTCGGGCCTTCTGTTTCGTAATACATCTCTGCCTCCCACCTGCCATTTCATCCCGTCTGATTTGGCAGTCGTTTTTGCCTGTCTGGTCTTGCGCGTGTGCGATACTGCTCAACAGTCTACTGAGAAAGGAAGGCTCCATGGCTCTTCTCTCCACGTATTATCTCCCCGGCTTGTGTGTCGAGGACCACTCCGTCGATGTCCCGCTCGACTGGAGGGGCACGAGCCCTGCTCTATTTGCCGGGGTCGACGACCCCGACCCCTCGAGGCTTTGCGCTGAATCCGCCGCCCTCGAGCCGGACCCCGCGTTTGCGGGCAAGAAGATCCGACTCTTTTACCGCACGGTTTGTCTTCCCCAAAACGTCGGCCGAGATCTTCCCGCGATCGTGTACCTGCAGGGCGGCCCCGGCGGCGCTGGCCCTCGCGTGCTCGACGCCCAGAGCGACGGATGGCTCGCCGAGGCGGTCAAGCATTTCCGCGTCGTCCTTCCCGACCAGCGCGGCACGGGGCGCTCGTCTGCCGTGGACGGTCATCTCATGGATCGGCTACGCGATGAGGCGCTCGCCTGCGGCGCTGATCCTGCCCGCCTTCAGGCGAATTACCTCAAGCGTTTCCTCGCCGACTCGATTGTCCGTGATTTCGAGTACCTCCGTCTGACCGAGTTTGGCGGGGCCCGTTGGGTCACGCTGGGTCAAAGCTACGGTGGCTTCCTCACGCTGTGCAACCTGAGCACCTTCCCCCATGGTGTCGCCGCTTCGTTTGTGGGCGGGGGCATCCCCCATGTGCCGGCGAGCGCGAAAGACGTGTACGCCCACACCTTCCCGCGCATGGTCTCGAAGACGGGCGCGTGGTATGAGAAGTACCCGGTGGATAGGGAGCGGGTGGGCCTGCTTGCCGACAGGCTCGCCGTGGGAGACGTCCTTCTTCCCGACGGCAGCCCCTTCTCGGTGCGCCGCCTTCAGCTGTGCGGGGGCGGGCTCGGCATGAAGCCCGCGCCCGAGCGGCTCCACAATCTCCTTGACCTTGCGTTCTCGGACGGCGACGGGAGCGCCCAATCCGCCCTTGAAGCCGCCGGCGGAGACCCTTCCAAGGTGTACGTGAACAGGGGGTTCGCAGAGAGCGTTCAGGCGCTCACGGGCTCTGCGGCAGATCCACTCTACTGGACCCTGCAGGAGTTCATCTATGCCGACGGAAAGCTCGACGAGCCTATTCGATGGGCGGCCGCCCATGAGGCCGAGGCGCGCCCTGAGTTCTCTGAGTCGGCTCGTCCGCTCATGTTCTTCGGTGAGGCGATGTTCCCTTGGATGTTCCAAGAAGACCCGGCCCTTAAGCCTTTTGCAGCCGCAGTGGGCGTGCTTATGGAAGATACCGAGTTCGGCGCTTTGTACGACACCGATGTGCTTGCAGCAAATGAGGTGCCGCTCCGCTGCGCCGTGTACTTCGACGATCTGTATGTGGACTCGGGGCTGCAGCTCGACACCCTCGCGCGCGTGGGAAACAGCCGGGCCTGGGTCACAAATGAGTTCGAGCACGACGGGCTTCACGGCGATGTCGTCTTCAGGCGGCTGTTTGAGGAAGCGCGCGACCACGGTGACCTTGAGCAGGTGTTGTGCTAAGGGTTGCAAGAATCATACCTTGTGCCAATACATGGCTCAAGGTCTCTGCGCACCGCTATGCATAAGGCTTGCACCAACCTATAAGATGGCGAGTCCTTGCCGGCCACATAAGCTTCGGCAGGGACTCGCCTTGTTCCTGAATTTATGGCCTTGCGGGAAACCAAATTAATTGTATTTACAGTTCGTTGGGTAATGTTGTCGTTAAAACGACGAGAGGGGCATCAGTGGCAAGCGAGCGGTGGACAGAGACCTTGAAGCGCTACTCCTCGCTGCAGAGCACCTACGGGCGCGCGCTGAGGCTTGCCCGCGGGGGCTCCGTAATCGCCGCTACCGAGACCGAGGGCGGCTTCGGCTCGACCGTTGGGCTCGTCGGGCGCGTGGCCGCATCCGACGGTGGTTATTACTCTGTCGGCGTCGATCTCGACCTGGAGGCCTGCGACGTCCTCGATTATTCCTGCACCTGCCCGGCATCCGCGAACTATGGCGGCATGTGCAAGCATGAGGTCGCCCTTGCCCTGCACTACCTCGGAGCCGACGCCGTTCCAGCGTGGCCTACCGTGACGGCCGGTACCCAACGCTCAGCCGAGCTCCCCTCGAGCAGCTCTGTCAGCGACCTTCTTCATCGCGCGAGCGAGAGAAGGCTATCCGAGGCCGCCGCACGTCGCGCGCGCCGCCTCAATGCTCCCGAGTCGACCATGCGGGCAAGCCTCGCCGTGTCTTTGGTCCACCCGCCGCGTGCTTTCGATTCCGACTCGCTTGCGCTTAAGCTGACGGTTCGCAGGGGCTCTGCGAGCTACGTCGTCAAGAACGTCTCGGATATCGTTCGCGCCTGGCGCCGCGGCTCCGAGGTCGCCTATGGCAAAAAATTCACGTTGGCCCACACCCGAGACGCCTTCGATGAGCGTTCGGCGCAGCTTCTAGACATCGTTGGGCGCATCGTCGACACCCAGCGTGCGCTCTATGTTTCTCGCTGGGACTACGTAGGCGGCGGGCGCGGCACGGATATCAAGGAGCTCCCTCTCTCGGACGCAGATGTCTGCGACGTCCTTGACGTCATGCAAGGTTGCGAGGTCACCTTGGACGCTTGCCGTAGATCCGCCCATCGCTGGGGTAATCGGGCCGGAACCGTCTCGAGCTCGCTGCTCGTGGGGGAGGGCGACCCGAAGATTGCCTGCACCATAGAGCCCTCCCCATCGGGGGGCTACGACATCGCCCTTCCCGAGGGTCTTCGTTTCTTTGTTTCCGGCAAGAAGTGCTACGCGCTCGAGGGCACAAGGCTCCTCAGGACCACCGAAGCCTTTGCCGTCGAGGCTGCGCCAGCGCTCGCTGCGCTTTGCGCCTCTTCCTCGGCGCCCCATGTGAGCAGCGGCGATGCAGCTGAGTTCTGCAGGTCTTTGCTGCCTGCGCTGCGGACGTGGACCGACCTCGACGCCCCGTCGTCCCTTGGGGAGCTTGAGCCTCCCGAGGCTGAGTTCAGCTTCCGCATTGGGATGGAGGACGGGGTGGTCTCGTGCGCCGCCGAGGTCTCCTACGGCGATTGGTCTGCCCCGATCGGCGACGACTCCACGCCCGGCCAGCCTGCTCGCGACCTCGTATCGGAGTGCCACGCCATTGAAGTCCTCGAGGATTATTTTCCGCTCGCGGACGGGCGGCACGCCTTTGACGAGGCGGACGACGAGCTGCTATTTCGCCTGCTCACCGATGGACTTGCTGAGCTGAGGGAGGTTGGCGAGGTCCTTCTTTCCGAGCAGCTGCGTGGAATCAAGGTGCGCTCCTCGCCGAGCCTTTCGGTTAGCGCGAAGGTCAGAAGCGGGCTTCTTGATGTTGAGCTGGGGGCAAGCGGGCTCACCCAACGTGAGCTGCTGGACTACCTCGAGGGTTTCAAGAGGAAGCGGCGCTATGTGCGCCTCTCGACGGGCGATATCCTGCGTATCGGAGAGAACCTCCGGGTTGCCGCCTCGCTTGCCGACGGCCTCGGCGTCGATGTCAACGAGCTCGCCGCGGGCGGTGTCGGGCTGCCGAGCGCCCGCGCCCTGCTCGTGGATGCTTTGCTGCAGAATGCCCAGGACGTTCGCCTGGCGCGCGACTCCGGGTTCAGGAGGCTCGTCCGCGACTTCAACACGTATTCAGATGCGGATATCGAGGTGCCCTGTGGTCTTCAGGCTGAGCTGCGGGGGTATCAGGAAGACGGTTTCAGGTGGCTTGCGACCTTGGAGCGCATGGGTTTTGGGGGGATCCTTGCCGACGACATGGGCCTGGGCAAGACGCTGCAGGTCATCGCCCATATCCTTGCTCGCAAGGAAGAAGGAGCGGCGGGTTGCTCGCTGATCGTGTGCCCTGCGTCGCTTGTGTACAACTGGATGAGCGAGCTTGCGCGGTTCGCCCCCGGCCTTCGCTGCGTCGCCGTGGTGGGGCCGAAGGCCTCGCGCGCCGAGCGCATCGGCTCCGGCGCCGACATTGACGTTCTTGTGACCTCATATGACCTGTTGCGACGCGATGTCGAGATTTACTCTGGGCGTCACTTCGCGCGTGTGGTTCTTGATGAGGCCCAGTATATAAAGAATCCGAAAGCGCAGGTCACTAAGTGCGCGAAGTGCCTTGATGCCGACGTGCGCTTCGCCTTGACGGGAACGCCGATCGAGAATCGCCTGGCGGAGCTTTGGAGCATTTTCGATTTCCTCATGCCCGGCTACCTCGGGTCTCGCGACGAGTTCGCCAAGCGTTACGAGAGCCCCGTCGAGGCCCGAGAACACGATGCCTCGAACCTGCTTCGCTGCGCGATCGGTCCCTTCGTCCTCCGTCGTCTCAAGGCCGAGGTCCTTGCCGACCTTCCCGAAAAGACCGAGAGCGTCATCTATGCGCAGATGGAACCCAAGCAGAGGAAGCTCTATCTCGCCTCCGAGGATCGCCTCGCGCTTCAGATTCAACACCAAGAGGATAAAGAGCTCAAGAGAGATAAGCTCAAGATTCTGGCAGAGCTCACCAAGTTGCGGCAGATCTGCTGCGACCCGAGCCTGTGCTTTGAGGGGTATGACGGCCCTTCCGCGAAGCTTGAGACCTGCACGGAGCTTGTCTTCCAGGCTATCGACGGCGGGCACAGGGTGCTCTTGTTCTCTCAGTTCACGACAATGCTCGACATCATCGAAAAGAGATTGGCCTCCGAGGGGGTCTCGACCCTCATGCTCACGGGGTCGACGAGCAAAGAGGCGCGCGAGAGGCTCGTCAGGAGATTCCAGGCGGGGGATGGCGACGTGTTTCTTATCTCGCTTAAAGCGGGCGGCGTGGGCCTCAACCTCACATCCGCGGACGTTGTCATCCACTACGACCCCTGGTGGAACACCGCTGCGCAGGATCAGGCGACCGACCGCGCTCACCGCATCGGCCAACGACGCGATGTGAGCGTCTTTAAGCTCATTGTCGGCGGGACTATCGAGGAGAGGATCTTGGGCATGCAGGAGGCAAAGCGTGACCTTGCGGAGAGCGTTCTCACTGGTGAAGGCGTCAAATCAGCGCTTCTTACACGCGAAGAAATCCTTGCCCTTCTTGGTAATTCCTAGTGTGCCGAAAACTTTTTTTGGAATTCGGCAAAAAAGTCCTTGCATCGAACCCAAAGAGTTTGCATAATAAACGAGCTGCCTGACGAGGGAAGCAAATGGTGGGTGTAGCTCAGTTGGTAGAGCGACGGACCGTGGCTCCGTAGGTCGAGGGTTCGAGACCCTTCACCCACCCCATTCAACAGAATATGGATCGTTAGCTCAGCTGGTAGAGCAGGGGACTCTTAATCCCAAGGTCCAGGGTTCGAACCCCTGACGATCCACCATTTTAAATTTGACGGACGCTTATGCGTCCGTTTTTTGTTAGCCGTAGACAATGCTTCGTATCGCTATGCGAGGCGTTTAAGGGCATTGCTGCTGGAAGGGGTCTTCTGCTTATGGGTCCTGCTCATGGCTTGTCGCTCATTAAAGATGCCCTCGCGCCAGATCCGCGATTCATGGAAAAGACCGTCGAAGATCGTCTTCGCTGGCGGGGGAAGATATTTGAGGCAAGAACGCTGGATGTTCTTCTTCCCGATGGGTCGAGCGGCTACCGCGAAGTCGTGCGTCACCATGGCGGAGCCGGTGTTGTTGCGTTCGACGACGATGGACGCATCTGTTTGGTTCGCCAATATCGCGTCGCCCTTGGCCGAATGACACTCGAGATTCCTGCCGGCAAGCTTGAGCCGGGGGAGGGCGGGGTCTCCTGCGCGGCAAGGGAGCTCGCTGAGGAGACGGGGCTTCTCGCTGGGCGTTTAGAGCGCCTGGTGTGCGTTTTCGGTTCCCCGGGGTTTACCGATGAGCAAACCGAGGTCTTCTTGGCCCGCGATTTATCACAAGGCGTTGCCTCTCCCGACAAGGGCGAGCTCGTCGAGTGCATCTGGGTTCCCTTACAAGACGTAGTGGACGCGGCTCTCCGGGGTTTAATCCAAGACGGAAAGACGGTGTCGGGGGCGCTCGCGGCGAAAGCTCTTCTCGTATCGGGCCGATAGATGTTAAAATAAAATACGATTGCGCCGTTAGCCCAGTTGGATAGAGCAACGGACTTCTAATCCGAAGGTCGGGGGTTCGAATCCCTCACGGCGCACCAAAGCATTTCTGCAGGTCGAAGCTGTCTAGAGCTTCGACCTTTTTTAATGCCACGATACCCTTGCGTCTTACGATGACGGAGGTGGCTCCAAACTGCGATTCAAGCGTGTTTATGGTCTTGTTTAGCCATCTGTAAGCAAATTCTCGACATCTACCTCGCGTATCCAAGCGTTTCATGGACTATTTCAGACCGTTCACCGAATGGGAGTTGCGGATTTGAGGATGAATTCAAAAAGTATTTAGCTTGTGTCCATTTTGTTGTGACAAGAGCGCCGGCTTTGCGGCATACTGGAGTTTGTCGCATCCTGTCGGAAGGAGTACGCGTGATTTACACGATGACGTTGAACCCTGCCCTTGATTACGTCATGCACCCGCTGACGCTCGATATGGGCTACACCAACAGGTCCTCGAGCGAGGAGCTGCACTGCGGTGGCAACGGTATCAACATTTCCACCCTGCTCAAAGAGGTCGGCACCCCCAGCATCGCAATGGGCATCGCCGCCGGCTTCACCGGTGATTACCTGCTCAAGAGGCTTCAGGAGAAGGGCATCTCCTCGAACTTCGTGTGCCTTGATAACGGTTTCACCCGCATCAACGTCAAGCTCAACGGCATCGTCATGACGATGTGCAACGGCATGGGCCCGAAGATCTCCGAGAAGAAGGTCTATGAGTTGCTCGATCGTATGGACGTTATTGGCGCAGGCGACACGCTCGTGCTCACGGGTTCCATCCCGAACTCACTGCCGTCCGATATGTACGACCAGATCATGAAGCGATTCGCCGGTCGCGGCATCCAGTTCGTCGTCGATGCACCCGGCCAGCTGCTCATGGATTCTCTGCCGGCTCACCCGTTCCTCATCAAGCCCAACAACCATGAGGTCGGCCGCATCTACGGCGTCAACATCGAGAGTCCCGAGGAGTGCATGCCCTATGCACATAAGCTCCAGGAGGAGGGCGCCCGCAACGTCATCATTTCGTGCGGCGGCCACGGCTCTCTGCTTCTTGACGAGAACGGCGCCGAGCACATCGTGCCTACGGCCCGAATCCGACTCGTGAACGCCACCGGTGCCGGCGACTCCATGGTCGGCGGCTTCCTGTCGATGGTGACGCGCGGCGCCGACTACGATACCGCCCTCGTTTTCGCCTCGGCCTGCGGTACCGCTACCGCGGCCTCAAAGGGCATCGCGAACCGCAGCAAGATCGATCGCGTCGTCACCGCGCTCTACAAAAAGATGGGCCGCGCGATTCCCGGCATCATCGCCAACGACATGCAGATCGCCAAGGACGCCGCCGCTGCTCGCGAGGTCGACAGCAAGCAGCAGGAGGCGGCCGAGCAGTTCAAGGCCGCCAAGGGCATCGCCGGCGGCAACTAAGGCTCCAATGCGTCGGGCCTCATGGCCCCGACGTGGGCAATAAGGGAAGAGGCCGTATCCGCGGCCGGAATGTAGGGGGACAAAATGTACGAAGGAGTTAACGCATCTGACGGCATCGGCATCGGTGTCGCGCGCGTCGCCGTCGACCCTGACCTGAGCTTCACGCCTCACGCGCCCGAGGACGCGAAGGCCGAGGAGGAGCGCTATCAGGCCGCCGTCGCCAAGTTCATCGACCAGACCAATGCCCAGATTGAGCGCATGACCGCTACCGTCGGCCCCGAGGCCGCGGCTATCATGGGCGCCCACATCGAGTTTGCCGAGGATGATGGCATCAAGGACATGGTCAATGGCTCCATCGAGAGCGGCATGTGCGCCGAGCAGGCCGTCTCCGAGGCTTACGACATGTACTACAACATGTTCGCCAACATGGAGGACGAGCTGTTCCGTGAGCGCGCCGCCGATGTCGCCGACGTCAAGACCGGCCTGCTCGCCGACCTTCTTGGCCAGGAGCTGGTCGACCTCTCCACGCTTCCGGAGAACTCCATCGTCGTCGTGCGCGAGCTCACTCCGTCCATGACCGCGGATATCGATAAGGACAACGTCGCCGCCATCATCACCGAGACCGGCGGCCGCACCTCCCACTCCGCCATCATCGCCCGTGCTCTCGAGATCCCGGCCGTCCTTTCGGTCGCAGATGCCACGACGAACATCAAGACCGGCGACATGGTCGTCGTCGACGGCACCAACGGCAAGGTCATCGCGCAGCCGTCCGACCACGACCTCGAGCACTACCGCGCCAAGGCCAAGCAGTACGCCGAGGAGAAGGTTGCCCTGGAGGCGTATCGCGGCAAGGAGACCGTGACCGCCGACGGCGACAAGAAGCTCCTCGTCGCCAACATCGGCAACCCGGACGACGCCAACGTCGCCGCCGAGCACGACTGCGAGGGCGTGGGCCTGTTCCGCTCCGAGTTCCTCTTCATGGACTCGAAGGAGCTCCCGACCGAGGACGAGCAGTTCGCTGCTTATCAGAAGGTCGCCCTGCGCATGAAGGACCAGCCCGTCATCATCCGCACCCTTGACGTGGGCGGCGACAAGGAGATCCCCTATCTCCACCTTGTGAAGGAAGAGAACCCCTTCATGGGCTATCGCGCCGTTCGCTACTGCCTGAACAACCCGGATCAGTACAAGGTCCAGCTCACGGCCCTTCTGCGCGCCTCCGCTTTCGGCGACATCAAGATCATGGTCCCGCTCGTGACCAACCTTGATGAGATCCGTCAGGTCAAGGCTCTCGTCAAGGAGTGCATGGCCGATCTTGACGCGCGCGGCGTTTCCTATAACAAGAACATTGAGGTCGGCACCATGATCGAGACGCCCGCGGCGTCCCTGATCGCTGATGACCTTGCTGCCGAGTGCGACTTCTTCTCCATCGGCACCAACGACCTCATCGGCTACACCATGTGCGCTGACCGCGGCAACGATAAGGTCGCCTACCTCTATGAGGTTTATCAGCCTGCCGTGCTTCGCTCCCTCAAGCGCATCATCGAGGAGGGCAACAAGGCTGGCATCATGGTCGGCATGTGCGGCGAGGC
>OLRJ01001935.1_pt1 | contig 16453 bp, 13 predicted proteins | sample 1672741 | NCBI WGS metagenome assembly OLRJ01 (sample SAMEA3136719, study PRJEB25190) | human gut metagenome | biome: human gut; feature: human-associated habitat; material: faeces | place: Austria | collected 2013
AATCTGCCGCTATCTTACATGTTATTTTACTCATATTTCTAATATCTTCATCTGTATATTTAGGCATAATTTATCTCCATTTCCAAAATATATTTACACGACTCCAGAACATCTTCCGATATCATTCTATTTTTTTAGTTCTCCATTTAATGACATTAATTGCATGCTCAATATAGTTTTCATATTCGTCTTTGTCCATATTAATCAAACTTTTTACAGACATGTTATTGTATATTCCAGCAATTATTGCATCATCTCCACACATATATGAATTTGAGTATTTGTTATAAAATGCCAATGCGTGATCCCTGATTTTCTCATTATTAAAATAAATATCCGGACAATCGTAGCAACAAAATTGTCCTCTGTGAACATTTGCCCCCGGCCAAACTGGTATTACATTTCCAACAGTTTCATAAACATCGATAAATTGTTGCAAGCCCTGATAATTATTGAGTTCTCTACACTTATCAACACAACTCAAAATAAAATCTTCGCTATATGCCAATTCTCTTGGGGAATTTCTATTTTGTGGCCTAATGGTATGTCCACATACCTCAACCAACTCCGGATACTTTGCTTTAATTCCTAACAAATACATACTTTTAAACGAGTATAGGACATCTGTATAACACCATTCTATTTTCTGACCTCCTACACCTACGATTAGTCTAACAAGCAACTCTATTTCTTCTTACCAGATACAACTACCTGCTGCACAGTTCTATTTTTTTTATCAAAAATTAATTCATCTTTGTATACTACAATAAGTGTCTTAGGTTCAATAAACATATATTTCTTCCTTTCTATGCTACATATCCGTACATTTCTAGTAAACGTTCTAACGTAATCTTTATCCCTACACTCGCCAATGCATCTTTACGCTCTTCATACAGTTTTCTAAGCAATACATCTGCATCTTTTCCATAATGGATCTGATTATGGCAATTACTGCATAGAGAAACTATATTCTCTTCCACATCCAGTGAAACATCAAACTCCTCTGAAAAAGCCATAGGAATAAGATGATGCGGTTCTGTATATTTTTTATCCGACTTCTTTCTTATGAACGATGGATGGGTAGCATCTATTTCACATTCATAATTTGCATGAGCCAAAGCATTAATAGCAGTTTGCCTATCTCGTGGATATGTCTTATGCCCATTTGTATAAACGGGTGCCGCTTTTTCTTTGGGTTCAGCGTTATACTCAAATCCCTCCGCACTTCCAACATTAGCCTGCTTTAATTCTTCTATTAAGCTATTATCCTCTTTTTCTTCTACTTCAATATCAGCTGAGGTACTCAATTCCGGATGTAGCGCAGACATCGCTTTTACTAATTCCGGTCTAACTTTCCATTCAAAACGACCATCTTCTCTTATACGTCCCCAAAATGGAACTCTCCACCACACTTGACTTCCGTCATGTGCAATTATGGCCGGCAACTGCATTTTCTCAGAGATTCTTTTTGCTAATGCAACAATTGGCGTTATGTAGCTTGTGGGCGAAACACCGTCTTGAATACTTAAATCATAACAAGCAGCAGCATGATTATCCGACAGATAAAATCTCTTTAATAATTCAATATCTGTTTCCTTAAAAATCTCCGAATCTTGCAATAATTCCATCCATTGTTTCTTTGTAATACTAACTTTTGAAACATACTCCTTCGGATAGGCATTGTCTCTCTCTTCTTGTAAATCTTTTTGTAACTTCTGTTCCTCAAACGGTCTCCCAAAAGAGTGATATAAAAAGCTACTAAACAAATGATTATTCCAATCCTTCATTTCCGGACGCTGTTTCTTCCATTCAACCAATTTGTTTTGTTTATCTAAGATGTCATCTGTTGGATTAAATTGCAAATCAAGTTTTTTAATAAAATAATCCAAATGCTCATCAGAAAAAATACATAAATATTCTTCTGGGAAGAAAACCGACAATATCTTACCTCGAAGCAATGGTGCCAATTCACACTTCCTTATTGATTCTAAATCCTTCTTCTCGCCATCCATACGAAGATATACTATTTGTTTTTTAAGTTCCTGCATCACCTCGTCCGGATCGTTTCCAAATCTTTTTGACCATCTATATTTTTCTTCAGTATCATCACCGCTTTTTCCAAAATACAGACCAAATTTAGCAGACGTCGAACCATGTATATCTCCAAGTCCCTGCAGCTCTGTTTCTAATCTATAACAGAAACTTGTCTTACTTCCCATTCCCACAACATATTCTTCTTTTGTCATGTTCATGAGCTTATTCATGTTGAAATCATTTACAAACTGCTGCCTTAACTCTTCCAATTCCATTTCTCTCGGCTGTATTTCTGGCAGTTTCTTTATAAACTGATTAATCAAACTATCGATTACCACACAATTTTTTCCAGATAATAACGACTCCATCTCTGCATCCATTGCTTTAGATTCAGTTTCCATTTTTTTAGATGCTACCTTCTTTCCAGCGGTTGCATCTAAAAAGTATCTGGCTAGTTCCTGCGAGATCGGGAATAAATAACCCATGTTTCCTGAACCATTTTTATCAAATGGACTGTATTTTTCCGGCAATAACAGTTTAATATCTTCCCAATAGTCTTTCGGTGCAATGGAATGACTTAATGCATAGAAATTCACATCTACGCGCCATCCTTCTTTTGCCCCATTTTCATCTGACAATTCTATTGTATATGCATCCGTTTTCGCTGTACTTACAGCGACTACATGCTGCTTATATCCATGAAAAATCACATCATCTTTCTTCACTTCTTTTAAGCGTGACCAGTGATGATTTTCTGTTCCATCTTTAGCTTGTTTTAGCGCCTGAAGATATTCTCCTTTACTTTCTTCACCAAAACTCTGATCCTGAAATACATAAAAATACTGTGGAGTACCTACATTACTGACTACTGAATATCTATATGGCACCGAACTGCCACTTTTAATGACCAATCCCTGCTGCTCCATAAATGTAAGTTCTGCATGTACGTTGGCTTGCTGTTTACCAATTTCATACATGATATCCGTCAATTCTCTTGCAGTCACCGGACGATTATATGCACGTTGTAAAATCGTAATTGCTTCTCGACGTGTTTTTAGAGCAATTCCTTTTTTATCATAGAAATGGTCAAAAACATTTCCCCCAGTTTCTATCACAGAAAATAAATATGCAGAAAGCTGCGAATTCACCTTACTTGGTCCCTGTACAGTTTTTAATCCATTCTTAATAAGTTTACTGCGTCCCATCAACGGATTATCATATTTGTCCAATAAATGTAAGCGCATATAACGACCATAATTTTCGTAACTACTACCATCTAAAACGAATTCCGAATCATCAATAGTAGCTTCCGGCAATTCAACTTCCATTGCTTCACATTTATATCTAATCGCACTCATCGGAGCACCAACATATATGTATACAATATCTCCTTTTTCAACATATGTACTCTGCTTCCAATCAATCGTATCTAACTTGTCAAAAGCACCTTCGACATTATAAGCATTAATATTACAAGTAATAATCCATTCAGTCATGTGACGTCTCCTCTCTATACGCTTTTTACCAAAATACTCCTTTATGCGCAATATACTTCTTTTCAAAAGCGTATAATATCCCTAGTATTAAATTATATCACATAACATCCGTTTTTTCATTCAGTTTTTTATGCAGATTGCCCAATCGCTGCTAGCTATTCTTTCAATAAAATATTTCTATTTTTATACTATTTTATGTCACCTGTTTTCTTGATTAACTTAATATCTGCGCCTGTAATCCCTCTCTTCCGATTATACCTACCTGCAAAATAACAAACCTTACTACAAAATTTCAACTGTCGACCAAGCAACTCCTTCCCACAAACAATACACTTCTCTTGCTTCAATCCCGGCACGTAAAACAAATCATCCTGCTCCTCGTAATGCCAGTGCTGCCTACACCAAGCTGAACAATAATGTTTGAATTTACTCCTTACATCAATTTTCTTCCCGCAATACCTGCAATTCTTTAACTTTTCCATCATGGTCACCTCCGATGGTATATATCACTCTAAATGCTGCAAATTACAAGTAAAAAATAACGCTGTACAAGACTTTTCTCATACAGCGCCAAACACCACCCGTTATTTGCTTTTATTATTCTGTCTCACATTCAAATTCTGTTCCGTCATAAGAGCGGATTACCAATCGTCCCGATTCAAAAATCTTGATGTAATCCATAGCCATAATCATAAGCTCGCCATCAAGTTCTTTTATCTTTCCCTTCTTTGCAGCGGCCATAATCTGTTTTGTTTTATAGCGCAATAGCTCGTCTCCTTCTTTTAGATTTTTCTTCCAAAAATCCTTATATTCATCGTAGTTTCCGGCTATCTCATTCCAACTCATTATAAAGAGCTTAATTAAGGCTTCCTCCAACACATACCGATTGCTACATACTCTTGCACCACCGGCCTTGTTAGTAGAAGCGCAGCGCCACTTTGCAACTCTCCTTCCATCCCGGTAGGTGTACTGTACTCTGGTATAAAGATAATTGCATTCACCGCAAATAACCTTACAACTAAGCGGTTTTGTTTCTGTTAACTGCGCATACGCATTGGTACGATGCTCTTCGCAATATTTTTCACGCCTTGCAATCTCCTGCTGCACTGCATTCCAAGTATCAATATCAATAATGGCTTCATGGTCATCCTGGATATGATACATCTGTAGCTTACCATCATTGACCACACGTTTCTTGGTTAGGAAATCTTGTGTGTAGCTTTTCTGCAAAATGGTATCGCCCATGTACTTCTCATTTCGAAGCATGCTGTCAATAGAAGTTGCCTGCCAATTATATTTTCCATCCCAATTCTTTACCTTTTCACTCCTAAATAACCTTGCAATTCTATCCGGCGTTTTTCCAGTAAGGTATTCTTGATAAATGCGTTTTACAATTTTCGCCTGCGCTTTATTCACTACAAACTTGTCATCTTTATCGTAGTCATATCCTAAAAATCGCTTGGTGGAAATCTTATAAGTTCCCTGCTCAAATCGCCTACGAATTCCCCATGCGCTGTTTTCGGAAATGGAGCGTGACTCATCCTGGGCCAATGATGATAATATGGTCAAAAGCACCTCACCCTTAGCATCCATAGTATTAATATTCTCTTTCTCAAAAATAATTGCAATACCCTTTTCCTTGAGCTCACGCACATAATTCAGGCAATCTAATGTGTTGCATACGGCCACTTTCCGCGGCCATCAGGGCCGCGTTCTCCGGCCAGACAGGGCCATATTAAGCGGCCAGTCTTAAGACTGGCAGAGCCAAGTTTTCTCCGCCCTGCCAATCAGTGTTGTTAATTGTTGACTGAAGGATTATGCCTTCTCAATAAACACAGTAAATCCAGTAGTAAGTCTGCGACGAATGCCATCAAGTTTACCGTAACATTCCGGTTCATAACTCAGTGTATTACCCCATTCATCCGGGGAGTACTGACAACTGAAAAGAGTAGATGTTCCAAGATCGTCCCGAAGCTTCAGGAGGTGGTACAGGATTTTGATTCCCTCCTCGGTGTATCTGCTGATCGAGAAGTCATCGATAAACAGCAACTGTATCCGGGCATAATACTTGATCCGTTTACGATACTTATTGAGATCTTCCTGGCGGTTCAGAATGATCAGTTCATCCAGCAAATCACAGTAATCCACGAACTTACAGCGATAATTCCTGCGACAAGCTTCCACACAGCATGCTGAAAGAAAATAGGACTTGCCTGCACCAGTTATGCCATAGATTCCGACATTTTGTCGATTCTCAGCGAAGTGGAATTGCAGGATCTGTTGTACCGTAGCATCATTATAGATTCGTCCGTTCCCGGTCTTGAGGTTCTTGACCTGAGCCCCTTTATTGATCAGGCTGCTGAGCCTCAGATTTGTTTCAAATCGATTGTTGAGCGTTTCTGTGTATTGTGGTTCCAGAACCTCACGAATGAACTGCATAGCTGTATAGTTGCAGAGTTCCGGGCTTTTAGAGAGTTCCATAAAGCGCTGGGCTGCCACCGGAAGGGAAAGGGTGTCCAGCATTTCGTAAATATCTTCATTAGGATTCTTCATTGCCAGCCTCCGTTTCCTGACGTTTCAACAGGTTCTTAAGGGAATACTTGCTGTCGTCATCTTTGTATGTGCCGGATATACTCGGTGAAGAAGACTCCTTACTTTTATCTTTCGAGGGAATGTCTTTCGGCAGCTCCTTGTGGTATGTGGAGATGGTATTACAGATATAGGAATAGTTACATTTCCCTGCTAAAACGGCATCTTTACAGCAGCTTTCCAATGTCTCTGGACTGTACTTCTCAGCATAGCGCAGAATACCAAAACAACTGCGGAATGACTGCACTGGATAAGCGTATTTACGGATCACCGCATCGATTAAAGCACGTGTGCTTGGACCGACAGCAGATGCTTTCTGCTGAAAATAAGGAACATTCCAATAGCCGTAGTCTTTGTACTCTGCAGGCATATCGGTTGGAATGATCACCCAATCCTTTGGAGTATAGCTTCGATTATGAGTTCTGATGTAATCACCGTGCTTGTTGTAAACATAGATTTCCTTTTCGCCTGCCCGGATTTCAAGTTCCTGTCTCAGATATTTCCGTGGCATGCTATAATGGACTTTGTCGAAGGTGAAGGAGAAATCTTGTGCTACTTTAACAATCTTCCGTTCAAGGTATTCGAAGCGATTGGATGGAAGGGGCAGAAGAGACTCCTTCTCTTCTGTTGTAAAGAGATCATATCGGGAATAGGTGAGTCCTTCGAAGGGCTTGCGGTTCTCCTCGTTTACCTTTTCCATCAGAACACGGTTTAAGTCGTCCAGTGAGTAAAAGGTCATATCTTCCATATCCACAAGGATATGCATGGTAACGATCTTCACGTGGCCTTCTACAACCGGCTTCCAACGGGGTGCCTTGACCTTTGCAGGCGTCAGAACCGTATCATTATGTTCTGCCCATGCCTGGAAATCTTTATTCAGTATAGGATTGATCCAATCTTTGTTTTTCGCAACAGCTACTTTGCAGTTGTCCGGTGTAACGGTTGGCGTTATTCCACCAAAATAGGCAAGAGCATTGTTATTAACCCGTATCCAATTCCTGATGTCACACTCGGTCATCCCTTCCGCGTAAAAGTAATCGCTGTAAGTAAGAGCTGCAATAAAAATGGTGACTTTTGTGGTTTCTTCCGGATTTCGGCGGTTATGCAGATACAGCTGCTTCCCTGCATAGTCCAGCTCAAGGTTTACACCAGGGTAACGCTGGATATGAAAGGTCAGCTGTTTTGAATCTACCCATTCGCTATAACGCCTGCAATACTGGCGGTAGCTCATAGGCTTTTTCCCGTCTACAATGCCAACGGCATTGTATTTCTGCCAGAGATGTTTCAGAGTCTCGCCCTTACGTGCCAGCGCCTTGTAGACTGCTTCTTTATTAAAATCACGATAAAGTAGCTGATCGGCCGCTATGCCAGGCTTCTTGTACAGCAAGCCTGCAATATACTCGTTAGTGACATCCTCAGAAAGAGGATACGTGAGTTCTGGGCATTCCCTGAAGCGCTTAAGGAACTCATTAACAGTAGTTTTGCTGCAGTCGCCACAACTTTCGGCGATCTCGCGTCCGCTGAGGTGATTCACGAAGTGAAGTCTCAGCACTCGTTTGTAATCCATAATCGGACCTCCAGATAAAATATTTCTCCTCCGAGGGAGATAAGTTAATTATATCTGGTAGTTTTCCGACCGGTTAATTTGTCTTTGGCTGACCGCCGATTATGTCACACACTGACCGCCGAACATGGCACAGATGGCCGTTTTGGATGGCAATCTGCATGTGTTTCTTGCAAATCTGGAAATCGACTTTGTAATAATTAAGTCTATCCTTCCCGCCCTACAATCGTCAATCATACGCTTGAATTCTTCTCGCTTTTTGGTATTGGTACCAGATATACCTTCATCCGCATAAATATCCACCAAATCATATTCCGGATTTTTCTCTATCATCTCTGTATAATAACGGACTTGATTCTCATAACTTGATAACTGTTCTTCTTGATCGGTTGACACGCGGCAATATGCTGCAACCTTCTTTTAACCGGAAGTATTGCAACAAGGACGAATGTCAAGCTGCACGAAAACGCAAAAAATCCAGCGATTATACCAAGCGTAAAAACGAAGAAGGCCGCTAGTACTGCGCTAGTGACCTTCATTGTTTATACGCTCTTTTCTTCTTTCACAATATATTCCCTTAAATACTTAAACGGAAACGGAACAACAGTTAACATTCCATACCTTACAAACTCTATTCCCATAAGTGGCAACACTTTCTTAAAAATTAACTTGCTGCCTTCTACCGCCTGTATCTCACGCACTACGCTGGCTCTCTCAATTGTGTATTTCATTCCATTACCAATTTCACCAACTGAATATTTTGCATGCGTATCATCATAATCAAAATAATTAATGTCTATATTTCCGGAAAGATACTCGCGTCTCTCTTCTTCTCCACGCAGGTAGGCATATAGCATAATACCGGTATTCTCAAAAACATAGCGCACAACTTCTTTCTTTGTTGTAATTCCTTTGAATAATCCCATTACATTGGCTTTCGTGTATTCTGCATTCACGTCGATATGCGGGATAACTATATCCAATTCTGCCTGTACTTTTATTTTATCTGTTGTATCCATTACTAGACGAAGCCAAGTTACTACGTCTTTTCCTGGAAATCTACCTTCACTAGCTACATTCTTAAGCACATCACCCATCGCAGTATAATCAGGCATAGAATACATATTGGTATCCTTTATAAGATTAATATTACCCTCTGCATCTTTTACTAAACCTATAACACCTCTATAATCATTTTTATTCTCTTCATTCAAACCGAAATAATCCATGTATTTATCATACTCTGTCATGGTAAAAAGATTTCGTTTCAATGCTTCAATTTTAAATGAACCGTCCGGATGAATGGTCATGAAGTAATATGTACCGTCTACAACTACACCAAATAACCAGTCTGCTTTATATCCGTATTGACTCCAATCCACCAATGTAATTTTACCAGTAGCAATGTCCTTCTTAATTACAAGTTCTTTCAGAATATTATAAACTGCCGCTGATGATTGGTGTTTAAAATTCTCTACTGTAATATGCTGAACAACATAATCCTCCATGCTTTCTTGATGCGGGTCCACTTCCGAATCTGAATAGAAGGATTTATCATGTATATATCGTACGTTAAGCTTCTTCTTTGATAATCTTTTACCAACGCTACATTTTGCCTCTGGAATAATTTTATTAATACCATCCGCTACATCCTGCAAATAATCTTCAGAAGTTTCAGAGTGTACAACATCCACTATATTAATTCCAGAATTCAAAACTTCCTTTTTAACAATATCCTTATATAACTCCAATGGCGCACGCTTATATTCCAAAACTTCGTCAATACTATATTGTTTAAATTTAACACGAATATACTTACCAAATTCATCATGTAAGGCATTCAAAATATCATATAAAACACCCATCTTGGTACATGAAAACGTTTCATAATCCGTAAAGTCAAAGAATGTAATGCTACCCCTTTCACCATCTACGGGTTTAATAATAAAGTTTTCTCTACGGTCTTTATTTTCATTAGATACTCGTTTTAAGGTATTATTGTTATAACTAAACTCATATTGCGGAAAATCCTGTAACTTTCTTTTTTCAAATTTCATTTGCTTTTTAAGTGCCAGTGATGTCAACCTATGTGCTACCAATTTTACACACATATCATCTCCGATTTTCACCTCAAGGCACTGCATACCCCAAATAAAATTCTCCTTATCCTTATTCAGCCATGCAGGTCGAAAACATAATAATTTCCCTGACAGATTATTAAAGGATATCATTTCATCAACCGGACTTGTTAAGGCATTCAAAAACAATTGTGTCAACAAATACTCCGGTATACTGCTACTTGTCATAGATTTTATAGACAAACTATCTCCATCCTCTTTTGCATTCAACAAACGTACAAACTCAGCTCTGGAAATAGCGTTTTTAGGAAGCATAACCCAAAAACTCTTTCCGCTTTCAAATTGCAGAGCTGATATCTTTATATCATCAATATCCAGAAAAGTAGCTCCACCTTTTATATATTTATCCGATGTTGTAACATAATAAAAATCATAATCTTTGTCAATGTTGGAATATTCAAACGAAGCCAGGAGTTCATTCGAATAAAGTTTCTTTATACTCATTGCAAATATCCCTCCCGATTTATTTTAGCTATAATTTCAGTTCCTATTTCTTTTCTATCCAACCGATATAAATATGGTATCTCAATAATTCTACCACTATCACTAGACATAATTTGCATATTGTGATCAAGCATAATATTGATTATTACCGCTCTCTTTCCTCCACACTTATCTAGCTTTTCCAGGACGTTTTTCTTTTCTTCTTCCGCAGATATTAACATGGTTTCTTTCCATAACTTGAAATCAACATACACGCCATTACCTAGGGTATAATCAAACAATTCAAAAAACTCCGGCGGCATTTCCTGCAACGTTACTCCTGCATATTGTTCTAAAATATATTTACCAACAACTTCGCCTAAGGCACCTTTATAAATATTATTAAACATAGGTGGCGTCAATATAAACTCATTAGGAACAAAGCTCGTTGCATATCCATGCTTTTCAAACAATGCTTTCACTCCTGGGATTTGCATAATCTCTTTCAAATGCACCTCATCCTCTGACATCTTTTGTGGAAGACTACCGTCAAACTTGATATTTATATTTTTATTATAGTCTCCTTCTTGCTCATAAGAATAAGCTGTAATTTCTCCCGGCGCACACATATATACAAGCTGATATTGCGAATTCTGTTCTACGTTTTTTCTGCTTAGTGTAGGCCTCATAAGACATAGCTCACGCAATGCTTTCCAATAGTCTATGCTATCATCAGTCCAATTGCGCTTCAGCTCATTTATAATCTGCATTGCCTTCAGTGCTAATGTTCCGGCACGATTTTCCATTACGGCAATATCCAAATTTTCATTTGCCTGACCATTATAATATATTTTACCCACTTTAACTAATTCCGCAAATTCAGGATTCAACATTCGTTGTTCCACAATAGACAAATCGTAATCTGTTAGAATGGTATTATCCACATAAATATATATATCCGGATTCTTGAGACCGGTTCTACATATTCTTCCTACCGCCTGTATTAATGTTCGAACCGCATAATTATTTACGGAATCTGTTTTATATGGTTCTCCCTTTTTTCCCGAAAAAGTATATCCACCACTGAAGCATATAAATGCATCTTTAATTACTGCAATCCCATCTTTACGAGAAACTTCTCCTCTTTCCATCAAGAATTCCATCTGATATACAAAACGAATTAAATCCTCAGCTTCAATCCCCTTTTTGCTATCCACATTCACCAGAAGATTTGTTGGCTTCTCAAGATATATGCAGTCAAAGTCTTTTTCCATATCTCCTCTATCGTAATCATTAACTGCCACGATAGTAGCATTCCCCGGTGCTTTATATTGCAAATTTTGTCCCGCACCAACTGTATTATAGGAAGATATAACAAAGAGTTTTTCTCCCTTTGACAATCTCTGTATAAACTCCGCACGCTTAGCATCATAATCTTCACTATTTATACTATATAACAGGTCTTTACCTTTTAATCCCTTGATACCATAAAGCTTAATAATATCGTCTGCAAATTCCTCTAATAATTTAATATCAAAAAGCCCCTTATTCTCCTGTGGCAATTTATTATTAAGACACAAGAAGGATTTAACCGAATCATTTAAGATAAATGCCTTCATTACCTTTACAACACGAATAAAGTTATTCTTTGCATATTCAACGCGCTCAAATGATATTGATAATTTTTCCGCATACTTCTTTATAAGTGCTTCGTTTCCGTTAAATATCTCTGCTAATTCAGCTGTATCATCCGTACTATAACAAACCGGTTCCACATGAATATTCACTTTATCATAATTGGCTACAAACGTCCGGAAAGACTCCTGCAATCTACACTTATCTACTTCTGGCATCACATAAAATTTGTCCTGCAACATCCTTTGAAGATATTCCAAATCATAATTACCAACAACCGTTTCAAGTGTTGCTGTAGCTGAAATGCCTATAATCTGGGCCTTTTCAGATAAATGAAGCAAAATACGCTCTGGTGAATCCTGAAAATCAAATAACTGAATCTCCGAACGCATACTATGATTAGGATCATCTATAAAATCATAATAGCGAAATCCTCTATCATAGACAGAGCGGTCAAAATACTTTAACGACATTTTTCCATTGCTGTCTTTTTTATCTTTCTTCGACTTTACCTGGCCTCCCATTACGATAGGCCTCAAATACCTTATCTGTTCTCTTGATAAATGAAACTCTGTCAGCACTGACTCAATTGCATTTTCAAACGTATAATCATCGTCACCCGGCCTTTTATCCTCATCCTTATGATGCTTATAATTAAACGAAAGATTTCTAGCTCCGTTCTGAAAATAAGTCAAGCAGCCTTTAACACTGGCAAGCAAACTTAATACGCCACCATCTTTCTCTGTTGGTCTTCTTTTTGTAAAACGCAACCAGTTCTGTTTTGCCTTCATATCGGTATCTATATCAATAAAAGCATTTTCTCCCTCAAATACCGAATGAAACTGTAAGTCATTGAAAATAAAATTACGACTTCTATCGCCCTTACCATCTTCTTCTGTTTTGAAGCTATATTGCATCGCAAAACGGTCATATGTTTCATCAAACACACCACCAAATCTTTCTATAATTTCCATAGGATTTTTCGCGTTTTTGTGTTCATCAAGATATGTTTGTTGTAACTTCGATGCAGTAGTAAGCTCTGCCGGAAAATCTCTCGTCTTCAAAGATGCATATACACGATGAAACAGACCTAAATAATCAATATGATTTTCTAAGCCTCTTGTTATGATCTGATTAAGTAACCTGTCTCTTGTTGCATCAAACTCATCTATAAAAATAATTGCATTTTTTGTAATATTATTATTGTAAAAGCTATATGTAGGCTCAATAATCGTAGTATTCCCCAAGAAAAACTTGTCCATAGACATAAAAAATATCCGTTTTTCTCTCGTATATACTGCTGGATACAATTCTCCTATCCAATGATAATCAGGATTATTAGCAATATTCTTTAACTTTTCCTTTGGTGTCCTGAACTGCTTCAGCTCGCTTTCTATCACCTTACGAAAGGCACCTTCCTGCTGCTTGCGAATTGCATCCTCTGCGCTCTTGCATAAAACATTTATAATGTCCTTACTGGTTCCTTTTAATTCACGCTTTTTATCTCTGTATTCGTTTAATAGTTTTACTGAACCATGTAAATCCTTAAATTCTTGTTTCATAGTGATTGCTGCTGGAATTTTTCTGGCACGATATAACTCATCCAATTTTTCTACAACCATATCTGCATTAGCTTCTATTCGCAAACAATATTTATCATAATCATCTGCTTTACCACGCCTTGCAAAATGTTCACGCAACTCTTTATCTGGCAAATTTTTCTTAAGGGTTGTAACAAAGAAAATCTTCTTATCCTTGAATTCCGGCGAATCATAATAGTCGACCATAAAATCAAGTACACTATATGTTTTTCCAAAGCCGGTCGGCATATCTAGCAAGAACAATCCCGTATCCGTTGACTTGCAAAAATTTACTATCGCCTGTTTCATAGCATCCTCCAAGTTTTTATTGTGCGTTTCTCCTTTAAATTGTCTATCATCCAAACTCAAATCAATGAATTCGAAATTCATCTAATAGTACAGCAGCCTTCTCATTTCTTATTTCTGTCAATGCTAATAGTATGTCCTCGTACACATTAATCAGCTTCTCATCCTTTTTTATTTCATCGCTATAGAATATAAAGGATTTTAAGATAATCATATCAACTATCACTTGTGAATCTTTTATCTCTTTTGCAAACTGTTCTTTATTATTTCTAATAGCTTTTGTAAAGCACGAACTAATAGAGATCAAAATTTCTGGTAATAGCTCACTAATATTAAACAAATATACTGTATATAGAACATCCATCAAATGATTGGAGCCATACTTTTCAATTTGTGCATTCAAAAAACACTTATCTTTAGATTACCACTCCATCCGTATCTTCTTAACTGAAAAGCTGGAAGAATATCTGATGTGATATCCACGGCTGGTTTCTTCGTCTCTAAATAAAACAATAATTCTGTACCTATTCTGAATGCGTAATCTGGTTTTTTATTTTTACTTTTCCCATCTTCTTCAACAGTTACATTAGCCTCATGCGTAACCTCTCTCAAATGTTGAGGCAGACCATTTTCATTAAGCACATCCCAACCTAATAATTGAAAAAAGAAATTCACAAAATCAACTCTAACCTGAGTTTCATTATATGACTTCTGTTTATATTGTTCTAAATTAGCACTATATAGATCAACTTTATTTTGCAAAAGTCTGATCTTTTCTTCCTGACCATGGTTTATTATTTCTAAAAAATCTGCATTCATATAAAATCTGCTTTCTTCTTGACATAATCCAAGTGCATAATAATTTATACCAGTATTCGATACCCAGATATAATTTTCTCATAACAAATGTCCCAAAATTAGGACTTCACGTACTTTCCCGACTTGATTCTTTTATCAACAGGTTTTTGCGCATTTACTGGAATTGCCCATGATCGCCCAAATTTTATAACCCCCGGAATCATTCCTTCATTGCATATAGTTTGAAGTCTTCTCTCTGACAATCCCCACTTTGTGGCCGTTTCTTTTACAGTCATAAATTCCATAAATTTTCTCTCCATTTTTGTTCTATAAAGCGACAAAATACTTCTCCTATATTATAAGCGGTCAAACGCCGAATATCAATCATTTTCAATATTATTTATCCGCGAACAATCTATACTCTACCGCGTACAAATTTATATAAAAAATACCTTTTAGCAAGCAGATGTATTTTCTCGCTAAAAGGTACTTCACCCTTGTGCATATATTCAATTTATTTTTTCATGCACATTTTTATTCATTAAATTTCTATGATATGTTTCCTTAAAAATAGCCCTCAAACCCGCTTAAACTGGGCATTTCTTAGAGAGTAAACAAACCGTCTCCACATGCACAGTCTGAGGGAATTGGTCAACTCCACACACTTTCTTTAACTCATATCCATTATCACACAAGAATCTCAAATCCCTTGCAAGTGTCGCACTGTCGCAACTTACATAAACCACTCGTTTGGGCTGCATCTTAAGAATTGTTTTAAGCAACATCGCATCACAGCCTTTACGTGGTGGATCAACAACGATCACATCCGCATAAACACCATTTTTCTCATATTCTCTCGGCAGAACTTCCTCTGCTTTTCCAACAAAAAACTCCACATTCTCGATATGATTGATCTGTGCATTTCTCTTTGCGTCTTCAATTGCTGCCGGAACAATCTCCACACCACGGACAAACTTTGCCTTCTGCGCAAGGAACAGAGAAATCGTCCCAATTCCACAATACAGATCCCATACCGTTTCTTCACCATGAAGATCCGCATATTCCAGTGCTTTGGAATACAACTTCCAGGTCTGCTGTGGATTTACCTGGAAAAATGAAAGCGGTGAAATCTCATAGGAAATATCGCCAATTTTATCTGTGATATATTCTTTTCCCCAAATAGTCTTGACCTTGTCACCAAGGATCACATTACTTCGCTTTTTATTCATATTCAGAGAAATACTGGTCATTCCTGGAATCTCACAAAGTTTCTCAACCAGTTCCCTCTGATGTGGAAGATCCTGTCCATTGATAATCAGACAAACCATCAGTTCGCCGGTAAAAAATCCATAACGGACAAAAATATGGCGTACCAGACCCTTGCCTGTTGATTCATCATACGGTGCGATGTTGTACTTTTCCATATGTGCAATCACACGGTCAAGAACATCTTTATTCTGTGGAATTCCAAGTGCACAATCACGGTTCTCAATAATTGCATGCGTACGTCCGGCATAAAAACCTGTAACGATTCTTCCTTCTTTATTTCTACCAACTGGAAATTGTGCCTTATTACGATAATGATAAGGATCGTCCATCCCGATCAGTGGTTCCATTGGAAACTCTGTAAATCCACCTATCCGTTCCAGATGGCCACGAAGTTTCTTTTCTTTGAACACTTTCTGTTCCTCATAAGAAACAGCCTGGAGCTGGCAGCCACCACACTGGCGGGCAGACAGACACACCGGTTCTACGCGGTATGGCGATGGTTTCAGAATCTCCATCAATCGTCCATAACCGTAATTCTTTTTGGCTTTCATGATCTTAGCCATAATAGTATCTCCAATGACTGCGTCCTTTACAAAAACAGTGAAGCCATCAGCTTTGCCA
>OLRJ01001942.1_pt1 | contig 16407 bp, 13 predicted proteins | sample 1672741 | NCBI WGS metagenome assembly OLRJ01 (sample SAMEA3136719, study PRJEB25190) | human gut metagenome | biome: human gut; feature: human-associated habitat; material: faeces | place: Austria | collected 2013
CTGAGACGGTAATAAATTCTTATTATCGCGGTACCACTCAATTTGACATAACAGTCCACTCTCTTTCATGTACCTACATACATGCCGGTTGGATAACGGGTCCGGTTCCCGGCAGCTCCTACAGAGATTTCTTTCAGGCTGCCCTCAAAAGTCCATTCAGCAAAATCTTCCATACTGCAATCCCACCATCTGCAGCTCTCTGAAATTTCAGATCAAGCTTACTACTCTTTCTCAACGGTTTATTCTATATGCATTGAATCATAATACTTTTCTTTTCAGATGTCAAGACCTATTTCAATAAAATTGTCAAACAATTTACTGTTGCAATATCCTGACCGAAAATTCACATCGTTCTGCCAGACATTACTTTCGACTATCTTATGAGAAGTATACCAGTTCTTCTTCCGGTGCATCTACTTTCTTAACATCGATGGCATAAAGAACCGGTCCTTTACCACGATATTCCTTGGCAAATTCATAATGCAGCTCCGCGGTTATATCCACCCAGGATTTATGCGGAATTGTTGCCGCCTGATCGTATTTACACTTAAATCCGATAAACTGGATATCTTCTGCGCAACAGGTCATGGCAAAACGTCCCGGTACAAAGATCGGTTTTTTGCCCATTTTCTCCGGACGGTATACAAGACCAAGGAAACGGATCTTCTTGCCCTCATATTTTTTCGGATTGTCCTGTACATCCAGATAAAAAATGCCATAATCTTCATCTGTGATGTGAATGATATCCTGATTCAGATCATACGGAAGCTCTTCCATATCATTTTCGTCAATGGTGCCGTCTTCCCGCTCATATACGATCTGCGCTTTCCGGTTGACTGCCTTAATCGTACGACGGAACTTTCCTTTTGGCGTATCATCATTGCAGCGGTTAAAGATAACCACATCTGTATTAAACACCTGTTCCATCATCATCGGACGCATGTTGTTCAAATACATTTCGTAAGTAGATGCATCCACCGTGGTCAGCTGCTGTACGATCTGCCAGCCCTTCGGCAGATCCATTTCCATGATCAAAGCAGCTTCCCATGTACCATTATATTCAATAAAGACCTGATCTGGCTCAAATTCTGCATTACACTCATTCAGAAATTCTGCAGTGAATTTTTCTTCTGATTCAACGCCTACTACTATCGTATTGATCTTTGCAAGCTTTTCTTCATCATATTCTTCATCGCCATCTTCACAGGCAATAATCAGATTTTTGTTTCCTGTACCAAAATCATTTTCCAACAGCGTCTCAGTGATCATGCTGGTCTTGCCACTGTCCATGAATCCGGTAAATAAATATACTGGAATATCCATATCTGTACTCTCCATTCCGCTGCCTTTTTTCCTGTTCCGACAGCATTCTTTCAAATAGCAATTCTATAAATTTCTCTATGAATTTTATTGCACCGCCCAGATGAAGCGGTGCAATATACCATATTTTTCATTTTTGTCTCTAAACAAACTGTCATCCTAACAGAACTCATCTGCATCTAGTCTTAATCTGTGCAATTATGCGATATGGAACAGCTGCTCCAGACCTTTTTCGTCGATATCGGTTCCGATAACACAGAGACGTCCGGTATAATCCGGTTCTCCCCCACGGACTTCATACTCGCCCGGAACCATATCAAAGTAGATCCATGTACCGTCTTCTGCCGGAACCATGCCTTTTGCACGGAGGATCACACCATAATCTTCGGTATCACAAAGTGTCTTCAGGATGCTCTCCACATCTTCTCTGGTGTATTTATGCGGAGTCTCTCTGCCCCAGCTTGTAAATACTTCATCTGCATCATGGTGGTGGTCATGTCCACAGCCGCACTCATCATCATGATGGTGGTCATGTCCACAGCTGCACTCATCATCGTGATGGTGGTCATGTCCACAGCTGCACTCATCGTCATGGTCATGATGATGCTCATGATCATGGTCGTGATCATGGTCGTGATGATGCTCATGGTCATGGTCGTGATCATGGTCGTGATGATGCTCATGGTCATGGTCGTGATGATGCTCATGGTCATGCTCATGCATATGTTTTTTCGCCTCTTCCATCAGCTCAGCTGTCAGGGTATCCTGATCTTCCATTGCGCTTAAGATCTGCTGTCCGCTGATCTCATCCCACGGAGTGGTAATGATAACTGCTTTCGGGTTTACCGCCTGCAGGTCTTTGACACATTTCTCCAGTTTTTCCGGAGTCATGTTCTGTGTACGGCTCAGAACGATGGTCGCAGCATTTTCCACCTGATTGGTAAAAAACTCGCCAAATGCACGCATCTGTTTTGTTGCTTTTACAGCATTTGCAACGGTAACCAGCGCATTTACTTTTGCGTCATGGGTATCTTCGATCTTCTTTACAGAAGTAAGAACGTCAGAAAGTTTGCCTACGCCAGACGGCTCGATAAGGATGCGGTCCGGATGATAAGTATCAATAACTTCTGCAAGGCTTCTTGTAAAATCACCTACCAGTGAACAACAGATACAGCCGGAATTCAGCTCTTTGATCTCGATTCCGGAATCTTTTAAAAATCCTCCGTCGATACCGACTTCGCCATACTCATTTTCTACCAGTACGACTTTCTCATTCGCAAACACTTCTTCCAGCATTTTTTTAATAAAAGTTGTTTTACCGGCTCCAAGAAAACCGGAAATAATATCTATTTTTGTCATAATAAAATACGCCTCCTGTATTTATAATTACAATTCATTCATCGTTTCTAATCATAGCCCGAGGACCCAAAAAAGTCAATGGGTCACGATTCCCTTTTCCATCAGGAACACCGGGCGGTAAGATTCTTTCGCTTTGCGCAGTCCATCTGATCCGGCATCATCTTCCCGGTTGACATAAAGATACTCTGGCGCTTCATGAAGCAGAAACTGCTGGTTGATCATCGGATATGCCCCCGGCACATCAGCAAACGCTTTTTCAATGTGTACCACAAACATGTCCGGATTCAGCTTTTCTCCCAAAGTAAAAGCCACCACCCTGCCCTCTGCCCGAAGCACTCCACCGGTCAGATGCAGTTCTTTGTACAGGCGGAGCGCATTTAAAGTCACACACATTTCCGCCCGCTTCTCCTCATCTTCTTCACAGCCGTTTTGAGTTCGCCATTTCAGAGCCATCTGGAAACAGTCTTCCACGTTTTCATCCGTCAATTTTTCATACGACCAGTCCGGATAGGTGTTTTTAAACTTATTCACATGATTTTTCTTTCCATGATATTTTTTCCCTGAAAGACTAATCAGTTTTTCTGTTTCATAGACATAATCTGCCACATCACGGACATATGTGATCTTATATTTGCCCGGATACCAGCATTCCAGTTTTTCAAAATCCGATGGAGTGACCAGATGCAGCCGGAAAGGATGTCCTTCCTCCTGCGCCTGCCGTTCCAGCAGTTCAATTGTTTCCTTCTGGTCTTCCTCTGCCCCATAAGGGAAAGAAAAGCTCCAGGGACTTTCCATATCCCGAAATACGAGACAGTTTCCTTTCATCTCAAACTCTGTGGGATACTGTCTGCTCCAGAGATAGATATTTGCAAATGTCATATCACAGCAACGGTCCTTTTTCATAGAAAGATACCGTTCCAGCAATGCCCGGTCTTCCAGGCTTACTTTTTCATAATCCATTTTTAGATTCCTCTTATTGTTCTTAGCATCATTGTTAGTGTCTACTTATTTTGCTGATCCTAACAATGATATTTTCTGTATTCTTTATTCATGATGGCAACGTTCTTTTATCATATCATTCAGATAAGGATCGCTGTACCATATTTATCTTTTCTTCGCCAACAAAAACAGCATTACCCCCCAAACTGCATCGTATACAGATCATGGTAAATACCGCCTTTTTCCAGAAGCTCTTCATGGGTACCGGATTCCTCAATGCCCTCTTCTGTCAGCACAAGAATCTTTTCTGCATTACGGATTGTTGACAGTCTGTGCGCGATAACAAATGTAGTACGGTTTTTCGCCAGTTTCTCCAGTGATTCCTGCACCACCCGTTCACTCTCATTATCCAGTGCAGATGTAGCCTCGTCAAAGATTAGCACCGGCGGATTTTTCAGAAATACTCTTGCGATAGAAAGACGCTGCTTTTGTCCACCGGACAGTTTCACGCCCCTCTGACCGATATCCGTATCATATCCATCCGGAAAACTCATGATAAAATCATGGGCATTGGCATTTTTTGCCGCCTGAATAACTTCTTCCCGGGATGCATCCGGCTTTCCATAACGGATATTTTCCAGGATCGTTCCCGCAAACAGATACACATCCTGCTGCACGATGCCGATATGATTCCGGAGGCTTTTCAAAGTCAGATGGGAAATATCTTTGCCATCAATACAGATCATGCCCTCTGTCGGCTCGTAAAATCTCGGGATCAGGCTGCACAGTGTCGTCTTTCCAGCTCCAGAAGGGCCTACAAGCGCCACATATTCTCCGGCAGGCACTTCCATGGAAACATGTTCCAGAACCATCTGGTCTGCATCCGCATAATGGAACGATACATCATCAAACGTGATCGTTCCTTTCACATCCGTAAGCTCCTGCGCGTCTTTTGCATCCTGAATATCCGGCTCGATCTCCAGTATCTCCACAAAACGTTCAAATCCGGAATATCCATTCTGGAACTGCTCTGTGAAATCGATCAGCGTCTTGATCGGATCTGTAAACACATTAATATACAGTAAAAATGCTACAAGATCTGTGATCTGACAGGTCTGCCGCGTGATCATAATGCCGCCTGCAATGATAACCACCGCTGTGATCGCCACGGTAAACGCAGTCAGTCCTGCATTATAACCGCCCATATATCGGTAGCTGTTCTTTTTCGCATCCAGAAATCCACAGTTCCCCACTTTGAACTTTTCACATTCAATGTCTTCGTTAGCAAAGGATTTTACCACACGGATTCCAGAAAGGTTATCCTCGATCTGTTCATTAATCCCGGCAATCTTAACACGGTTCTGACGGAATGCTTTTTTCATTTTCTTATTGAAAAAGTACGCATAGATCAGCATAAACGGCACCAGTATAAACGCTGCCAGCGTCAATCTCGGACTGATCCCGATCATGATCACAAATGCTCCCACCAGTTTGATCAGTGAGATCACGATATTTTCCGGTCCATGATGCAGCAACTCTGAAATATCAAATAGATCCGATGTGATCCTAGACATCAGCTGCCCCACTTTCTGGTCATCATAAAAGTTAAAGGATAACTTCTGATAATGAGAAAATATCTCTGCACGCATGTCATACTCAATCTTTGCACCCATGACATGTCCATAATTGGCAATAAAATAATTCCCATAAAACTGCACAACGATCAGCACCAGCATCACGATTCCAAGACGCATGATCATATGCAATGCCTCCTGTGCGCCAAAGTAAACGACCTGTGACGTAATATAACGCACGATCAGCGGAATCGCCAGGGATACAGCAGCTGCCACCAATGCAAAAAACATATCTGCCCAGAAGATCCCACGGTAGGGCTTATAATAGGAGAACATTCTCCGGAGATTCTTTTTCAAAATTTACTTCCCTCTTTCTACTACAGTACTTTTTTAATCCATCTTTCCATCATATTTTGCTTTTATTTTTATATTTATAGAGTTCTTTATAGTTACGAATTTCCGTTGCTTTTGGATGTTTTATAATCATTATCCAAAGAATATAACGACATTTCATGAGTATATCCAACGGTATTCCTCAGAAAGATAGATTTTTTTATCATACTACAGAAATCCGAGATTTGCAACGTTACCGTTCTTGTGCTACTATTATGCTATATCCCTAAATAATAAATAACATCTCAAAAGTAGATTGTTTTTAAAGGAGGAACAGATCTATGGATCCGAAAAAAGCTTATTATGAAGTCGTTTCCAAAACGATCATTAAAAATCTTGAAAAACGAAGAATGGAAGGTTATTACTGTGAGACTTCCGCAGATGCTTTAAAGCTGGCGCTTTCTTTCGTAAAACCCGGCATGAAAGTATCCAATGGCGGTTCTATGACACTGAATGAGTGCGGATTGATGGATGCGTTGCGTAAAAAATCTGACATCACATTCCTTGACCGTGCAACCGGAAAAACACCGGATGAAGTACAGGATATCCTGCATCAGGCATTGCTCTCTGACTGCTATTTCATGAGCACCAATGCCATTACGTTAGACGGCGAGTTGGTAAATATTGATGGCAGCGGTAACCGTGTGGCAGCCCTAATCTACGGTCCAAAGGAAGTCATCATCATCGCCGGCATCAATAAGATCGTATCCGATGTAACCAGCGGATATCAGCGGGTCAAAGACATCGCATCACCGCCAAACTGCCTGCGTCTGAACAAAAATACGCCATGTTCCCTGACCGGAAAATGCGGTAACTGCCTGGGCGATGACTGCATCTGCAGCCAGACCGTCATTACCAGACGAAGCGGCATCAAAGGCCGGATCAAAGTGATCCTTGTAGGGGAAGAACTGGGATATTAAAATTTTCGCGGAAGGCAATCACAAAACAGGAGCAAGAAATTCAGCAGTGAGAATCTTTATTAATTCTACTGTCCAAACTTTTTGCTCCTGTCATTTTGCTATTTCATATTCTATTATTTACTGTTTCTTTCCAGCTACAGCCAATAATTGTACAAAACTAACACGTCTGTCTCATATTACAATCATATGACCCCGACAGCGCCTCTCTTATCATTTTATAAATTTTTACACATCCACCCAGAAATGAAATGCCCCTCTCATTCCCGGTAATTTATCCACCATATTTACCCAAATGCCTTCCCGGGTGCTGATCTGCATGATAATATCAAACAGCTTTTTCAAATCTTCCTGACTGCAGCAAAAGCAGATCATTTCATCCTCTCCATCATCCTGGTTACATGGGAAAAGATAGGGCGGTTTTAGTTCTTTTCCCGCAAACAAAATATAAGAAATCTCAGATTCCACCGCAGTATGACGTTTCAACCGTTTTTTATATGTTATCGTTTTACCAGTGGCCATATTCTGTTTCATTTCCTGTTTTGCCAAATCTACGATCTGCTCTGCAACCGGAGAAAATTCCGCATAACTCATTCCCTTTAATTCATCTGAAAAACTCATTTCAATCTCCCTTCTGCTACTGCTTCTTCTTTTTTGATGCAATACCAAAGATCAAAACCAGCAATGCTACCGCAAAAATCATCCAGCCTACTAACGTCTTTGTTCCCATCTTTGCAAAGGTGTCATAATAGCCTTTCAGGTATACGATGACGATGATCGCCGGAAGTATGTAAGTCATGTAAAAACGCAATGCGCCGGAAAGTTTCATGCCTTTTCCGGTGTTGGCCTCTTTCAGGAAGTTATCCCATCCCCAGCCGTTTTTCTTCACACAGAACAGAACGAAGATCATACTGCCCAGTGGAAGCAAGTTGTAGGATACAAGGAAGTCCTCCAGATCCATGACGCTGGAACCTGCGCCGATCGGCTGGAATCCGGAAAGCAGATTGAAGCCAAGTACAGCAGGCATAGACAGCAGAATTACAAGGATAATATTAAATCCTACCGCTTTTTTTCTACTCCAGCCACCCATATCCATGTAAAAGGACACGATATTTTCAAATACTGCAATTACAGTTGACAGTGCCGCAAATGACATAAAGATAAAGAAGCAGGTTCCCCAGATCCTTCCACCACTCATATGATTAAATACGTTTGGCAGTGTGATAAACAGCAGGGATGGACCTGCATCCGGCTGTACATTGTAAGCAAAGCATGCAGGGATAATGATAAAACCTGCCATCAGAGCTACAAAAGTATCCAGGATCACGATATTTTTTGCTTCTCCGCCAATGGTCTGCTCTTTCTTTAGATAACTTCCAAAGATTTCCATGGCGCCGATACCAACGCTCAGCGTGAAGAACGCATGGGTCATAGCATCAAAAACCACCGGGCCAAGTCCCCGTTCCCGGATCGCATTCAGATTTGGCACCAAATAGAATTTTACACCGGTACCAGCGTTTGGAAGTACCAGAGAATGCACGGCAAGTACAACGATCAGAATGATCAGCAGACTCATCATTACCTTCATGATCTTCTCAATACCATTCTGCAAGCCCAATGCGCAGATGCCAAACGCAATAATGATCGCAACGATTGCCCAGCCTGCCATCGTTCCCGGAGAACCAAGCATATCACTGAACGCACCGCTGACCTGCTCAGAACTCATATTGGCAAGTTTTCCAGCGGCTGAACGATAGACATAGAAAAACATCCATCCGGTTACCATGGTATAAAACATCATCAGCAGATAATTTCCAAAAATGGAAAACCATTTAAAGTGATGCCACGCTGTCCCCCTGGGTTCCAGCTCCTCGTAAGCGCGGGAAGCGCCCTTTCGGCTGCCTCGACCAATTGCAAACTCGCAGACCATGATCGGGAATCCAAGGATGATGAGAAACAGCAGATAGATCAGAATAAAAGCCGCTCCTCCGTTCTCTCCACAGATATACGGAAATTTCCATACATTTCCAAGCCCCACTGCACAACCTGCGGACACAAGGATGAATCCAAGACGGGATCCAAAACTCTCTCTTTCTTTCATATCCTTCTCTTTAAACTTTCTAATTTATTTTTTTACATCCGGTCAGGTGCAGCAAATCCCAGTACATCGATACAGGTCTCAAGAACGTCTCTGGTAAGTTCCAGCAGACGAATGTAACCAGCCTGTACTGCTTCATCTTCTTCTGCCATGATCTTTGTCTCATGATAGAAATGGTTCAGTGCATTTGCCAGACCATAAATGTATGCACAGATTTTATGCGGGGCAAGCTCTTCTGCCGCATTTATCATAATCTCATTGAAACGAGCCAGCTCCAGCATCAGACCTTTTTCACTTGCAGAATGTGCAGCCTGGATCTTGTAATCTGCTGCGGATTTGCCACTCTGGGCATATTTTTTCAAAATGGATTTGATACGAACGATAGTGTACAGGATATATGGGCCTGTGTTTCCTTCAAAGGAAATAAACCGGTCAATATCAAAAATATAATCTTTGGAAGCCTGATTGGACAGATCGCCGTATTTGATAGCAGATAATGCTACCATTTTTGCAGTCTCTTTTGCTTCTTCCTCATCCATGGTATTGTTCTCGGAAATCTTCTGGAACATTTCGTTCTGGATGTCTCCTACCAGCTTCTCCAGACGCATAACGCCGCCCTCACGGGTCTTAAACGGTTTGCCGTCTTTTCCGTTCATCGTACCAAAACCGATGAATTTCAGCTCAGTATCATCAGAAACAAGTCCGGTTTTCTTCGCACAGCGGAATACCTGTACAAAATGCAGCTCCTGACGTTTGTCAGCCAGATATACCATTTTGTCCGGATGATAATCCTGCATACGCCATACGATGGTTGCCAGATCGGTTGTTGTATACAGAGATGCGCCATCAGATTTCAGGATCATGCAAGGCGGGATCTCTTTTGCATCGGTCTCCTCGCTGACATCTACTACAAGCGCGCCTTCGCTCATATATGCAAATCCGTCTTCTTTCATCTTATCCGCCATCGGAGCAATATATGGATCTGCATCGGATTCACCCTTCCACAGATCAAAGGAAACGTTCAGACTGTCATAGTTTTTCTTCAGATCCTTGATGGATACTGCCAAAATGTGTTTCCACAGGGCAATATATCCTCTTCTGCCTTTCTGAAGTTCAAAGGTCGCCTGCATTGCCGCTTCTTTATAAGCCGGATCTTCTTTTGATTTTCCACTGGCTGTCGGATAAATCTCCTCCAGCTCAGAAATAGTAAACGGCGCTTCCTTCGGATACTCGCCTTCATAAGATGCGTCAAAATAAACCAGCTCCGGTTTCCGTTCTTTCAGCTCTGTGATGATCAGACCCATCTGAAGACCCCAGTCGCCCAGATGTACATCACCGATCACCTCATGTCCGATGTAACGGCTCATGCGTTTGACGCTCTCGCCGATAACAGCAGAACGCAGATGTCCTACATGCAGCGGTTTTGCCACATTTGCTCCGCCGTAATCCACAATGATCGTCTTCGGCTCTGCCACTTTTTCACATCCATAACGTTCATCCTCCTGCATCTCCTGCAGATACTCAGCCAGATATGTTTCATCCAGCTTTAAATTCAGGAATCCCGGTTTTACAGAATCAACCATGGAAAACATGGCATTGTCCTGCAGCTGTTCTGCAACAGCATCTGCGATCATAAATGGCGCCTTATGATACTGCTTTGCTGCAGCCATAGCTCCGTTACACTGAAATTCGCACAGATCCGGACGGTTTGAGATCGTTACTTTACCATATTTTTCTTCATAACCTGCCTGCACAAAGGCTTTTGTTACTTCCTCTGTGATCAAATCAAGGATTTTCTTCATTTGCTATCCCTCTCTCATTATTTGTATCAATACACTCTTTTAACTGATTATTTCGTCTGTCCACAAACAGACAGTTTGCTATTAGTATAATGCTTTTTCACTGGTCATGCAAGCTTGGATTTTCTAAAAAATATCTAACTGCCAATGCATACTTTTTCAAAATTCCGTGCATTCTCTTAGTACATGAAACTTAACCGGAGGTATCTGTCTATGGCTGCTTATAAAGTAGAAATCTGCGGGGTAAATACATCTACCCTCCCTATACTGAAAGAGGAAGAAAAAGCATCGCTTTTTGAAAAGATCCGTCAGGGAGATCTCGCCGCCCGCGAAACTTACATTAAGGGAAACCTCCGGCTTGTACTGAGTATCATCCGGCGTTTTGCCGCAAGCAATGAAAATGTAGATGATCTGTTTCAGATCGGATGTATCGGTCTGATCAAATCCATTGATAACTTTGATCCCGATATGAATGTTAAATTTTCGACATATGCTGTTCCCATGATCATAGGTGAGATCCGCCGCTATCTCCGGGATAACAACAGTGTGCGCGTCAGCCGCTCCATGCGGGACACCGCCTACAAAGCACTGCACACTCAGGAACTGATGACAAAGAAAAACAATCAGGACCCGACACTGTCAGAAGTGGCTGCCGAGATCGGCATTCCGGAAGAAGAGATCGTATTTGCCCTGGACGCTATTCAGAGTCCTGTAAGCCTCTACGATCCCATCTATACCGATGGAGGCGACACATTGTATGTCATGGATCAGATCAGTGACAAAAAAAATAAAGAGGACCGCTGGGTAGAGACCCTCTCCCTCTCCGATGCCATGAAACGCTTAAACGACAGGGAATACCGCATCATCAAACTCCGTTTTTTTGAAGGGAAAACCCAGATGGAAGTGGCAAAAGAAATACACATTTCCCAGGCCCAGGTAAGCAGGCTTGAAAAATGTGCATTAAATAATATGAAGCAGTTTCTGACGCTTCGCTGATTATTAAGTTTTAATTTTAATCTCTATTTCGCCGCCTTCGGCTGTCGGCATAAATAGCTATGAAAAAGTATTTTCCCACACTACAACAATCCTACTACCATTATGTTTTAGTCATACACAACTACCGGTGTACCAATAGATACGTTTTCATAGATTTTTTTTGCATTTGCCTTCGGTGTGTTGACACAGCCGTGAGATCCGTTAGTCTTATAAATATTTCCACCAAAGGAGCTTCTCCAGTCTGCATTGTGAATGCCGACATTTCCATTAAATGGCATCCAGTAATCTACATGGGAATTGTATCCTTCTCCCACCAGATTATAATTGGTCATCTTCGCATCAATCGCCCATACACCGTTGGATGGAGTTGCACGGCCTTTGATGTTGATATTTCCGGTTACAACCGGCGTATCTACGATGCACTGTCCATCCACATAGCACCACATTCTCTGGTTGGAAATAGATACTTCGATATAAGTGCTTCCAATATCGTTGGTATCCCGACATTTGCCCTCATAACGGTATTCCGGCTGTATCGTTCCGGATTCTCCGGCTTTGATCTTCTCGATCAGGGCATCCGCAGATTTCTCCTTATTGATCAGCCAGCCATAATCACCACCCTTTAACTTGACAGTTGTTCCAAGACTGGTCTGGAAAGTCCGGCTGAGTCCAAAAGTATCATACTTATAACCAAGTTCTTTCATATAAGCGACTACTTTGTCCCGGTCAAGATCAAAGGAAAAGTCATCCCCGAATGTGATCCACTGGGAAATCTGATCTGCATCTACGGTTTCCTGACGGTCTGAAAAATCATACACGATTTTTACATTGATCAGATCATTTAACTTCTGCTGTTCTTCTTTCAATTCCTCTGACTCGGAATGCACATTGTGCTTGACATAACAGTCCGAAGACTCCAGATCCACTTCTGTCTTTCCTTCCGTAACAGCCTCTGTCATTACCTGATAGACACTGTCTTTATCCAACAGCGTACCTTCTTTTTGCTCCACGATCTGAAAAGAACCATCTTTATACTCCAGATGCGCATCCGCCGGTGCTTTCATAACATCATCCTGCATAAAAGAAAATCCGTCTGCCTGCACTTTCAGTTTTTCTTCATCAAAGGTTACATCCACATTCACATCTTCTGCTTTAGAAAACAGACCACTTACCCAGAGCAATGCATTCTGTTTCTTTTTCAGATTATCTACCGTCGCATCTGTATCTGCCTGCATATCGATTTCCTGCGCAGATACGATTTCTTCTCCCGTCTTGGAAACAACGGTCAGCTTATAATTTTCAGTTTCCTTCGCCAGTTTTTCCTTTAATCCGGAAACGCTCTGGTTTGTCACTTTCACACCATATATCGTATTTTTAAGATAAAAATGTCTGGAATAAAAAGCTGCTCCGATCACATAGACAGCCGCTGCTGCAATAATGACCAATAACAGGATTGCTCTTCCTTTTTCTATCTTTTTTTGACGGGCACGGAATCCCGTTCCCTGATTATCTTCTTTTGTCACGCTCAATTTCCTCATCCTTATATCACTTGAATTTTATGTACAGGTATTAATCTAATACGCTTTTAAAAATTCTTCAAGACTTTCATTAAAAAGTTAATGATATTGTAAAAACTTGTAATATTCCGCCATTTTCTGTCAGGTGTGTATACCTACGCTATTGCTCCTGTAGATTCTGATACCGTTATCAGCCTTTTCATATAAAACATATACTCCTATAAAATCCAATTTTCCATTATTCATACCGGTCAATTTCTTTTCTCAGCCGCTTCATGATCTTTTTCTCCAAGCGGGAAATATAAGACTGGGATATTCCCATAAGATCCGCAACTTCCTTTTGTGTCATTTCCTGTTCTTCCTTGTCTTTCAATCCATAACGCAGTTCTATGATCCTGCGTTCCCGCGGCGATAATTTTGCCACTGCTTTTTTTAGCAACTTTTTCTCTACTTCCAGTTCCATATCTCGATAAATGAGATCGTCGTCTGTCCCCAGGATATCTGACAGTAACAGTTCATTTCCATCCCAGTCCACATTCAGCGGCTCGTCTATGGAAACTTCCATTTTCATCTTGCTTGTGCGACGCAGATACATGAGGATCTCGTTTTCAATACATCTGGATGCATAAGTGGCAAGCTTAATATTTTTTGTTGGATTGAAGGTATTGATTGCCTTGATCAGCCCGATCGTTCCAATGGAGATCAGATCCTCCACTCCAACTCCCGTATTGTCAAACTTTTTGGCAATATATACGACCAGACGAAGATTATGTTCGATCAGTTTCTGTTTTGCAGTCTGCCCTTCTTCTGTCTGTAACTGCTCAATACAGGCACTTTCCTTTTCCGCATCCAGTGGCGGCGGCAGTATTTCTGCTCCTCCTATATAATGCAGTTCTTTCGTATTGTGAAACAAAAGATTTTGAATGGTTGGCATGATCCGGAACTGAAACCGTTCCGGCACTGAAATTCTTATATACATGACACTTTGTTCCCCATATCTTAGTGTAGTAGTTTTTCCTGACCCTCTCCAAGGTCCTGTCATCAAATGACTGCATCTTCTTATTCACTATGCACATGCACATTTCAAAGAAATTCCCGGTTTAATAAAATCTGTATCTGATCATTACAGAACACCTTATCCTCCGCCAGCCCAATGACTGGTCTAGTATATTCCCGTTTCTCTCCACTCTGATACACACACATCTTATCCGCTGTAAATACGCGCAACAGCTGTCCGCTCTGTCCCACAGTGTGATAGGGAATATAACGTATTTTCTCAACCGGAATCGCAGCGGCACGTTCTAGTACAATGGAAGGTACAACGCTCACGGGACTGCCCGTATAAGGATCCCTCAGACAGTTTCCCGTGTCCAGAAATCCCTGCAATTCTGTCCTGCATCCTTCATATTCCAGCTCTACCTGGAAAGAAAGATGCTGTTCTTTTTTCTTTCTCCATCCATATATGCATAGACACGCAGACAACATCCCCATACCGACATACCAGATCCAGCTGTCCTGCAGATGCGGAAATAATCCAAACCAGAAATTCAGCAATCCCCCGCAGACCAACAGGAGCACAGAAATAACCAGATACCCTCTTACCCACAGACTCCACTTCTTTCCCCGAAGCAAACAGATGGTACTCACAGAATTTACGACCAAAAGCATCAGTATGCGATACAGCAGATAACGATGCATCATCCAAAACAATCCCGTTTCTGCAAAAGCAGATACCGCTGCGATCAGCATACAGATGCCCGGCTGAAATCGTTTTTTCAGGATCAGCAAGGCAGTCAGATATGCCATCAGATCCAGCAGGAACACCCGCAGAAAAAAGATGTCCGGATACCATATATAATTTTTCACTTTTTATTTCTCCATACCTTTTTATTTCTGCATGTACCAGTATTCTTTTTCTCTAAGCACGGTAAAATAATCCTTCCTATCCTTTCGATAACCTGCTCTCACTTGTCTGATTCCAGATTATTATAAAAAAAGAACCGCGATTTTTTTGTCAAAATCACGGTTCTTAATCGTTTTTATTTTATTTCCAATCTACGGTAAACTACCCATTGTCTAAAGCCAATGGGCTTCCTGCTTCACGGACCTCATAACCTACTATCTCCACAGGCGTTAATTCGGGCAGTCCCTGCCCTATTGCTTGATCTTCTTATGCGATTTTTCTTAATCCCTCTGCCAGTATATTCTTTGCAGCATTGATATCCCTGTTTTTCCCCTGCTACATTATACTAACGTTTTGTATTCTTCAGGAAATCCGGAATCTTAATATCCTTCTGTTGTACGGTACTTACCGGCGGCTTCGGCATATGTATTCCATTTGTCATAGGATTTGGAGCTGCCTGGCTTACCTGTGGCTGAGTACCTGCCGTACGGTTCAGGCCAAGACCACCCTGCTGTGCTGTTCCTGTATAATTTAATCCGGAAAGAATCTTTGGTGTCTGAGCAGCTGTTGCCGGATTTTCCAGACCTGTTGCGATTACAGTAATCTTTGCAGAATCCTGACAGGATTCATCAAATTTTGCACCAAAGATAATATTTGCATCATCTCCAGCGAGATCCTGTACATAACTTGCTGCATCATTTGCATCCATAAGAGAGATATCTCCGGAAATATTAATAATAACATGAGATGCACCTGTAATGCTTGTCTCAAGCAACGGACTTGCAACAGCAATCTTAACTGCCTCGATTGCTTTATCATCGCCAGTGGCTTCACCAATACCGATATGAGCCATTCCTTTATCTTTCATAACAGTCTGTACATCTGCAAAATCAAGGTTGATCAGAGCCGGTACATTGATCAAATCTGTAATACCCTGTACTGCCTGCTGAAGAACTTCGTCTGCTTTCTTGAGAGCATCCGGCATCGTTGTACGTCTGTCTACAATTTCAAGAAGTTTGTCGTTCGGGATTACAATCAGTGTATCTACGCTGTCACGCAGCTTTTCAATTCCTGAAAGTGCATTTACCATTCTTGTTTTAGCTTCAAAACGAAACGGTTTTGTAACAACACCAACAGTAAGAATTCCTTTTTCCTTTGCCAGTTTGGCAACGATCGGAGCAGCTCCTGTTCCGGTTCCGCCACCCATACCACAGGTAACAAATACCATATCAGCACCTTCAATTGCCGCTGCTAATTCCTCCGCGCTCTCTTCTGCTGCTTTTTCGCCGATCTCCGGCTGTGCTCCGGCTCCCAGTCCTTTAGTAAGTTTTTCGCCGATCTGAATCAGAGTAGGGGCTTTGCAAAGAGTCAATGCCTGTTTATCTGTATTGACACCGATAAACTCAACTCCTCCAATCTGTTCATCTATCATTCTATTCACAGCGTTATTTCCAGCGCCACCTACACCAATGACAATAATCTTTGCGCTGGATTCAGCTTCTGTTGACATAATCTCGAGCACGACAGTTCCTCCTTTTATCCCTCATATAGAAACTTCTATTTTAAATTTCTATGTTTTTCTTTTTTACAAT
>OLRJ01001944.1_pt1 | contig 16401 bp, 19 predicted proteins | sample 1672741 | NCBI WGS metagenome assembly OLRJ01 (sample SAMEA3136719, study PRJEB25190) | human gut metagenome | biome: human gut; feature: human-associated habitat; material: faeces | place: Austria | collected 2013
GGCGACGAACATCGCCCCGCATAATCTCTCGGAGACGATCGCGGGTGCCATTCACCTGTTGGATCACCCGTCGGCCACCGTCACCGACCTGATGCGTTACATCCCGGGCCCCGACCTGCCCGAGGGCGGCGTCATCGTCGGGCTCGAGGGCATCAAGGAGGCCTACGAGAGCGGCCGGGGCGCGTTCAAGACGCGCGCGAAGGTCCAGATCGAGCGCGTGACGGCCCGCAAGATGGGCATTATCGTGACGCAGCTGCCCTACATGGTCGGCCCTGAGAAGGTCATCGAGAAGATCAAGGAGAACGCGAACGCGGGACGCCTGAAGGGCATTTCGTCGGTTCAGAACCTCACCGACCGCATCCACGGCCTGCGCCTGGTCATCGAGGTGAAGAACGGATTCAACCCGGAGGCCGTGCTCCAGCAGCTCTACCAGCGCACGCCGCTGGAGGATTCCTTCTCGATCAACGCCGTGGCGCTCGTGGGCGGCGGGGCCTACCTGCATGGCGAGTCCGTGCTCGCCACCAAGTAATTCAGGCGACCGCAAACTGGCCGTAGCTAACTGCAAGCCGACCGCCCCAACCGGCAACCACGCGAGAAACGAGGGCAATTCATGGAGTCAAAATACGAGGAGATGGCCCGGCAGATGAGGGTCGACGGCGTAAGCGAGGAGACGATCGTCAGGTTCGTCGCCGAAGAGATGGTAGAAGACGAGTTCCGCCGCGGCAAGGGCGTCACGGAGATCGAGGCGCATGCGGGAGTGGAAGAAGACCCCGAGCATATCCGCAAGCTGCTGCTCGCCAACGCGTTCTGCCATAACTGCGGCACGACGGAGTTCGCGCCCGGCTACACGCTGCGCATGCGTCACGGCCGCGTACTCGTTGAGGGCTGCTGCGCGAAATGCGGAGCCAAGATAGCAAGGCTTTACGATTGACACCATTACTGCGAAACGTCTGGTCCTCAGCAACGATGCTCTCACTACCCCCATCAAAAATATCCATAATCTTTCAGGGCCCTATACATCTCCCGCGCGATGTAGCGCGTTTTCTCAGCCCGCTTAAGGGAAATGCGGCAAAGGCTTAGTTAGCCAAATGTAGACAACAAATGAGAAACGAAGCTACAGAGACACCTCAGGCGCATCGCTCAAGTCATTTTCCAGCATATATTCCGCGACATTCACCATACCCTCGACCTCCGCAAAACAGTCAATAACACCTTTCTGAGCACACAGCCCCTCCAGAGAGTCAATGACCTCAATAAAAAGAGAAGTCGACCCGGTCGGAACAATAGCGCTTGAACGCCCCCGAATCGAGCCCAACAAAGATTTGATTTCCCTTTGCCATTCCTCCTGCCATTTTCCATACCCCCCAATGCTTAAATAATCGAGGCTCTCGTCTTCTGCAAGAATTTCGGTATTTACTTCGCAAACGCACTTCATGAGGCACTTCAAGCCTTCAAGCTGACCATAAAGCTCAAAGACAGAGGAGCTCTGCCCGATATCGACGAGTTTATCAACAGGCATCGGCAAGGCAAGCGGAGCATGGTTTCTCTCACCTACAAACACCAACTGGTTGGCGAAGTACTGTTGTGAGATATAGCAATAAGCACCATCTAAATAATAGTCAACCCTGACGGGCCCCATCAGCAGAGGCAAGACAGTAGCCTCGGGCATCCACTCGTCATAGTCGAGGACCGGGTAAACCTTGCGCAACGCACGGTCAAATAGCTCCAGGAACGCAAGAGTATTATCGCAGACGTCCATCTTGAACCGCATTATTTCCGACTGCCCTACTCTCTGGATGTTGTTAGCCTTGCAAATCTCTGAAGAAATGCGATTCGCGGCACCAGTAAGCTTCTTTGCCCTTTGCTTCAGCATCAAGAGCACATTCCTTCGCTTCCGCAACGGGTTATAGCAAATAAAGGACCAGGCCATCCAAAACTCGAGCATATGGCTCTTTATGGAAAGGCTGATAAAACCAGTGCCGAACTGGCCATCGCATTCAGCTTTCGCCATATCAAACGACTCGTAAATACTCGATAAGTTTGCCAGGCTGACGCGCCCAGCGCCCGAGTCGTTGCCCGCAGAGCCATCCTTTAACGCCGTGAAAACTTTATAGCAATTCTTAAAAAACGCGTTCATCGAATTAACCATGGCGATGGTTTTGGAGAAAACCGACCGACGGCCGCCGTGACCGTTTGCTACAGCTGTCGAATCTGCAGCCCTATTCTGTCTTGAATCGATCGCCGACCCATACATAACAAAGCAAGACGGGTCGCGCGATTCCTTCGGAACGCTCAGCGGAAGAGATGCCGTCATTTCCATAATCTCATTCACCTGCTGAACAAGGTCATTGCCTAAACCAAGAAAGCAACCCGATTCATACCATTGGCCGATACGAGTGGGAAGGTTCAGCAACACGCCATCGAACAGCATCATCAATCTGTTTATGTCGGATTCAAGAGACTTCCACGAATCAGGCGCTTCTTCGTATTCGCACATAGCCAGATAAAGAAAGTTTGGGATATTGGTCCAATTGATTGGCAGATTTTCCCGAGGGATATGTTTTTCCACCTTGGGGAAATCAATATCATCAGGCAACAGCGCATCGGCGGCAAGAAGCTTGCCCTCATATAGCTGAAGATTCGGATACAGCTCCCTGTAGGCGCACAATGCCCCAACGAGATTATCGTTCTGCGAGCCATCCAAACCCGTAGGAGCTTGTCGCAAATAGCACCCCGACCCATCGACCCTGGACCAGACAATGCCCATTGACTCGTCGATCAAAGACGAGAGAGCCCCGAGCAAATCCGCTGAAACAGAGAACCCGCACATTTGGAGCCCCAAAACGAAATCGAGCAGAGACACCAAGTTAAAACGCTTCGCATCGAATCTATAGGATTCCAAATTGCGTATCCCGCTCGGCAAGGCAATTGGCTTGAGTATTGTCCCTATCTCACCAAGAACAAACCCCGCCCCAGAAAATTCCTCATCACTGGTCGGGTATTGAATAGACAACCCCAAAAGAGCCTCGAGCCATTGTTTTGTGAACAGATAATCAATTCTGTACTTCGAAAAACTCTCTATCGCATCTTTAATGGCTTCTCTTCTACGCTCATCATTAACCAAAGATAGAATCACCGACGAATCAATATGTTTGTTTCCATCCACGATTCCGCCCGCAAGCATTACGCAGGTCGATGGCGCTACCCGATATTCGGCAAAGCGATTACGCTCCCCTTCGGTCTCTTCGAACAACCTTTTCGTATCCACCCACAGGAAGAATTTCAGTACTTCCGAGGCTACAAACCACGATTTCAGAGATTGCGCAAGACTCGATACGCAATCATTGTCAATCGAAGGTATGTTGCAATTTGCCACTAAAGCATTGCCTATGTTTCCCTTGCCGCATGCCGCAATGTAGCACAGCAGTTCCGAATGAGACGGCACGCAAACAACCGAGGCGAGTACCTCTGCAATGATCATTGATCGATATGGATGCAGTGGCGCCAGACACCCATCTTGCGAGCGCTTCAGGAAATGCTCATTTTCAAGCCGCGCAAGGAAGGAAAACAACTCCTCGCAGGAAATTGCCTCTTTCAGGGACGATATGGATGTCTTAACTCCTTCGGCACCCAATACGCTCGAAACATAGAGACACATAAGCTGGGAGTCCGTTGCACTTTTGCACAGGTTGTCAATCTGGCTTTTAATCATGGCCCGCAAAGACGACGAGTGCGTAAGCGAGAACACATACTCTAGCAGTGGGCCATCTCCCCCAAACGACAGCCAGGACTCATCGAAAGAAGGAAACGGTGATTCATCAGAGAAGAAATCGTACAGGGCTTCCGCCTCTTCTTTATTCATGACAACGGGAACCGAGGCATAATTAAGCTCCCATTCCCCTGCAGAAGACCGATTTAAATCTTCTTCGCGAATACTCACCAGCAACCGCACCCTGGGCGCCGAAGCCATGATTTCCTTGGCAAGAAGAACCCACCCTGGGCCAGAAGCTCCATCTACGTAAACATAAATGTAACTTTCTCTTTCCTTCGATAGCTCCCTTAAATAAGAGGCGACATCACGCGCATCGACCTCTCCTATCGCCCCATCTACCTCAAAGGCCCAAAACAGCCCGTTTTCGTATAGATATCTATAGCACGCGGTGCTTTTACCTTGTCCAGAAGCGCCACGTACAAGTACTATTCTCGACTTAAGAAATGCGTTGTTTATCGCCTGATTCAAAGCAGGTCGAGGAGCATCGAATCCGGCTAGAATATGCTTGATTTGAGCGCTCTTTCCAAGTCGGTAGCTCAAACGTTCATCCGAATCTGAGGCATTATCGGGGACCTGAGACAACGGCAGAAGAGTCGTTCCGAGCTGTGTCGAAAGCCTATGCAGAGCAGCCGCCTTCAACGCAATATCGCGAATAGACGTCTCGATCCATTCGCGATTAATTTTTTGACGATGTCTCGAGCAAAACTCGACCTTAATGGCCAACTCATTGGCAAACAATTTGGGGGCAATTGCCGCTTCGATTTGGCTAGAAAAATACTTATGGATCTCAGCGTCAACCGTCTTCTCTTCGCAAACCTCAACTATTAAATTCTTAGCTAGGAAGGCGGTATATTGTTCATCGTATTTCTTCGCTAGCTTAGTCTTGATGCTCGCAACGGCATCTTCATCGCCAGAAACAAAACCAAGCATTTCTGAGCCCAGACTCCCGAACACAGCAACTTTAGGGACGACGCGCAATCCCAAATCATAAAAATGTTTCACATGCTCGAAGAAAGAGTCTTCTTTTCCCGGGGCAAGCACAGATAACGCAAATGGATCCGAGACGCTTTTAATCTGCACGAGCTCGAGCCTCTCGTCGGGATAAACAATCGCCAAATCTTCGACAGTCTCAGGATAGTAATCCGCTTCAGCATCCATTGCTATTCGCCAAGAGATATACACAGTTTGACGCTGAAATCCAGTCCAGGCAGAATCAGCACCCTGAATGGATTTCCGAAAACGCTCTACGGCAAAATAGCTCGAAAGACAGTCGGCCGTCGTTCTGACCGTCACCTTTCCGCGAACCTGATTCCTGCCGTTTTTCCTACTTTTCTTGCCTCTGCCCATCTAGCTCCCCAAGCATTCACGATTTCTTACGCAATTATCCATCCCAACTTTGACAACCAGCTTATCAAGATCATTGCGAGGTACCGCTTGAGCGAGAGACATCAAATGGCGCCCGCGCTTTTCTAGCACGAAATCATACAGCTGCATGCTGAAAGCATCACCATCAACATCCTCTTCGCAGTCTTAGTAGACATAATCAAAATATATCAGTGATTTCCTAGGTACTTGCCCTGGGACTCACCATATGCAGCGCAGAACTCATAGGCCAGCGCCGACCTAATCTTCGCCTCGACCTTGAGCAGCACATCGAGCATTATCTCCCTGAACTCGACGTCAAACTTGCAAAGCGCCAGAATATCCCCAAAAGTGGCGCCTTCGCGGTATACCCGGGTGCTCGGGTCGCGGAAAACGATGGTAGCCGTTCACGACCGGGAAATAGCCGATGTCCGCAAGGACCCTGCAGCAAGCCTCCTCGTCCTCGATTGCGAGGCCGGAGCTTCTGAGCTTCTCCATCTGCTGCTGGTAGGTAAGGAGCTCCTTGGGCATCGTCGCTCTTCCCGAATAGTAAAAGGGGAACCCGCAGGCTCCCCTCCGGTTCCAGGCATCGAAAGTTTCTGGACCCTAATCACTACCATAATGCTATCCGCAAACTTGCGCGCCATCAAGACCATGTCCTGACTATCCACGACCGACTCCGAGGCCATGCATGCGGGCGCGCAAGCTCCTGAACGCGTCCCCAACCAATATGACCTTTGGTGTCAAATAGACTTGCATCCCTCTAAGCTAAGAACCCGCAACCCGAGCATCGCTTTTACAGCATGCCGCCAGATCGCAAAACAGCATTGACGGCCCCTTCCGTAGCAGCCGAGACAAGCTTCGAGGAAATCTCCTTAACAGTATCGAACACAAGAGGGACGCCCCTTTCCCTCGCTATGGTCTTGGTCTTCTCCCAAAGTGAATCATCCCTGATTTTATCCAAATACTCAGCACCATCCCATGTGAGGCCGCCAACGCTGAACGAATAAATACCGTTGCCTGCATAGTTAATCCCGCACGACGTGACGAGCCCTGCGTCTTCCAGCATTTTGCAATGAACAGCGACCTCTTCAAGGCTATTCCCCTCTATGGAGAGGTTCGTAATGGATATTCCCCCATGCTCCTCTTCAACCCTGAGAAGGATAGCTCTAATCAAATCCATATCCCTTTTCATAGGACATCCCCCCTCGATGCAAAATCCGAAACGCACCGAACAACAACTCGCCTTACATAACCATCAGTCACTGAAAAGCTTGTAACCGCTACGCAAAGAAGAGCTACCTCGAATCGTATTTTCGCTCAATTTCACTAATCGATTCCCTTCATGAAAGTCCCTCCTACCTGAACAGCTCGTCGTGACCGCCAGTGCGCTCGAAGAAGGCGACCTCGTCGTTGGCCGACCATATCACCAGCCAATCGCCGGAGTTCGCCACGTGGCACTCGTTCCTCCCGGCCCAGCTACCGCTCAGGCGGTGCATGTTGTGGCGGCGTTTGAGAGTCTCCAGCGACTCGGGGGTATTCTCCAGCACCAGGTCGATGAGCTTCTGCAGCTCAGCCAAATCCCAATTGCGCCGCTTCGCCTTCTTTTTGAGGTCGCGAGAGAATGCAGCGGAGAAATCTGCCGTGAGCCTGCCCATTAGGCCATCGCTGCCGCGATGAGGTCGGCCGCGTTGTCAAAGCGGCCTTTCTCGCCAGAGGACAGGAAGGCGTCGCCCTCGCGGATAGCCTCGAGGCTCTCGATGCTGGGCTCGTCGGGGGCGAAGGTCAGGGGGATGCGGCGCGTGTTCACCATCTGCTTGTAAAACGCGCGCGTAACCGATGAGAGATCGAGGCCGTAGTAATCCGCCACCTCGGAAGCGCCGCGCTTCAAGTCGTCGTCAATGCGTATGGTCAAAGTAGAGCTAGACATGATACTCCTATCGACGTATGTGCAGATATATTATACTGCACATACGTTAGCTCCTCAAGCAGGCCGACCAAAAGACAGCGTAAAGTCGATGATGGGAATCCCTGCCTTTTGATTACCCAATCCACGCGGCCCAAAAGTCGACGCCAACGAAATCGCTGTAGATTCAGGAGGCAAGACGGAAGTTGTCGACAGCACAAAAACCGAAATGACGGAGCGCATGACCGCGAGAAGTCCCTACGAAGCGCCCCTCAATCGCGCAAGTAAGCCCCGGCCACCCCCTCGATTCAGTTCGATTCTAACCATTCTAACCACCATGGTTAATAAAATGGTTAGAATATGGGTAGAATAGAATCGGAAGGCGGGCAGCATGAAATTCCAGGAAACAGAGACAGTCGAGCTGAAGGCCGTTGCGCAGGACGGCATCAAGAAGGAGATTGTCGCCTTTGCGAACAGCAACGGCGGAACGGTCTACGTGGGCGTCGGCGACGACGGCACCGTACTGGGCGTCGAAGACGCCGACGGGTGCGCCCTGCAGGTCTCCAACATGGTGCGAGACGCCGTGAGACCGGATGTCACCATGTTCGTCAGCTACGAAACGCTCAACTGCGACGGGAAGGCGGTCGTGGCCGTCAAGGTCCAGCGCGGCACGAACCGCCCCTACTACATGGCGAAGAAGGGCCTGCGCCCCGAGGGCGTCTACGTTCGGCAGGGGTACTCCTCCGTCCCGGCGACCGATGCGGCCATCCGGCAGATGATCAAGGAGACCGACGGCGACAGCTTCGAGGACATGCGCTCCCTCGACCAAGGGCTCACCTTTGAGTCGACGAAAGGGGAATTCGAAGCCCGAAATATCCCCTTCGGCTCGCCGCAGATGCAGACCCTGAAGATAACCTCATCGGACGGCCTCTACACGAACCTCGGCCTGCTCCTGTCCGACCAGTGCCCGCACACCATCAAGGCGGCCGTTTTCGAGGGGACGGACCAGAGCGTGTTCAAGGACCGCCGGGAGTTCTCCGGGTCCCTTATGCGGCAGCTCGGCGAGGCCTACGACTACATCGACCTCCACAACCAGACCCATGCCACTTTCCAAAAGCTGCTGCGCGTCGACACCCGGGACTACCCGGAGGTCGCCGTGCGCGAGGCCTTGCTGAATTCGCTCGTACACAGGGACTACTCCTTCCACGCCAGCACGCTGATCAGCATCTACGACGACAGGATCGAGTTCGTGTCCGTCGGCGGCCTTTTGCCCGGCTTGGAGCTGGAAGACCTGATGATGGGCGTCTCCGCCTGCCGGAACCCGCATCTCGCCAACGTCTTCTACCGCCTGCAGCTCATCGAGGCATACGGCACGGGAATGAGGAAAATCATGGGAGCTTACGCGGGCGCGGCCACTCAGCCGCAAATCATAGCCACGAATAACGCATTCAAAATCGTCCTGCCCAACGTGAACTTCACGGCAACGAAAGCAAAAGAGCCTGCGGCAAATAGCACAGAGGCGCCCTCTGCTTCCCATTCCCGAGAGGATGAGATTCTGCGGTTCTTGGCAGAGCACCCCTCAATCACCCGAAAAGAGGCGCAGGCGCTGCTGGAGGTCAGCCAATCCACGGCCGGCCGCATATTGAAAGAGATGGTGGACAAGGGGCAAATCGCAACGCTCGGCACAGGCCGCGCCTTGCGATACGAATTGGTATAGCGTTGCGCCTCTGGGGCAATTGCCCACTATGCCTTCCATCCAGGCAGGCATAACGAAAGCAAGCCACGATGGCCCATTGCAGTCCGAAATAGGCCATCGATAAATTTCGATGGCCTATTTCGGACTGCAATGGGCGGCTTTGATGAAGGGGGCATATTCGGATAGGCCCTATCGATACGGAAAGCCCCGAACGACGTTGCTTGCCGCTCGGGACCATTGGTAGTATTCGAAAACCTGCAGGCATCCGATTGGAGGAACGCTGACGACAATTTGCAACGATTACGGATGCAGCTTCAGCCCGCACCCGTTGCTCAAGAGCTGCGAATCTGTTCGGATGCTCGTCAGCTCGAAACTCGAGAGAACCTTTTCCTGCGACTCGGGCGACCAATAGATGCGCAGGCTCTCCCTTGCACGGGTGATAGCAGTTGGATTTGCTACACTTTGTTAGACAGTTGGGGATGCGGACGTTTCTTTGGACCGGCTATGCGGCCAGCCCTGGAGTGGACATGATGAATTGGACACCAGGTCAAGAGCGAAAGGTGTTCAAGATGACCCAAAGAAGAAAGCGATACGACAGGCAGTTCAAGGCCTCGGCGGCAAAGGTGGTCCTGTCCGGGGAAATGACGGTCAAAGACCTATCGGAGGAACTCGGCATAAAGGATTCGACGCTGAGAAGTTGGACCTGCGAATACGAGGAGATGGGAGACGACGCGTTCCCCGGGAACGGATCTCCGAAGATCAACAAGGACTACGAGATCGTGAAGCTCAAGAAGAAGGTCGAGGAGCTCGAGCGCGAGAACGAGATACTAAAAAATTTCCGGGCCTTCTCGAGCCAAGGCCATGCGTGAGGTTCGAGCTCCTCGAAGGGCATAGGGGCGGGATCGGCCCCATCGAGAAGGCATGCGGGCTGATGAAAGCCTCGAAATCCGGTTTCTGCGAGTATCTCTCCCGGAAGAAGTCCAACGCCCGGATAGAGCGAGAGGCGCTCGAAGGGTTCGTCGTCGAGGCCTTCCATCGGCACAAGAGCCGCTACGGCTACCGGCGCATCAACCGCGAACTGCGAAAAAGCGGCATCGCCGTGAGCGAGAAGCGCGTGCTCCGCATCATGCAGAAGCCCGGGCTTGCCGGAAAGGGCGCGACCCGAAAACGCCGCATCCGGAAGAAGGTCGAGCCGGGAGACCCTCGGTCGAACCTGGTAGAGCGCGCTTTCTCCGTGGGCGAGCGCAACGGGCTTTGGGTGGGCGGCATCGCATGCATGCCCGCGAGAGAAGGGTGGCTCTATCTCGCAGCCGCGACAGGCGCCTTCTCCCGCAAGGTCGCAGGCCGGTCGATGTCCGAGCGCATCACCGAGAAGGTCGCGATCGACGCGATAGGGCAGGCGGTTGGAAGGGAGGATCCGCCAGACGACGGCAGCCTCGTCTTCCATGACGACCAAGGCGCGCAGTACACCTCGCGCTCCTTCCAGAGATGCCTGGACTCGCATGGCATAGCCCAGTCGGTATCAAGGCCCGGCACACCGCTGGACAACGCGGTGGCCGAGTCGTTCTTCAAGACGCTGAAAAGGGAATCGGCGGAAGAGAGGAGCCATGGGGCGAGGGACGAGGCCAAGAAGGACATCTTCAAGTGCATAGAGCTCTATTGCAATAGGGTGCGCATGCATCCCACCCTGGGCTACATGTCTCCAGTGGAATACGAGCGGCAATACGCTTGAGGGTCCTTAAAAGAAAGTCCAGTTTATCCTTCCCGCTCCAAATCGCCTGATCCCAAACGGTCCAGGATTTCCGCCGCAGTCCCAAATGGTGAAAACTGCATTGACGCTAACATTACGGCGTCGACCCGAAGCTCTTCGCCTGGAACGCCGTGGCGTATTGGCCCAACGTGTACACGATCTGCGCGAGCCTGGTCTGCGACGATAGCAACCAGGTGCTAGACGGTGACGACAACCCCATCGAGGGCCTGTACGCGGCCGGCAACGCGGGCGGGTCGTTCTTCGGCTACTACTACCCCGTTTCCGAATTCTCGGCCGCGGACGTGAGCCACGCATTGGTCGGCGGGCCGCTGGCGGCCGCCTCTGCGCTCGGCAAGACGCTCGACGACCTGCCGAAAGCGTAGCACGCGATAGAGTTTAAGCGCTGCCCTTTTCAGTCCCGACTGTCCTCCCCGGCCGGGACTTTCCTTTTGTGCGCCATTAACTTCGTTAGAGCGCGCGACGCCGAACAGGAGCGACCGCCACGTCAACCGAAAACCATCATTATGCATCCCTCAAACATCTCGCTCCGCATTCGTTTCACCTCGCGGCCCATATCTTCCAGGTGCCATTTCTCTTTACGAGGACAACCTCGTGTCCGCCCTCGATAATCTGCGGCCCCTCGATCGTGAACGCCTCTCGCACATTGGGCAGAAGTTTCACCAGCGCCGCCCCGTCTTTCAGATGCCGAACCCGGCTGCTCACGCCGCAATCGTCTTCGAAAATCATGGCCGCTTGCGTGAAATCACCCCACTGTGCAAATATTTCAGGCGCGACAAGCGATTTCAGCGCAGCATGGTCGAATGGCTTAGAGGACAGCGCTTCCGCGAAACGGCACACTACGTCGAGTATGCAGGCGTCCCCGATGGAAGTGGCTTGGGCGATTTGCTCGATATCGGCGGGACCTAAATCCCTGCCTTGAAGGTTGCGCCAAGAGGGCGACCCCTTTATCGACCGCTCGAATCCCTTTGATCCGTACGAGACAACAGCCGCCTCCTCTCCACACCTCGACAAAGGCTTTACGCCGGCAGCGCGAAGGAAGTCAGAAAATCGCAGCAAAAGGCGTTCCCTTTCGGCCACATACGGGGCAAGGGCCAAAATCCTCATATATTCGGGAACATCGATGAGTTTCTCTATGCGGCGCCGGTCGGCGTGGAGCAACGCTCCGTACATGGCGTCCTCGGAATTAGAGAAGAGCCCACTTACAACGTCCCCATTCCCGAAAGCGAACTCGATATCTTGGGCGTTGAGCGATTCCAGGTCGGCCAATAGGAGGCCGATCACCTCTTTGCCGGAATCGAAATCCTGCTCAGCGGATTTGAGCAGCCCCTTGAAAAACAAATCCTTGCCGCGCACGAAATATTTCCGTTGCAGCTTGAGCCGCATGGCAACTGCGGCAAAATCCCTATCATCGATATCGAGGTTTCCGATTTCGGAGAAATTCTGAACCCCAAATTGCGCCAGGGATTTGTCCAACGGGAGCTCCAACCAGCCTTATGTAGACATCAATAGTGTAGAGATACAGCTCGTAATCGTCTTCGCTACGTTTAGCCACAGCTTATCCTTTGTTCGCAACTGGAAGCGAAATGAGATCATCAATCCGCTTCGCCATCATTGTCATAGATTCGTCGAGCCAACACAAATAATCTCCCGGATCCATCTTCACCGTTTTGCGAGTGGCCTCAATAAGCAGCTCGTCTGCACTCTTTCCCTTGCAAGCCTGCATACCTAGAAGTCCAGAAAAATCATAGTGGACAAATGCATTCCTCAAATCCTTCGAGGCCCTGACGCGTTTCCTGACCTCCTTTGGCACAAGGGTCGACAGCACGAGCGCCCCGTCTGCGGTAAATCCATACTCAGACGGTTTGGGCATCACTCAATTCGCGAAACGCGAAATGCTTCCGTCAAGGGCCAGCAAAACAGCAGTGCCATATTTCATTCTGAGAACGTCGTCAAACATTTCGTTCTCGCTCAAAGCGAAAACAGCGTTAAGCTGCACCAGAAACTCCGCAAGCATGAAGAAACATGCGGCGTTGTCAATGCCCTGCTTCTTTAGAGGTAGAAGCATATCCGAATAATGGCAATCCACATGGCAGGTCTCGAATTCTTTCGCTGTAAGCGTATGCAATTCAGGGGTCAACAGCTTTACTGTATAGAATGCTGCTGATGCAGCAACACCCAAATCAAAGCCGAGCTGTTTTTCACATTCTTCACTCCAAACAGGATCAAGCGCCCCGCCATACGCCTGAGAGATATAACGGGCGGTTATAAACGTCGTGCATACCGGACGGTCTCCATGCGTACAGATTCCCATATCGGGCGTAAGGGAGTTAATGAGCGGCCCAAATAGCCCCGTCTCGTGGACGACGATAGTCCCCGCGTCACCGAATTCGTCATAAACGTATAGTCTTCAACCGTCGATCCCTTGGCAGAAAGCGATTTTGATGCATTGCGCAAACGATTGACCACAGCCGAATCAAGCTCGAAGTCATGATCAAAATACTTCTTTACAAATCTAACGGAGTCATGCGCAGCAAGAGCGCAAAACGGGAGAATCGTCAGCATTAAATCAGGCGTTGATTCGGGATATCTGCCCCTATGATCGAGCAGTTTGTAGAACATCCTTCCGTCTTCGACGAAAGTCAGAATGGAACAGGCATCGGCGCCCGTCGACTTTGCATGATTTACGTTACGCTCTTCTTTGCGACGTTCCGCCCTACCCATGATACGCCTCCGATGCTTCGGCCTTTCGCCCGCCAGACTCGCTTGCCTCCGCCTTCAACCTCATGCCTTGCTGGGCGGCGCAGCCAAGGCGAGTAATCAAATCGATCACAAGAATCGCTTTGAGCGAATGCTCTTCGGTGCCGTAGTTCGTTTGAACGCCGTGGCAGATCTTATTTCTTAGAGGATTGTGGGCGGCGAGGGCTTCGTCGTAATTATTAGTGAGTAGGACGTCAATCACGTAGCCGCTTATCAACTGCCATATATGCCAGCCTTTATCGGTTTGGAGAGACATCGCCAACACAAGGTCCTTCGGGGTCTTCAGCTTGGTGCTTTTCCTCCCCCCTAGAGGATTGAGATTATGCTCAACTGCGAAATCGTCAAAAAGAGCAGCCTCCTCTTCGGACGAATATTCGAAAGATGGCCCAAAATACTCGACAATTATTCCTTCAACCATGCACATCAAAATAGACACGCATGCATCGTATTGGCGGCCAACATGGAAATCAATGGCCCTTTTCAGCATCGCTCGCTTACCATCGGGGAGTACGTCGTGCTCCGACCAGCGGTCAGCGACCGACGCCAGCCATCGTTCGTCTAAATGGATGCGAGCTATTTCGTAAACCGCTGAATCCAAATCAGTCCGCTCAATATCCAAGCCTTCCAATTCACAAAATAGATCGTTATTGTCAGCGAGGTAAAGCGGCCAGTTCGACCTCTCAAGCACATTCAATAACTTCGTCCGACGATGAAACGGCAAAAGCGCGGCCTTGATTCCGCTCAAGTCGACCTTCGGCATAAAATCGAAGCTCTCCGACCATGTTTTCGTAAAAGCCCTCGCAGCATCGAACAGCTTTGGCTGGAGGTCTTGATATGCCGTCTTGAGCGCCTCGCTGGTCTCTTCTATTGCTGCAATGCTCGCCTTGACGGAATCGGGCACTGACTGGCAGCAATCAAGCCAGCCAGAAGCAGAGGCCAACGACGAAAGATTAGGCGAATCCCCAATGCAGTCCTTGACATCTCGATAGAATTCCTTTGCGGACTCAAGCGCTTTATGCGATATTTCCCCACCGTCAGAATTGACCGACCACTCTATTGCCTGCATATTCCGATCAGCAGAATCCGATTCATCGCACCCGCGCAATTGTGTGCTCGATTTTGACACGAGAACATTCCCCTTTTCATCATTCGTCATTTAGTTCCCTCTCGCGTAATAACGTCAGGGCGAAGCATATTGAGCCAGAATGGTAGCGCCTGTCGCCCTGCGAGCACCTCAAGGTGGACTTTAATACTAAGGCCGTCTCAACCGGGCATCTCTCACTTTTCTCTTTCGCTATCGAACGATCGCAGCTCGCCCTCAATGGCTTCAGGCAATTCGTCGCATCTAATCCTATAGTGCAGCACTTCGCATTCGCCAGCGAACAGAAGACGACACGGGAACGCAAAAGCCGCGCCATGCGAACGCGGTCGAAAGACACCTTCGCAACGACTTTGCCATTGTTTGTTTTTACAAACTCAAAACCACTCAACAATTCCTCCATATCTGCCCTGAAGTCGCCCGAATCGTATGACGGCCACATTCCATGAACGCTCGTTACGTTGTCTTTGATCAGATTTGGTCGGAAGGCAGATTCCCCGCGGGCAGCCGTATCGGCATATTGCTCATAGGAAGAGGACTTATCGATGCAGAATAAATCGTCAAAGAAGTTCCTGTCGCTGGACAGCACCTCATTGGCAAACGACTCTGAAGGCGCGGGATAATCGCAGCATTCCGAAATAACGGAGCCGGGAAGAAACAGCTCGACCCTCACATGAGACGCCGGGGCGAAGCCCGCATTCCTAATCAAAAACGACAAGGCTGACATATTTTGGTACCGCGATGAGAAATCGCGCAATCCCTTGAGCAATTTACAAGTGGAAACCAAGCCCTCATAAAGAGCGCGCTTATTCTCGGCTGCATCGCTCCCCTTGAAAGAGGGGCCGAAATCGGAAGACGGTTGGTGTACGGGTCAGGCCGCCGCCACGAAAACAATGCATCGAAGCGCGAGCTTCCCGAATATTATCCCAAGAAAAATGGCCCGCTGCTTCGCGGTTTCATTATCAGTGTTGGTGTAAGCAAAGCGAACTAGAATGGCTTTGATGGGAAGCGGCGCTCGCCTTAGAATCTGGAATTGCCGACATTACAGGTTCGAATGAAAGGACGAGGGCCGCAATGGAGAGTCTAGCAGAAAGCATGCCCGGGCAGGCGGCGATGCCGAGGTTCGAGGACGGGTCGATAAACCTGAGGGGCTCATAAGGCGCCTGGCCAAGGACGTGGTCAACGCGATAATGGACGCCGAGGCCGATCAGCTGTGCGCGGGCGGCGCCAACAGCCGCAACGGCTACCGCGAGCGCAACCTGGTCACATGCGTCGGCGACATCACGATGAGGATACCGAAGCTGAGGTCGGGGAGCTTCTTCCCCGAGGACGTGGTCGAGCGCTACCAGCGCGTCGACCGCGCGGTCGTGTCGGCGGTGGCCGAGATGTACGCCACCGGCACCTCGACGCGCAAGGTGCAGCGCATCGCGGAGAAGCTGGGGATATCCAGGCTGTCTAAGGACCAGGTCAGCGCCATGGCGAGGGACCTCGACGTCGACGTGGCCGAGCTCATCGAGAAGGTCAAGTCCACCGTCGAGGGCGCCGGCATCGACGTGTCCGGCATTCTCGGTAACATCGGCGAGGGCATCGGCAACGCCGTGAAGGACGCCCTGGGCGGTCTCTTCAACAAGTAGGCGTTTGCCTGGAGCATCGCTGCGGCGAGCGCCGCGGCAAACGGAGTTTTGGCCGAAGCGCGGGTCGAGCCTTTGTGGCCGGCCTGCGTTTTTCATTGATTTAGGGGTGGTTTGCGAGTGGCGGCGTTCCAGGGAAAAATGGGACGATGCGACCGGAGGCTAATGCCGACCGCGGCCCTATAATGAAGCGCGAACGCGGGGGTTCTGGAACCCAGAACCACAGGCAGTCGATGGGGAAGGGGCGCGATGGCCGACAGTGCCAGCGTTGAGGCCGCAAAGACGGCGCCGGACATCGGGCGCGCCCGTTTGGACGTGCGTCAGAGCCTCGTCATCGGGGTGACGCTCTTCTCGATGTTCTTCGGGGCGGGCAACCTCATCCTGCCCCCGCTGCTGGGGGCGCAGGC
>OLRJ01001956.1_pt1 | contig 16300 bp, 18 predicted proteins | sample 1672741 | NCBI WGS metagenome assembly OLRJ01 (sample SAMEA3136719, study PRJEB25190) | human gut metagenome | biome: human gut; feature: human-associated habitat; material: faeces | place: Austria | collected 2013
TATCTACTTTTTTATAATTATATAATAACCCACTTTAATCATATTTTATTTGTGCTGGATTACAACAGAACTGGATTTTCTTACACTTCCGGTCTATATTATTACCCTCTTTCGTTCTCTCTAAGATCATCTTCCGAGTGAACTACCATATTTTTCTGACAGATTTTATTCTCTCAGAAAGCTTCATCTTTTTTTCAGTTTCAAAAAACGTCTCCCAAACAGATATGTACCCTCCTTACTGTTTTGCTTGTTCAGTAAAAAAGGTATATATCCGTTCAGGAGACGCTCTTCATCAAATATTTATAACTGATGCAATAAATTTTTTGTTACTTATCCAGAGTTTCTTCGATATATTTTTTCAGCGCTTCAAAGCTTTCGGGACTGAGGTCATGTTCAATCTTGCAGGCATCTTTGGCTGCTATCTCATCATCAACCCCAAGGTATTTCAGACCCTTGGTAAGCAACAGATGGCGCTCATAAATACGCTCTGCAACTTCTTTTCCGGCATCTGTCAGCGTGATAAAACCACTGTGATCCATATTGATATATCCGTTTATCCGAAGATTTTTCATTGCAACGCTGATACTCGGTTTTGAATAGTTCATCTCGACTGCGATATCGATAGAACGAACAACCGGTTTACATTTGCTCAGCTTCAATATACACTCCAGATAATCTTCTGCAGACTGATGTATTTCCATACTATACCCTCCTCAAATTACAACTTATCAATAACTTTTTCCAATACTTTATATTACAGGCAAGACCCTTTATAAGCCCTCCCCGGAACCTGTCATACTCTGCTTTTGCCAAATTTTGCAATATTCTTATCTTTTATCTTACCTTATATCTTATTCCACGGTCAATAAAAAAATCGCTTTTTTGCTGTACACAGATCCTTTTTCTTCTGTGCGTATCGTCTTTGTTTTAACCAAGACTAAAAATTACAATTCTGTCGAAAACAGACAGATATATTCCTTTCCCCACATCATCATACATCCTGCGGATTGTATTTCAACGGATCTTCGAACCGTGTATACTCCGGCAGCCATGCCAGCTCCACGGTACCAATGGGACCGTTTCTCTGCTTCGCTATAATGATCTCGGCGATTCCCTTTTTGTCTGTATCTTTATTATAATAATCATCTCGGTAAATAAACATTACCACATCGGCATCCTGCTCAATAGCTCCGGATTCCCTCAAGTCAGAAAGCATAGGACGATGTTCCGGACGCTGTTCTACCTGACGGCTCAGCTGAGACAGTGCCAGTACCGGCACGTTCAGTTCACGGGCTACCTGCTTCAGCGAACGGGAGATATCAGAGATCTCCTGCTGTCTGGAATCTCCTTTTCCGGAACCGCTCATCAACTGTAAATAGTCGATGATGACTAATTTTAAGTCATGTTCCAGCTTATATTTCCTGCACTTGCTGCGCAGCTCTGAAATAGAAATGCCTGGCGTATCATCAATAATCAACGGAGAGCCTGCGATCTGGCCGGCAGCCTCCATCAGTTTTGACCAGTCTGAATCTGCAAGATTACCACTTCTGAGCAACTGCGCATCCATCGGCGCCTGCAGCGCAAACAGACGGTTTACCAGCTGTTCTTTCGACATCTCCAGACTGAAGATTGCCGTAGCCATATGTTCTTTTAATACCGCATGCTGTGCAATATTCAATACAAATGCTGTTTTTCCCATAGAAGGTCTGGCAGCGATCAGTACCAGATCCGACGGCTGCAATCCGGACAATTTATAATCCAGGCTGTTAAAACCGGTAGGAATCCCGGTTACATTTCCCTGCGTTCTGGATGCCGCTTCAATGCGATCCAACGCATTCATGACCACTTTCTGTATCGGGACATAATCATCCACTGAACGGTTCTGCAGCAATCCAAAAATATTTTTCTCTGTCTGCTCCAGAATGCCATCCAGACTGTCCGTTTCCTGATAGCAGTCATTCTCAATATTTTCAGCCACTTTGATCAAACGCCGTAACACTGCTTTTTCAGACACAATCTTTGCGTAATGCTCGGTATTGGCCGAAACCGGTTTTGTCTCATACAGATCTCTGACATATTCCAGGCTGCTGATCTCCGGCGGTACATTTTTCTCCCGGAGACGGTTCTGCAATGTGATCAGATCTACCGGCGCGCCTTCGTTATACAGTTCTACCATTGTTTCAAACAAAATGCCGTACTGGCTGTAGTAGAAATCATCCTTTGTCAGCATTTCAGACGCTTTCACGATAGAATCCCGGTCCATGATCATGGAACCGATGACTGCCCCTTCTGCTTCTTTGCTGTTGGGCATCATTCTCTTCAGAAGTGTTTCTTCCATCTTGTTTCCCTATCTGTTTTCTTTTTATTTTCTGAACAGTCACTGGTTCTTACATTTCAACAGTTTTACTCTTCTGTAACTTTTACGCGGAGTGTTGCTGTTACTTTCGGGTGCAGTTTTACAGGAACTTCAAAGGTTCCAAGGCTGCGGATCGGATCATGAAGAACCATTTTCTTCTTATCCAGATCAAGATCCAGCTGTTTTTTCACAGCTGCAGAGATCTCTTTGGTAGAAACGGAACCGAAAGTACGTCCACCTTCTCCTGCTTTGATGGTTACTGTCACAATCTGATCTTTCAGATGTTCTGCCAGATCCTGAGCAGCTTCATACTGCTCCTGTGCCACTTTGTCTGCATGTTTATTCTGTAATTTCAGATCGTTCAAATTTTTTCCGGTTGCTTCAACACCTAATTTTTTCGGCAGGATCATGTTTCTCGCATAACCGTCACTGACAGTTACGATCTCGCCTTTTTTTCCAAGTGATTTTACATCCTGTAACAAAATAACTTTCATTATTCAATATCTCCTTCTTTGATCATTTCATCCAATGTCGCCTTAATCGTTGCAAGGGCTTCCTCTACGGTACTGTTGGTAAGCTGTGCGCCTGCAGTGTTCATATGACCGCCGCCGCCCAGATGCTCCATGATTCGCTGTACGTTGATCTCATCAATAGATCTGGCACTGATATAAATCTTGCCCTGATATTCCGTCAGCACAAACGATGCACGGATGCCGATAATATTCAGCAGCTCATTGGCAGCCTGCGCACAGGCCACAGTAGGGCTTTCAATATCATCCGCCGGGCATACGCTGATGGCAAAACAGCCTTTGTATACCTGCGCATGGCGTACCGCTTCTGCCCTGGCCTTGTAGGCATTCATATCGTTCCGCAGCATTTTGCGGACACGAGTTACCTCCGCTCCACAGCGACGCAGATATGCAGCCGCTTCAAATGTACGGACACCGGTTTTTGTCATAAAGTTATTGGTATCAATGAGAATACCCGCATAGATACTGTCGGCCTCACTGGTAGACAACTTGATATCTTCATCAAAATACTGCAACACCTCTGCGATCATCTCACAAGTGGAGGATGCATAAGGCTCCATATAGGACAATACAGCATTTTTAATAACATCTTTGCTCTGTCTATGGTGGTCAAAAACGACAATCGTCTTTGCCTTATTCAGCAGCTGCGGGCACTCGGTGTAGCTCGGTCTGCTGGTATCCACCACAATGACTGCCGTATGATAATCATATGTTTCAAGCGCTTGCTGGCTACTGATGAACAGATCATTCGGATACCCTTTCTCCGGGGCAAAGTTTTCTTTTACCGGACGCAGGGATGTCGTCACTTCATCCAGCACGATCTGCACTTTTTTTCCAAGCTGACGACCGGCACAGTAAATGCCGATGGCCGCGCCAAAAGCATCTATGTCACAGATGGAATGCCCCATGACAAGGAATTTATCCCGGCTCATCATGATCTCTCGCAGAGCCAGTGCTTTTACCCTTGCTTTTACCCGTGTGTTCTTGCCGCTCTGACGGCTGTTACCGCCGAAATAAAATACATCATCCCTTGTCTTTCTTACGACCTGATCGCCGCCACGACCCAGAGCCAGGTCAATGGATGTACGGGCATACTCATAATTCTGCACATATTCTTTACATCCGCTTCCGATACCAATACTCAATGTGATAGCGATCTCGTTTCCCGCCTTGATATTTTTTACATCTTCCAGAATGCTGTATTTATCGTCTTCCAGTTTTTCCAGATACCGCTGTTTGAATACGACAAAATATTTGTCTTTCTCTGTCTTTTTGACCAACGCATCCACTGCTGAAAAATACTTGTTGACCTTACGATCCACAATGGCCACCAGAAGTGACTGTTTCACTTCCTCGATGGAATCCATAACTTCGTCAAAATTATCAATATAGACAAGGGCTGCCACCAGTTTCATATCCTGATTTTCCCGGATGTAATTCTGAAGACGCGTCTCATCATAGAGATAGATGACTTCCAGATACTGATTTCCCGTTTTGTCTTCCACAACGCTCTGTTCGGAAGGCAGCTTATGAAAATAAATCTTTTTGACAGATGCGCGGAGAATTTTTTCTTCCCACTCTATCATAAAATTATTTTCGTCATTTTTTTCCAGCTGTTCCTTCGTAATCTTGGGAAATATAGATGTAATCGATTTATGGTATCGTTTTTCCTTCCCTGTCAGATCTGAAAATGCCTGATTGATCCAGAGCAATTTCCCGGATGCATCCATCAGACCATAAGGTATTTCAAATTCATTCAGAAGCTGTTTCTGTACCGTCCCATACTGTGTGGCAAAATCGATCATTTCATTCCATGTAAGCACTTTGTTACGTCTGTATATGATACAGGTAACCACAAAATAAATTCCCACGCATACGGTTCCGCAGATGCCGGCTTGGATGTTCAGAAAATAAATCCATACATCCATCGCTGCCAGCAGGATTGTAAACAGCATGGGAGCCAGAAGATATGCTCTGATCTTGCCTTTAAACTGAATTTCGTGTCCCATTCCAGACTCCTTTACCCTCGCAGTGTACGCTCGTGAAACCGCTGATTTCTCTTACCCGATCCACTGTGTTGGCTTTTCTACTCCGCAGTGCACACCGGAAAAATCAAAGTTTTCCCGATTGCGGGCTTTCTCCCTATCATCAGATAATCGACTACATGAAATATTTTGTGCAAGCACAAATATTTCACGCATCCAATTATCCGCTGACACTGCTCAATGTTAAACCACATTATACCATATCTCTACCTGTGAATCAAATAAGGGAGATTCACAATGCGAATCTCCCTTATTTTCTGAACCGTACGGCTGTCCTGTGAATCAGATATCTGATCCTCTTCAGCAGGCTTCTTCTGCTGCCGCTCTGCAGTCATCCAGAACTTCCTGGTTTACACAATAACTGCATCGTTTCTGCAAAATGCCGATTTCCTCCAAAGTATCCAACATCCGATATACCGTTGCAATTCCGATACTGGAATCTACTTTGAGCGCCTCATAATAAATATCTTTACAATTTTCCCAATCCTGCTGCAGGATAATATCAAGGATCACTTTTCGCTGACCGGTAATCCTCTTTCCCTGCCTGCGCAGTTCGCGCAGAACAACGTCCTGATTACTCATTGAATTAGTGTCCATGGCAGTGACTGCAGTCGCCTCCGCAACCTCCGCAGGTTTTACCATTTTTCTTATCTTTGATCATTGTCCGTACAGCCAGCACTACGGCCAAGATTACTATGATTGCTATGATGATAGTTGCTACCATGAAATCACACTCCTTCTTTTCATGAAGTCTCCTGTGCTTTTTCTTCTATATGATATGCGATTTATACGCGTATAGAAGCTGCTTTTTCTGTTGAGAATGTCTCACTCTCTTTGTACGGACGAAGCAGGAAGTACAGAAATACTACGATGATAACGATTGCTACGATCATTCCCGGAACAGATCCCTGTCCGATAACAGCGCTGCCGATCTGGTAGATGCAAAGTGATACTACATAAGCAAGTAATGTCTGATATCCGATTGCGATCCAGAACCATTTCTGGCTGTTCATCTCACGTTTGATTGCACCCATTGCTGCGAAACACGGTGCACAAAGAAGGTTGAATGTCAGGAATGCGTATGCTGCCGGGCCTGTGAACATTGCTGCAAGCTGCGGCCAGAACTCTGCGCCATCCTCAGCAACTTCGCCGAATCCGAAGAGGATACCAAGTGTACCTACAACGTTCTCTTTTGCTACAAGACCGGTAACGGCTGCAACAGACATCTGCCAGTTGCCAAATCCAAGCGGTTTGAAGATAACTGCGATAGCGCTGCCGATTGCACAGAGGATACTTCCGCTTGAAAGTTCATCAACCATGCCGAAGTGACCGTCAACCATACCAAAGTTAGATGTAAACCAGATGAAGATTGTGGAAAGAAGGATGATGGTACCTGCTTTTTTGATGAAGGACCAGCCACGCTCCCACATACTTCTCAGTACGTTTCCAACAGTCGGCATATGGTAAGCCGGAAGCTCCATAACAAACGGAGCCGGATCTCCGGCGAATACTTTTGTTTTCTTTAAAATGATACCAGAGCATACGATTGCTGCGATACCTACGAAGTAAGCACTCGGTGCAACCCACGGAGAACCATCGAAGATAGCGCCTGCGATCAGGGCGATGATCGGAAGTTTTGCTCCACATGGGATAAAGGTTGTTGTCATGATAGTCATTTTACGGTCTCTGTCGTTCTCGATCGTACGGGAAGCCATAACACCAGGAACGCCACATCCTGTACCGATCAGCATCGGGATGAAGGATTTACCTGAAAGACCAAATTTACGGAAGATTCTGTCCATGATAAATGCAACACGGGCCATATATCCGCAAGCCTCAAGGAATCCAAGGCAGATAAACAGTACGAGCATCTGCGGCACGAAACCAAGTACAGCGCCAACACCGGCGATGATACCGTTTACGATCAGGTCATGCAGCCAAGGCGCGCATCCGATGGCTTCCAGTCCTGCTGAAGCAAGAGCCGGGATACCGTTGTCACCGAATACGACGTCGTTTACCAAACCTGTCAGGAATCCACCAACTGTTGTGATGGAAAGGAAATATACAAGGAACATAATTCCTGCAAAGATTGGAAGCGCTGCGATACGGTTAGTAACAACACGGTCGATCTTATCTGAAATGGTCATCTGACCTCTGTTTGCTTTTTTATAACATTTGTCGATGATGGAAGAGATGTACTCATATCTCTCATTGGTAATGATACTCTCGGAATCATCATCCATCTCTTTTTCTGCTCTCTCGATAATGGAATCTACATTCGGAACAGATTTCATTGTTGCTGCGATTTTATCATCGCGCTCGAATAATTTGATCGCATAGAAACGTTTCTCCGCCTGTGGGATATCGCTTCCAAGCATTCCCTCAATCTCATCAAGGTATGTATCTACCTGAGCTGCAAATGTATGTTTCGGCTCTGTATGTACTTTTTTCTCAGCGACTGCAACTGCTTTCTTTGCAGCTTCCATGATTCCAGTACCTTTCAGAGCGGAAATAGAAACTACTTCACAGCCTGTTTTCTCGCTAAGAGCTTTCAGATTGATCTGATCGCCGTTTTTCTGAACCAGATCCATCATGTTTACTGCAATGATAACCGGAATGCCAAGTTCCGTCAACTGAGTAGTCAGGTAAAGGTTACGCTCCAGGTTAGTACCATCTACAATATTCAGAATTGCATCCGGTTTCTCCTGCAGCAGATAATTTCTTGCTACGACTTCTTCCAGTGTGTACGGGGAAAGGGAATAAATACCAGGAAGGTCAGTGATGATAACATCTTTATGCTCTTTGAGCTTACCTTCTTTCTTCTCTACCGTAACGCCAGGCCAGTTACCTACGAACTGGTTTGCGCCTGTCAATCCATTAAACAGTGTGGTCTTTCCACAGTTCGGATTGCCGGCCAATGCGATTGTGATTGACATTTTCATATCCTCCTGTTTTTGTCTTTGTCTCCATCTTGCCACTATATTTCCATACAATTTTCCAATTCCATACAATTTCAGCAAACGCTACAGATAATGGTATCTTACTAATTTTCATTAGTATCTGCTATTTGTTATTGTATCTTGCTAAGTTTTATTAGCATCTACTATTTGTTATTGCATAGTGCTAAGTCTTATTAGTGATTGCTATGCAAGATTTTACTTTGCTAAGAAATATTAGTTTTTATTAACTCAATGGTAAAAAAATATTACTCTACCTCAATCATAGCAGCATCTGCTTTTCTCAGAGATAATTCATATCCTCTGACAGTTACTTCAATCGGATCTCCCAAAGGTGCTACTTTTCGGATATACACCTGACAGCCTTTGGTAATACCCATATCCATGATTCTGCGCTTTACAGCGCCTTCGCCATGGAGTTTGACAACTTTCACAGTGTCGTTGACTTTGATGTCTTTCAGTGATTTCATTACTATCCCTCCACTTGAACTGTTATTTTACCTGCCATTTCCTTACTGATGGCAACACGGGACTCTTTTACATTGATGATCAGATTTCCGGCAACCTGGTTGACGATCGTAATGGTCTCCCCGACCACAAAACCAAGTGTTTCCAAGAATTTCTTTGTTTCAGCTTTTCCGCCAATCTTCTGAATGACAACTTTTTCTCCCTGCTTTGCAAATGTCAATGGCATTGTAACATCTCCTGTCCTTTAATTGATTAGTTATATCTAACCTCATTCAACGTAGCAATGATAATACCAGTACAGGTTCTTTGTCAATACTTTTTTTCAATTTGTCGTATTAATGAAATTGTTTCTCAATAAACCACATTAATATGATATATATTATAGCATTTGTTTAGTGGCTTACGAGGCACTGCTCTCTAAGTGCCGGGCGCATCACACGGTCACTTATGGAGTCCTGTCCGGTGTCCCGACCATTTACGTTTTCCCGAAAGCGAATTTTCGTTTCTACTTATCTTGTTTAATGATGCCCGACAATTTGGCTTTAACGATCGCAACAAATCAACCAATATTCTTGATCAGTTTCTCTACATAAGTATCCCACAACGTACTGTGATTCAGCTTATAGATAATCTCCTGTGCCTGCGCCGGTTTATCTGTAATGATGGCATCGACGCCCATTTTCAATACATTTTCCATCGAATCCTCGGAATTTACCGTCCAGACATACACTTCTTTGCCTGCACGGTGTGCGCGGTTGACAAAACTCTGCGTCAGCATACTGGCCTCTACGCTGTAGCCGTCTGCCGCATCCATGACTGTAAAGTTACCAAACGATACAGACGTGATATAAAGCGTTTCCATATCCGGATCCAGTTTTTTTACGTTTTCAAGACATTCATATTTCATAGAAGAGATTATGCAGTACCGCTGCGCATGGTTTTTCCGAATGATATCCAAAACATTTTTTTCAAAATCCTTCTCATATCCCGACGGTTTCAATTCGATGTTCAGTTTTATCTTTCCGCGGGCATATTTCACAACCTCATCCAGCGTAGGGACCGTTGTTCCGGTAAATGAAGCGTCAAACCATTTTCCCGCATCCAGATAGCGGATCTCTTCATATGTAGTTTCCCAGATGTTTTTATCCACGCCGCAGGTCCGTTTCAGATTGGAATCATGCATGACGATAATCTTGCCGTCTTTCGTCTGCTGCACATCCAGTTCTGCGCAATCTGCGCCAATCTTAACAGCGCCCTGAAACGCTGGAATCGTATTTTCCGGATATTGCGCAGAATAGCCTCTATGCGCTGTGACCAGCGTCTGATTCTTCAGCCCCAGATTCAGCACATCTTTTTTTTCAGCAAGCAAATAGGAAAAATTAATTCCCAGAACTGCTATCAGCGCTATGGCGATAATGCGTTTTCTGTACTGATACAGCTTTTTACACCATGCTGTTTCCTGCAAACGGAATGCCTGATCCAGATCCTGATACGGTCCCGGAATCGGCTCTCCCAATTTTGCTTTATTGTAGTAGAAAAGCAGAGAGATCAACAGATATACCAGCGGCAGAGAAAAACAGTAATATAAAGCTCCTACCGCCCACATCAGCACCGTAATGCCGGACAGTGTCAGACTGCTGAACAGATCTGAGCCGGCAAGGGCATGATTGACTCTTGAGATCAGCCATGCGCCGCCCATGATTGCGCCATAATACACCCCGATGATGATGCCGTTCCAGATGACCAGTGCAATGATATCCTTCCAGAACTTTCCTTTCAGAAGAATCCAGCTTTTCCTTCGGCCTTCTTTAAATGTATCCCCCTCCAGGCAAAAATAATGGATGCTGTAGAGCCAGTGAAAAGAGCGATAGGCAATATAAACCCAGAAAGCTACATATACGACCAGCAGAAATTTATGACTTACAATATATTCATTAATAAATTCCGGCAGCTGAAATCTGGCTACATAGCCATTCAGCAGAGCCACATGTGTTACAGGTATGATGATCAGCAGATACAGCATCATCAGCCAGTTTTTCCGCCGGAATATTTGCAAAGCTGACAAGCTGCCCTTTCTTACCAGCGCCAGCAGCGGCATCTTCTGATCCCGATAGGATGCGTGCAGACAGGTAATGATACAGCACAGATCAAACAGTGTTACAAAAGCCAGCGCAAGACAGATCATAAAAAGCATGACCCACACAGCAGGACCTTTCAGGTACGTACTCATGACTTCATCTGACAGATATGTCAGTCCACGCACTTTCAGTGTCAGCTTAAACACCTGCATCAGCAGCGGGCGGGAGATTGCCACCAGCAAAAACTTGTACAAAATCTCAAACACCAGTAACGTACCTATATTTTTCTTTAACAGCTTTCCGCCAAATCTTACAAAACGAAAAAACTTCTTTATTCTACACTCTTTCATATAAAAAACAAAAACTCCTTTTCGTGCACATAGTATAACACAAAAAGGAGTTTGAATTGTGAAAACAAATTATTTTTCGATATTTTTTACAAGGTTGATCATCTCGATAGCAGAGCAAGCTACGTCATAGCCTTTGTTTCCTGCTTTTGTGCCTGCGCGCTCGATTGCCTGCTCGATATTGTCTGTGGTAAGTACGCCAAAGAGAGTTGGTACATTGCTCTCAAGTCCAACCATTGCAACGCCTTTGCTTACCTCTGCGCATACAAAATCGTAATGGCTGGTAGAACCTTTGATAACTGCGCCAAGACAGATAACTGCATCATATTTTCCGGATTTTGCCATTTTCTGAGCGATGATTGGGATCTCAAATGCGCCTGGAACCCATGCAAGCTCAATATCGTCTGTGTTTACACCGTGACGAACGAGTGCATCCTCTGCTCCGCCAACCAGTTTGGATACGATAAACTCATTAAATCTTGCTGCTACGATACCAATTTTAACTCCTGTTGCTACTACATTTCCTTCTAAAACTTTCATTTTTATTCTCCTGTTCTTTTATATTCTGTTCTAAATTTTATTTATAGTCAGTCATATGCTCCATCTTGTCCTGTTTGGTTTTCAGATAGAAATAATCGAATTTCTGCGCTTTGATCTGAATCGGCACGCGTTCTTCGATGCTGATACCGTAACCGGAAAGTCCTGAAATCTTCTGTGGGTTGTTGGTCAGAAGACGCAGTTTGCGAACGCCAAGGTCACGAAGGATCTGTGCACCAATGCCGTACTCACGCATATCTGCCGGGAAGCCCAACTTGATATTGGCTTCTACTGTATCAAATCCCTGCTCCTGTAATTCATATGCTTTCAGCTTGTTGATCAGGCCGATGCCTCTTCCCTCCTGACGGAGATATACAAGGATTCCACGGCCTTCTTTGCTGATCTCTTTCATTGCTTCTTCCAGCTGTTCGCCACAGTCACAGCGTTTGGATCCGAACACGTCACCGGTCAGGCACTCAGAATGCACGCGGCACAGTACCGGTTCTCCATTTGCGACATCGCCCATAACAAGCGCCAGATGATGCTCGCCGTTTAATTTATTCTGATATCCGTAGATGTCAAATTCACCAAATTTGGTCGGCAGTTTTGCTTTTGCTTCACGCTGGATCAGACTATCTGTTTTCAGACGATACTCAATGATAGATGCGATCGTGATAACAGTCAGATCTTCCTCTTCTGCAAACTGAAGCAGCTCTTTTGTACGCATCATCGTTCCGTCTTCACGCATGATCTCACAGCAGAGTCCGCACGGTTTCAGTCCGGCCAGTTTCATCAGATCTACGGTCGCCTCGGTATGACCGTCACGTTTCAGCACGCCGCCTTCTTTTGCACGCAGCGGAAACATATGACCAGGTCTGCGGAAATCTTCCGGTTTTGCATCATCTTCTACACATTTCATTGCTGTAACAGACCGCTCTGCAGCTGAAATACCGGTTGTAGTATCTACATGGTCAATGGATACGGTAAATGCAGTACAGTGATTGTCGGTGTTTACATTAACCATCTGATTCAGTTCCAGTTTATCACAAAGTTCGCCGCTCATTGGCATGCAGATCAGTCCTTTTGCCTTGCATGCCATAAGGTTTACATTTTCCTGTGTTGCAAATTCTGCCGCACAGATCAGATCTCCTTCGTTCTCTCTCTCTGGATCATCAATTACAAGAATTACTTTTCCCTGTCGCAGATCTTCTAACGCCTGTTCTATTGTTCCGATTTCTTTTGCCATTTATCTATTCCTCCTGTTATCTAAAAACCATATTCTCTTAAAAATTCTTCTGTGATGCGGCTCTGTTTCGGCTGTGCCTGTGTTTCCTTTGGCTGCATCAGCTTTTCTACATATTTTCCTATCACATCGCATTCCAGATTTACGATGCTCCCGATCCTTTTGTCCACAAGGTTTGTCTCCTGTCGTGTGTGGGGGATGATGGATACTTTAAAGCAATGGTCATCCACATATGCCACAGTAAGACTGATGCCATCAATGGCAATGGAGCCTTTTTCCACGATATAACGCAGCAGCTCCGGTCCTGCGGCAATGGTATACCACACCGCATTATCATCCTCTTCAATGGCTTCCACCGTTCCCATACCGTCTATATGACCGGAAACGATATGTCCGCCAAACCGTCCATCTGCTGCCATGGCCCGCTCTGTATTCACGCGGGAACCCGTCTGCAGCTGACCGAGACTGCTTCGATCCAGCGTCTCAGGCATTACATCCACAGTATAATAATCTGAGCCAAGTTCCGTAACGGTCAGGCAGACGCCATTGGTGGCAATACTATCTCCTACCTTCGTCCCTTTCAGGATCTCTTTACAGCCCACTGTCAGGACACAGGATTTGGTTCCTCGTTTTATGTTTCGGATCGTTCCGACTTCCTCTATCAGACCTGTAAACATATCTGCTGTTGTCCTCTCTGTTAATTCTTATATCATTACTGTCCCAGACAGCTGATTTTTATTTTTGTTTTTTCTGTCATCTGAAGGTTTTTCTTTCAGCACTTATGACTTCCTCACATGACCGCTGATACAGATATCTTCGCCAATCTTCTCCACCTGCATATCGCAAAGCTGTACCGCATCTTTCATGTACGCAATTCCAACACCTTCCACCGGGGATTTTGCATCTTTGCCACCCACCAGTTTTCCTGCGATATGGGCATATACTTTGTCCACCAGTCCGGCTTCCAGCATAGAGGCATTCAGCGTACCGCCACCTTCCAGTAAAATGCTGTCGATGCCCTGTTCGCCCAGTTTTTCCAGCAGTTCTTCCAGATTGACTCCGTTGGTTCCACTGGTCGCAATGATCGTTGCGCCCGCTTTTTGTAATGCTTGCGCTTTTTCCTTCTGCGATTCTTCACAGATCAGATCTTCTCTGCATGCAACGATCAGCGGAATGTCTTTCGCCGTCTCTACCAGCTGGCAATCCAGTGGAATCCGAAGCTCAGAATCACAGATGATCCGAATCGGGTCTACCCCATCTTCTATCCGGCAGTTCAACATTGGGTCATCTTCCAGTACGGTACCGATCCCTGCCATGATACCCATATATTTTTTCCGGAGATGATGTACATATCGGCGGGCTTCCTCGCCGGTTACCCATTTAGAATCTCCGGTGGCACAGGCAATCTTTCCATCCAGCGTCATAGCATACTTCATAACCACATAAGGTCGTTTCGTTTCCATAAAATGGAAAAATACCTCGTTCATGTCTCTGCATTCCGCTTCCAGAATCCCCGTCTCTACTTCAATTCCGTGATCCCGCAGGATCTGCACGCCTTTACCACCTACCAGCGGGTTATTATCCATGCTTCCCACATAGACTTTTTTAATACCCTTTTCCATGATGATCTCTGTGCAGGGCGGCGTCTTTCCGTAATGGCAGCACGGCTCCAGCGTCACATAGAGTTCTGCCCCTCTGGCTTCCTCGCCACATTTCAGCAGGGCATTTCGCTCCGCATGATACTCGCCATACTTTTCATGATACCCTTCACTGATGATCTCGCCGTCCTTCACAACAACACATCCTACCATTGGATTTGGAGAGGTATGTCCCTCGCCCTGTTTTGCCAGTTCAATGGCTCTTCTCATATATTGTTCTTTGTCCATATATCCGCCTCCGTTCAAGCATTGGACTTTTTTACAGAACAAATACTGTCAGAATCGCTCTACCAGAATTTTATCAAAAATGTATCCTGTTTTCTGCTTTTAAAATACATGCCACATGCTGACATCCATATTCTTCGCATAAAAAAACCCCTGAAAAACTTTCAGGGGAAATCATACACTCACATACATTTTATTTTGCTGATATCGTGATCTTCTTTCATCCAGACTTTACTGTCGGCTTCGGAATCGTCCTGTGGACTCACCGAATCTGCGCTTTGTTTCCTGCTCCGGTCACAAAGGCTCGCGGGCTTTACCGCCGGTGGGGAATCGCACCCCGCCCTGAAGATTTATTCTGTTTAACTACGCTAACTATTATACCCCGACTGTGCAGATTATTCAATAGGAATCGTGTAGAAATTCCAAACTATATGTTTTGTCCAATTATAATAACTAAAGTCGTTTCCAACACCTCTGCTAATCGAAAAAGACGCCTGATTTCTTATCACGCGCCCATATTTTTACTATTTTTCTTTTCGCTTTTTAAAATTCTCATACTCCTGCACAGTAATCCGTGCAAACTCACACGCATTTTCAAGCGTTATGCCTATCTTCAACAGATTTGGAATCTTGTGCATTACGATCTCTTCCAGTGCCTTATCTCTGGCTTCCTGCTGTTCATCGCTCAGCTGATTTGTTTCCTGTTCACTCTTCTCCGGAAGAATCTCTTTCCACTGACTGTAATCAATAGCAGTGATTCCAGCCACCGCACAGGCTTCCTCCAGTCCCGCACCATATTTTTCCATAATTCTGTCAACGATTTCTACTGTATTATTAAGTAGATCATCCTCTGACCATTGTATCATTCTGCTCATATCAGTTCTCCTTTTTCTTAATTTTCATCCGACTGTATACTGTTGATCACTGAAATAAATCTTATTTACCGTAAACCTTAATCTTATCGAACTATATAATAAGATAATTATTTTTATTTTTCAAGTAAAGGTGTCATCTTCCATTTTCTATGATGTACTCACGAAATTTTCTAAATGAAGATTTCTGAGATAGATTTTTGATATACTAATGGCATTTTCGCAGTGCGCACACGGTGTATATGTGCACTTGATTGTCATCAGCTCCCCTGCGAACAGTTTGCGGCATCAATAGCAAGCACAAGCAACAATGCAGGAACTTCGTGTTCCGGATTTCCATACTCTATCGCATAGGTATCGCCCCAGCTCAGGACCTTCTTATGTACCCGAACCACCACACTGCACGCTTCATACACATCATAATCCCATCCCAGGAAATCGCCTTCCGCACGCCAGCCCATAAAATCCACCTCATACTTCGGGCAAAACAATGCAAACCGTTTCTCAATATGTCCCATAGGCTGCCCATTCCACTCAATCTCAAAAGTCGGCATCATACACCATAATTTTTGTTTAATAAATCCAATCTCATTGTGTGCAACATCATAAACATGAAGTCTGTGCCCCAATGAGATAAGTTCGTTTTTTATAAAATATTTCTGATTTCCATTTTCATCATAAATATCATAAGTGTCTGACCAGGAAAAGACACGTTGTTTGATCAATAATTGCATGATACGCTCCTTTGTCTTGTTGTTTCATATTATTATACAACAAAAAAAGCAGGAACCTACGTTCCTGCTTCAATGAGCGTGCCGGGGTTCGAACCCGGGACAACTTGATTAAAAGTCAAGTGCTCTACCAACTGAGCTACACACCCGAATATCTTATTCAACTTACACCTTTTATTTATTTTTAGGCATAAAAAACAGGGCTACCAGGATTCGAACCTGGAAATGACGGAGTCAGAGTCCGTTGCCTTAC
>OLRJ01001965.1_pt1 | contig 16258 bp, 8 predicted proteins | sample 1672741 | NCBI WGS metagenome assembly OLRJ01 (sample SAMEA3136719, study PRJEB25190) | human gut metagenome | biome: human gut; feature: human-associated habitat; material: faeces | place: Austria | collected 2013
GTACACAAAACGGGAAGAAAGACAGGCGAAGGACTGTTTCTCCCAGGTGGGAAGGTCAAGGTCTTTGGACAGGGCGCGGATGTCTTCTTTATATAATTCGCTATGGCGCAGCGGGCTCTTCACTCCAAGCTCTGCAACAGCCTGTAAACCAGGTCTGTAATCACCATTGTCGTCCATGTTGGAACCCTCTGCCACTGCATTCAGCCCCTCTTTTGTGGCAATGTCCCAGATTTTCTCAAATAATTCTTTCTTGCAGATATAGCAACGGTTAGTCGGATTCTGACAGAAGCCCTCAATTTCCAGTTCTTCAGACTCTACTGTAATGTGGCGGATTCCTTCCTTCCCACAGAAGGCCTTCGCCTCCTCCAGTTCTCTCTTCGGAAAAGAACTGGACATGGCAGTAATCGCGATACATTTATCCTCCAGCACATCGTGTGCTGTTTTCAAAAGAAACGTGGAGTCCACCCCGCTTGAAAAAGCCACAGCCACACTTCCCAGACTGCGTAAGTATTCTTTTAAAGCTTCGTATTTATTCTGCTGCTCTTTGGTTGCAGTGATTTCGCTCATATGATTAGCCTCCTGTGGCAGTAAATTTAGTCTCTCCCCAGCTCCATCTTTCCTTTCAGACAAAAAATATCCTTCGCGCAAAGAGCTGGGACGATTTTGATTTATGTTACTATAAAGTATCCTAGTATGTCAATAGGATTAGTTGTAGTCAGCTTTAAGTATACCGCCGCACATCTTTCCATAAAAGCAGAAAGAACGCCAGGTTCATTCCCCCTGGCGTTCTTTCAGTCTTTGTTCAGCCGCAATCCGCTTGGGATGCTCCGGCGGATAGCATTCCCGGAAGCCTTCAACGGCGGCTTTCAGATATATATCTTCTTTTTCTTCATCTCCAAGTGCACGGTAAACGCGTGCCAGATTCCAGGTAGGCTCTGCAACTGCCGGACCTACAAGTCCATTCTCCTTCGCAAGCTCCAGCGCCTCTGTCAGATATGGGATCGCTTCTTCCGGTCTTCCCAAGTCCAGGTAGACTACACTCATATTGTTGTCCACCATCAGAAGTATAGAGCCCTCACGATAGCCATTCTTAAGCAGCTGATTGCGAACCGCAAGATGACATGCCAACGACTCTTCCCTTCGTCCGGCGGCATTGTACATTCGTGCCAGTTCCTCTGACATGGCAGAATATATCTGATTTTTCTCACCACAGTACATTTTGCACCTTTCCGTTGCTTGTTCCATACAATAGGCGGCTTCTTCCATATTCTGATCCATAGCTGCAAGCTGACCACGAAGCTGCCATATTGCAAACTCACTCTCACCCTGACGCTTTCTTTGTATCTGTTGTATCTGCTCTATTTTTTCCAGACAATCTGCCAGCTTTTCTTTTTCCTGAAGAAACATATGACATTCTGCTTTTTGATAAAGAAAATCCAGTATTCTCTGGCTATGCCCCCATTGTACACACATAAGGATTCCACGTTCTGCCCACATTTCAGCCTTTTTCACATTAAACTTCAACATCTGCATATTCGTCTGCAAAAGCACATATCCAATTTTATAATCAATATTATCCTTCTGTTGAAAAATTAAATCACAGATCTCCCGGTAACACTCATAATTACTGCTCTGCTCCAACCCATTGCAAAAATCACTTATAGCAAACAACATCCATTCCGATGATAGCGTTCTCTTTTTCAGCTGTTCGCGGAAGAGTTCTATATATTCTTCGTTTTGTTCAGGTTTTGTCTCTGTCAGACACGCTACCATAAACTTCGTCTCATTGGAAATCTGTGCACATCTTTTTTCCAGTTTCCGGATTTTCTCGCACATAGGAACAGGCAGCTCCAGATATCGGGCAGCCTCTGACGCCAGTGCCACAAGCTGGTCACTGACCGCTCCCTGTACTCTGGAAATTCCCTGGAAGACAAGCCACGCAATTTCCTCCATACGAGGATCCTCATCTTTCGGTGCCTGTTTCGGGAAAAAGCACTTCTGTGCCCGCTCCCAGAATGACTGAAACTCTGCTTCTGAAAAATCCTTTGTACACAGACTCTCTGCAATTACAGGATGCATACGGTAACCATTTCCCGTATCTTCCAGCCAGCCGAATTTCACCAGTCTGCCAAGCGCCTCTCCCAGAGTTTCGTTTTTCTTCAAAAATCCCTGGAAAAACATCACAGTAAAATTCCGGTCAATTTCCTGATAAGGCAGAAGCGCGAACATCCTTGCCAGCTGGCTTCCTGTTTCTCCAATATCAGCCAGTTTGTACAGCCCACGGTACATATCAATGAGTCCGGACTCTTCTGCAACATCATTCCAGTTATTCTGCAGCTCTTCTTCCAGATAATCCCAATTTCCGAAATAGTAGGTTCCCGCTTTTCCAAGAAGCTTCAATGTCAGAGGATGCTGAAAAATCTCTTTTTCCAGCAAACGACTCAGCCGGTCTTTTTCCTCTCTGGAAAGTATTTTGTTGTAATTGTCACGAAAAATCAAACTTAAGGCACTCTTTTGCGGTGCCTTTATGCCAAATGTAGTAAACCCATCCAGATGTTTCTGACGTGAAGTAACAAATATGGTGCACGGCAGATCTTTCAGTTCTGACAGGTAAGGATCTTCCTCTTCCGTATGGTTCATATTATCCAGAAAAAGCACTGTTTTTTCCTGATGCTCTTCTGACAGGTGATAGATACTTTCGTGAAATCTTTCTTCCACGCTCTCACCAGTAAGATTCAGAAAACTTCTGGAAAAGCTGACCGCCAGATTCTCCTCATACTGAACAGCTGCGATCCGGCACTTCACTTCTTCCTGCTCCATCCAGCTCACAAGCTGACGCATGAGTTCTGTTTTTCCAATTCCTCCAATTCCGGAAATCAGATACTTTCCGGAATTGAAGAACATCTCTTTCAAGTCATATAACTCTTCTTCTCTGCCAAAGAAATGGCTGGCTTTCACAGATTTCCGGAACAATTCACAGTTTCGCAAGGTGAGAAAACTCTGCCTGGTTTCCACGGATTCCTGATAAATACAGCTCCAGATATATTCCGGCTTTAAGTCTTCACGGTTTCTTACCAGTTCCATTTTTGCCCCGGATATTTCCGGCCCCGCCATCGCGTGCAGACTAAGCAAGGTAAACAACCAGGCATCCCCAAAGGACTGGGAAAAATTCTTCTGTTTTTTCTCTATGTAACCGATCCAGAAGATCAGCTTTTCCCCACACTCTCTGGACAGCCATGGATCTGACTCCATGACCATGCCCAGAAATTTTCTCAGCTTCTGCACAAACACAGAATGATTATAATTTTTTTCTTTCAGGAACTTTTCAAAAATCAATACCTGGCTGCCAAATGTCTCCGCATTCAGACCTTCCAGCACTTCCTCTATGTATATATGATACAAGGGAAAGCTTTCCTTGCGATTACAAAATTCCGAATGATAACGGTTCTGGCTTCCATCCTTTCGAAAAATCATTTTTCCGTGTCTGGTGCTTTTCCACTCATAGAGAAGATATTCATCCCAGAATCTGACCAGAGTCAGACCTTTTTTACTTTTTTCTCCCAGAATTCCGGTAGAATAGACCGGATAATCTTTCACGGTAAACAACCGATATAAGTTTTTCAGCGAAAGCAACACATTTGTCTGCTCATCTTTTTTCATGTCACGTTCTCTCCGGTTGTAAACACAGTTCCTTTTTTATTACTGTCTGCTGGTCACCTGACCAGCAGCACTTTTTGCAGGTAACTAAATACAACAACTGATTTCTTATTTTTTGATTGTAATCTTAGCTTTCTTTGCGTACACGCCAAACACCTTCTGTTTCTGCTTGTTCAGCTTATATGCACACGCACGTATATAATAGGTATGTCCCTTCGTCAGGTTCTTCACAGTTACCGTATTCTTTTTGGATTCCTTGATGTCCACAATATCGTAAAGATTGGAATCTGCGGTAACCACAAACGCATATCCGGCAGCACCTTTTACCTTGGACGCCGTAATGGTGATCGTGCCCTTCTTGTTATTCTTTACACTGATCTTCTTTACCTTCGGCACAACATAAGTTGTAAACTTAACAGCCTTGCTATACTTTCCAGTAACCTTCTTGCCGCCGCCCTGTGCGACTGCTCTTACTTTTACATAATAGGTCTTTCCAGATTTCAAACCGTAGATCAGTTCATTGTTTTTATTTTCCTCAACAATGTAATTCTTTACATTTTTCTTGAATTTCTTGTCAGTGGAAATTGTGATCTGATATCCGGTTGCTCTTGCAATCCGCTTCCAGGAAATCTTGGCACCATCGGTAAGTACATTGGTGGCCTTGGTTCCGGTAAGCTTCGGAAGCTTGGATGGAATTACAGTGTTCTGATTATTATCAGAAGCGTTCGGAGTCTTCGTCGGTTCCGGAGCAGATGGAGCCTTGGTCGGCTCTGCATTCGGAGCTTTTGTCGGCTCTGCCGCCGGGGTTTTCGTCGGTTCTGGTGCCTTGGTAGGATCTGGGTTCTTTTTCCAGTTTGCAGTCAGTTTAACACCGCTTACCAGTTCACCCATTGATGGTGTGTAAGAACCGGAAGAATTTACTTCTTCATCCGCATCTACTGTCGTCCATCCGGTAAAGGTATAACCGCTTCGTGTAGGCGCTTTCAGCTCAATACTGTTTCCACCTGTGAAAGTGGATGGGTTGGAGCTGTCATTTGTTCCGCCAGCCAGATCATAACTGATTGGAAGCACATCACCATTTTCATAATAAAAATGATAACGTGTATTAAAGTAATTGTCCACATAAGAATTTTTTACAACGTATAATTTACAGCTGTCTTTGATAGAATCAAAGGCATAATATGTGTTCGTATCTCCTATAGAAGCCATAGAGTCATAATCCAGATCCAGTACACGGGCCGGAATGTGAATCTCTGTAAATTTACAGGAATCAAATGCAAAACCGCCTAACAATACTACATCTGACGGAAGTGTATAACTTCCTGCCCAGCTTTTTCCTGCAGGATAGGTGAAAATACTGCTGCCAGCCACTTCCCCTCCGCTGCTTTTATAGACCTTACTGTAAAGCACTCCGTCCTGAGAAGAAAGGTACGGATGTCCTGCATCAACTGTGATTTCTTTTAAGCTTGTGCAGCCCTTGAACATTGCACCAACTGTATATTTTACATCAGCACCAATGCGGATACTTACAATTCCACTGTCGGTGAACTGATATTTCAGGCTGTCAGTTCCATGAATATATACATTTTCAAGATGGAGGTTCTTGCAGCCCATAAATGCACCTTCTCCGATACCTCCGCTTACGCTTGCCGGAAGAGAGGTAAAACCTGTAAGCGATGTACAGCCTGCAAAAGCATAATTTCCAATAGTGGTTAACCCCTCCGGGAGATTGATATAGGTAAGGTTCTTGTTATCCTTAAATGCCTCCCAGCGAATTTCCTTCAATGTAGAGGGCAACGTTACTTTTTTCAGTGTTTTAATGTTTTCTCCCCGTCCACTCGAGGGACTTCCATCCTCATTCCATTCAGAAGCTACAATAGTCGAAATTCCACCGACATATGTAAGTCCTTCTGCAAAGGAAACCTCCTCAACGCCGGCACAGTACTGATCCCAGCCCAGTTCCAGCTCGGATGGGGCATTATAAATTCTTTTCAGGTTACATTCCCCATAACTGTAAAAAGCTTCTTTATCAATCTCGTTATAAGCTCCTGTTGGCGGAAACGTTATCTCTTCCAGTTTCGGACAGTTACCAAATGCCTGCTTCTCGATTTTTACAGGCTGTGCACCGCCTACTGCGTCATTAAAATGCACGATTTGAAGATTCTTATCCCCATAAAACGCACCTTCTCCAATTACAAGCCGTGGATTCTGCGGCAGCTGAACGGCTGCCAGTCCGTCAAACCAGCTGCCACCTGTTGAAAATGCATTGGGCATCACATAGCAGAGTGTATCCGGAAGAATCAACTTATACAGCATTCCGTTGCCATACTTTCCATCGTAATAGAAACAGCTAAACCGGTCCCATGTGTAATCATATTCTGAATCCGGAAAATACTTACCGATTCCAATTACCTTCTTCGCCACACCATCCTTATACACATATGACGGAACCTGCAGTTCCATAACAGCCTCGGTTACTGCGCTGATAATAGCTTCTCCATTTGTTCCATATTCATGGGCATACCAGATCTGCCCCTGACTGTCTGTCCAGGAAAATTCTTCCTTGTTCCACTTTTCGCCGTCGAACTGGAAAAACTGTCCTGAGCCTTCTGCATGCACGCTAAGCGCCATACCCAGGCACATGATAATGCCCAGAAACAGCATTTTGATACATCTTGAAATTTGTTTTTTCACTCTTTCTTCCTCCCTCATTGTTTCAGTCATTTCCCTGTAATGAAAAGCATTTGGACTTTCTATTGGCAGTTCATAGCATTGCTGCTGTTCACAACCTGATCAGCAACCGCTTCGCGGAATGCTACCTGTAAACAGTAACACAGCATCCTCTGTTTTCTGCAAAATTCATCAGGAAAATTCACTCTTTTTTCTCATAAAAAGAATATCATATTGAAATTTTTGAAACAATAATGTTAAAGAAGGTTGCGTTTTTTATGCACAAGATTGCGTTTTTTATGCACAACACAACCTGTTTGACAACTATCCAGAAGGCAGTGTGAAGATACTAAACAGTTATCCTGTTTGAAAAAAACTGCCGTGTTCAATATGTTTCTTAAACATATCAGACACGGCAGTTTATCAGAGGCATCATACATCCTGTAATATTGGCAGTTCTAAAGTCTGACCCTTAATCATTCTTACAATCTGCACGCCCCGCTTTACGGTATATTTTGTCTTCTTTCAGTAGGCGTAGCCCGCTTCGCGCTCTTGCAACTTACCACACTTTGACTTTAATAACCACCTTTTTTCTGCCGGAGCGTACCGTAACTTTTGCAGTACCTTTTTTCTTCGCTGTAATTACACCACCTTTTGTCACAGTGCAGACTTTCTTATTAGATGTGGTGTAGGTCACTTTCTGCTGGGTTGTAATCGGTGCCAGAACCGGTGCCAGGGTCTGTTTCTTCCCTTTCTTTAAGGTGATTTTCTTCGGTACACCTGAAATTTTGGTGGTTTTCACAGTTCCCTTCTGGATGGTAACATTCACAGTTTTTACTGCACCGCCAGCCAGAGTCACTGTAAGTTTCGTCTTTCCTGTTTTCTTCTGAGCCTTCAGCGTAACTGCACCGTCTTTGGTGTAGGAGCTTACTTTCAGAAGCTTACTGTTGCCTGAAACCACAGATGCTACATAGTCCCCACTCTCCATGCCGGAAATCTTGAGCACTTTTGTGGTCTGTTTTATTTTCATTTTCAGGCTGTAAGTGTCATTTTGGAAGTCAGCGGATTTCCATTGTCTCTTTCTTCTGTGGTCTGGCAGAGCTTACAGATTCTTTTCTCTTTCTGAGCCGCAAATACGGTAGCATCTGATGTCTTTTCCCATTCTCCCCAGGTATGTTCTGTCTTCGCGATTGTTTCACCGCCGCTTAATCTGGTTCCGCAGGTCTTACAATAAGTGTCGCCTGTATAGCCTTCACTTGCACAGGTTGCTGCTTTTTTCCCTCTGACCTCTGTTTCCCCATGTCCCTTCGCGGGCAGCTTCTCGGTTCTGGTTTGTCTGCAGTTCACACAGGTAAAGGTTCTGATACCTTCCTCAGTACAGGTGGCTTCCTTTGTCACATTTCCGTTATCCCAGCTGTGGGCGTCCGGATTCACCGGTAAAACCTCTGTTCTGGTAATATGGCAGTCCGTGCACTCATAGCTGATAATTCCTGTGGAAGTACAAGTCGCTGCTATGACTACCGTTCCGTTATCCCAGCTGTGTTCTACCGACGGTTTTGTCTGCGATACCATACCGATATTCACTTCGGTTCGAAGAGGCGGAACGGTCATCCAGTCACTCCATGTAGTTTCATATCCCTCTTTCTCGTATTTTACTCTCCACCAGCCTTCCGGAACATCCCATGCATATTTTCCGTCTGCATTTGTCTGAAGAGGATTGTACTGGTTATACTCCCCCGCATTCCATTTCGTTCCATACTCGGATGGGGACGGCGTTTTATTCCAGAAATCATCAGATTCATCATATGGAATCCAGTAAGCTGTTACGGTAACATCCTCAATTCTCTCTCCTGTGGAAAGATCAAACACATAGCCGCTTGGATCTACTACAAAACGAAGCTTGAATTTTTCCCCTTTAATATCTGCTTTTCTGATATCCCAGAATAATGAGGAAGCTGCTGTAATCGTTCCCAATATGGCAGTCAGCGCAATTACCGGGCCTGCGCCCATCGCCCCTCCTGCTACGACCAGTGGAATCATCGCTGTCATGATCATAAACATTTTCTGGTCACTCTCCAGATTATCCACAGCTTTTAATTTCTCCTTTAATTCCTGGTCAGAATAGTGACCGCCGGAAGCCAGTACGTCTTTTCTCAGCTCATCCATGTCTTTCTCAATCTGATAATTCTGATATAACATGGACGCTCCCTTATTTATTGTTGACAAGTGGGAGGAAATCTGGGAAAGTGTCCAGTACTGATCCAGAGTCCCGGCATTTTCAGTAGCAGTGTCCAGCATAAATCCAATGTATTTATTTCCGGTAACATCCTTTACCAGCATATACCAGGTGCCTTTGTCGGAATAATCCAGGTTGCAGATATACTTGCTGTCATCATACCCCGGGATCAGATAACCCATATCTTTATTGGCTTCGTCGATCAATCCCTTCCATGTTCCCATACTGGAACCGTTGCTCTCGTCAAACACGCTGATGGTGACATCCAGTCCTACATCTTTCAGATCTTCCCCGAATTTACTGAGCTCAATAGTTGCATCATAATCGGTTGCTGTATTTTTCCTTACCGTAATATCCTTTTCTGCGCCTTCAGGAAGTCCTTTCTGCAAAGCCTCCCAGTCAAAATCCTGTCCCATTTTTACTTCTGGAACTGTTTTGTTATATTCATAGCTGATCACACCAGGAACATAATTGTGATCGGATTCATCGAAATATCCGTCTGTCACAAACGCATTTTTTTCTGGTTCATAGGTTGCTTCCAGATATTTGGTCTGGTTGTTTCTGGTGCTTGTAACATACAGAGTCTTTATCTGTTCCGGGTTTTCAAAGGTAAGCTCATAGTCAAATTTGCTTTTCGGAAGATAATACACCAAAGGTGTTACTCCGTCTGTCTTTGTCAGATCGTAGGATTTTATTTTGTCATGCTCATTATAGTACATTTTGAAGGACTCGATTGAGGGTTCTCCTTCATTATAGGTGACTGCGACAGTCCTTGTTTCTGTTGTACCATCTGCCTGTGTGCAAAGTGCTTTGATCTTATATGTCTCATAGTTGGAAGGATTTTCCAGTGTAAGGACGGCAGACCATAAGCCGGCCTTTGATACCTGGACTGTCTGCTGTTCTTTCTCATTCACAAGCAGGGTAACAGTTCCACCGGCATTTGCCATACCGGAAACATTTACGGTTGGCTTTGATACAACATCTGGTGCATCTATGGTGAACAGATTAATGCTTTCATTCAGTACACCGATGATTTCCTGGCTGGAGTTTCTGTTCTTTTTGTAGTTCAAAATAGCGTAGCTGCGTGCTGCCGACTGACTCTGTGCTTTGATACTGAAACGGATAATTCCAGAGGTACCGCTCACAGGAATGGTCAGTGTCCTGTCCTTTAAATTATAGTTCTGGCATAACTCCCCATCCACCTTTAATGTGGATTCGTCAAGCTCTCCGTTGGAAGGAAGAACCAGCTTCACATTCAGGTCGCTTACTGCGGATTTCCATGTGTCTTTTATGTTATAGCGTACTGTCATGGCCACATATCCATTGGCTGTGGCACTTCCGAAGTCTCCGTAATAGCTGGTGTCTGAACGATCCAGGACAGTTTCGGCGCTGTCCGTATAAGTTCCTATTTGCTCAAATGGAATATTATTTTCAATGGCATATATGGTTGCCATAGAATAATAACTGCAATGTATCGTCAGCTGTGGGCAGTTTTCGAATACAGCTTTCCTGATATCAGTAGTGGAATCTGGAATGTAAATGTCCTTTAAACCTGCGCAGTCGGCAAATGCATAATCTCTTATCGTCTTGGTATTGGAAGGAAGCGTTACTTCTGTAAGACCGGTTGCTCCTGCGAATGCGTATGCACCGATTTCGGTCAGGCTTGATGGCAACGTTACACTGGTTAGTGTGGTTAAGTTTGCAAAGCTGTGGGGCGCGATTACCTTTACTCCTTCCGGAATCTCTATCTCGGTCAGTTTCGGACAGCCGGAAAATACATTTCCATATTCATAGCTGTTCGATCCGTTTCCACTGGGACTGTTTACCCAGTTCACCGGATAATTGGCACTGACAAGATTGCTGCAGCCTCCAAAGACTTTATAGCCCAATGTGGTGATGCTGTCTGGCAGATGTATGCTGGTGATTCCGGTACAGTTTTCAAATGCATAGGCGTATATGGTGGTAAGACCATCGGGAAGCTCCACACTTTCCAGCACTGTATTTCCCTGGAATGCTCTCGCTCCGATCACCTGAACCGCATAACCACCTATGGTAGACGGAACCTGAACGCTGGTGGCACTTCCGGAATATCTGGTAATACGCGCATAACTGTTATTTACAATTACATAGGAAAAATCACCTTCTGTCATCTCTGCCGATTCAGAAAGAGCCTCTTCCAATTCATTTGTCTCTCCAGTTTCCTCTACGTTTTCTTCCACGTCGCTCGAAACAAAAGCTGCAGCATCTCGCTTTATCGCCTCATCTCCCGCTTCTGCTCCATCCATTTCCGCAGATTCCCATCCATCAGAACCATTTGCTGAAGATTCAACTGTTTCTGATTCTCCAGACCAGAATCCATCCTCGTCGGTAACCGTTTCCTCCGATGTGGTCGCTGAATTACTCTCTTCCAACGTATACGCTTCCGATATGCCGGTTGTCGCATCGGCTTTCATGTTGGTTTCTGTGTTGGTTTCTGTGTTAGATTCCGCGTTGGTTTCTGTGTTGGTTTCCGTGTTAGTTTCCGCGTCGCCTTCATTCAAGCTCTGGTTTTCAATAGAATCTTCTGCGAAGAAGTCCGCTGCAGCTGAAGTCCCAATTTCTTCTGCCGCATAAATCGGAATGCTTTGTGCACACATTGCAACACTCAGCGAAATTGCAAGTATCCGGCTGATTGCCTTCCTTTTCATAATTCTTTTCTCTCCCTTAAATTCATTTGTAACTGGTCAGAATCAAATGCCGAAATACAAAGCATTTTTGAAATTGGATCTGAACAATTACATTTATTTTTGATAATTGACTAGATTCATTTTAGCATAGCTATTTTTCCCTTACAATCACAAACGGCGCCGGAAAAGTTAGTTGTCGTTTTTATGTATAAGCATGCAATTTTTATGTACATTCCATCAAAATAAGCGCATAGCATTACGCAAAAAAACCTCACCAGTCTGAGCTCTATACAAGCAGTATCAGATTAGTGAGGCTTCTTATTCGCTAGAGCGTGTTTGAAAAATCATTCCTGCAATCTGCACGCCCCACTTTGCGGTATATTTCACCCGAATTCGGTTGTCGTAGCCCGCTACGACGCCCTCATCCGGGCAAAATCTCCCACAAATTGTGACGCACATCTTGCAGAAAGCCTTTTTCAAACACGCTCTGAGATTGCAGCGGCCCTGCCGGAAAACTCCGTAGGGTCGCATTTTTATAACAATTTTGACAAAATTCTATGTGACAAGAGGTTTTTATGGCTGAAATGAAAAATCAGAAATTGTTGAATAAAGCATTAAATCTGCTTCCGGATCTGGTTGAGACAAAAGTAGATGCAGTGCAGACAGTAGAACTTTATAAAAATGATAACAGTATTGTCATTGAGCAGGCAGTTGATTACAGAAAGAGAGTTTTGAAAAAGGGAAGCCGGGTATGCCTGGATTTTGGAAATCATCAGGTTGGGTATCTGACTTTAAATCTGAATTACAGGGGGAGTCATCCAGACGCGCCTGTGTGGCTGAAGCTTCACTTTGCAGAAAATGCGACGGAGCTTTTTGAAGATGGAAAAAGCTATCAGGGCTGGATCTGTTCTTCTTGGATCGAAGAGGAACAGCTCCATGTGGATGTGGTTCCTTCCCAGCTGCGCCTGCCAAGGAGATATGCGTTCAGGTATGTGATGATCGAGGTTCTGGATATTAGTTCCAAGTTTGATCTTGTTGTGGAAGATGCTTTTTGTACCGCTGTTTCTTCTGCGAAAGACCAGGAGCTTTCCGCATTTAAGGCGCAGAATCATAAGCTGGCAAAAATGGATCAGATCGCATGCAGAACCCTTCACAATTGTATGCAGCAGGTGTTTGAGGACGGTCCGAAGAGAGACCGCAGACTGTGGATGGGAGATCTTCGTATCCAGGCACTGACCAATTATGAAACTTATAACAATAATGATATGGTGAAAGCCTGCCTGTATCTGTTTGCAGCACTTCCTATGGAAAAAGGAAGGATGGGGGCGTGCTTGTTTCTTTCCCCGGAACCGGAAGTGGATGATACCCAGATGTTTGATTATTCCCTGTTTTTCATAAACACACTTTGGGACTATTACGAAGCTACAAAGGATAAGGAAACTTTGCAGGAGTTATGGCCTGTAGCATTAAGACAGATCGAACTGGCAGAAGAGCAGCTGGATGAGAAAATGTTGGTAGGAGATTCAGATGTGCTGGGCTGGTGCTTTGTGGATTGGAATCTGAATCTGAATAAACAGGCGTCTGCCCAGGGGATTTTTCTTTATGCGCTTAGTGCAGCTATCCGGATTGCCCAGGTGCTAGGAGATGTTATGACGGAGGAAAAACTGGCGGAGCTTTACTGTGAGTGCAGAAATGCGGCGAATTTATATCTCTGGGATGGAGAAAAACAATGCTACATCAGTGGAAAAGAAAGACAGGTTTCAGTTGCTTCCCAGGTGTGGATGATTTTGGGAGAGGCGATTGAAGACCAGGCAGCAGTAAATCTTCTGCGCAGGGTGGAGACCATTTCGGAAGCTGAAAAAATGGTGACGCCATACATGTATCACAATTATATTGCGGCGCTGCTTCTTGTGGGGGAGAAAAAAATGGCTCTGCAGAAAATGGAAGCATACTGGGGCGGCATGACCGATCTGGGAGCGGATACATTCTGGGAATTATATAATCCGGAAAACCCTTCAGAATCACCATATGGCGGCACCATCGTGAACAGCTACTGCCATGCCTGGAGCTGTGGCCCGGCGTATTTTCTTAGAAAGTATTTTACAGCAGACGGCTCATTGAAAGGGGAAAAATAATGACAGAGATCGATATGAAAGGAAATCCTTTTTTTCTGGATGAAGAAGGAGAAAATTGGGTTCTGGATACCTGGAAAAATATGAGTCTGGAGCAGAAATGCGGACAGGTATTTTGCCCCATGGGGTTCAACGGAGAGGAAGAAACGCTGAAGCATTTTACCCAGGATATTCAGGTGGGTGGTCTGATGTATCGTGCAGACAGCGCGGAAAATATTCAGGATATTTATAGAAAGCTGCAGGCGTTTTCCAATATTCCGCTGCTACTTGCGGCTAATACGGAAGCAGGCGGAGACGGACTTGCCTATGAGGGAACTTCCTTCGGAAAACCTATGGCAGTGGCGGCTACAGATGATCCGGAAAATGGATACCGAATGGGATATACCGCCTGCAAAGAGGGTGCAGCTTTGGGGCTGAACTGGTCTTTTGCGCCTATTGTGGATATTAATTATGATTTTCACAATCCCATTACCAATGTAAGAACTTTTGGAAGTGATCCAAAGAAGGTGCTGGATTTTGCCCTGGAATATATGAAGGGAGCAGATGAATGCGGTGTGGCTGTTGCTATCAAACATTTTCCAGGAGATGGGGTGGATGAAAGAGATCAGCATATTCTTACAAGTGTTAATTCTTTTTCTACAGAAAAATGGGATGAAACCTATGGATATGTTTATGGGAATCTGATAAAGAAAGGTGCGAAGACCGTGATGGTAGGGCATATTGCCCAGCCTGCTTATGTGAAGGCGCTCAATCCCCAGGCAACCAGGGAAGAGATGCTGCGTCCGGCTTCTTTATCCAAGGAGCTTCTTACTGGGCTTCTCAGAGGAAAGCTGGGATTTAACGGGCTGATCAGCACAGACGCAACACCTATGGTTGGGTTTACCGCAGCTATGAAGCGCAGCGAGGCGATTGTTCAGGCAATCAATGCAGGCTGTGACATGATTTTGTTCAACAAAAGTCTGGAAGAGGATTTTGGATATCTTCTGGCTGGTGCGAAAACTAGAAATTTGAGCATGGATAGACTGGATGAGGCAGTTCTCAGAATTCTGGCCACAAAAGCGTCACTGGGGCTTCATAAGAAGAAAGCGGAGGGCACTCTGGTTCCAGAAAAAGAGGCGTTGGAAATTGTGGGCTGTGAGAAGCACAAAAGCTGGGCGAAAAAGGTGGCAGACCAGGCAATAACTCTGGTAAGGGATGAGCAGGAACTGCTTCCAATTTCCCCTAAGAAATACAAGCGGGTTTATCTGAATGTAATCCAGAAAGATCTGGATCCAGAGAATGCTTTTGTGCAGTCATGGAAAGAGAAGTTTGAGCAGGAAGGCTTCCAGGTGACGGTCCGTGACCGCCGGGTATCTATCTCTATGGAAGATTTCGTGAATCCGGCAGGTATGACACCGGAAAAAGGAAAACTGATGCACGAAATGTACCGAAGTGTGGAGGAGATGAAGCAGGACTACGACTTGTATGTTTATATCTGTAACATGGAAAATGCTTCCAATAATACCACTCTTCGCTTGAATTGGAATGTGTGCTTCGGGCTTGGAGATGATGCACCCTGGTTTGCTCCGGAGATTCCGGCGCTGATGATTTCTACAGCTTATCCATTCCATCTGTTTGATGCACCGATGGTGAAAACTTACATTAATACATACAGTGGGAACCCGGAATTTATTCAGGCAGCAATGGATAAGATTATGGGACGCTCGGAATTTACAGGGGTAAGTCCGGCGGATCCTTTGTGTGGGAAAAATTATATTTAAGATGATTGCTGGCAGGTTTATTTGCAGTTGTTAACGGAATGGAGAAATATATGAAAGCTTTTATATTTGATTTAGATGGTGTTATTGTTTTCACTGACAAATTTCACTATCAGGCGTGGAAAAAGATGGCGGATGAAATGGGAATTTATTTTGATGAGACCATAAATAACCGTCTTCGCGGTGTGAGCAGATCGGAGAGCCTGGAAATTATTCTGGAGAGATATGAAGGACCGGCTCTTTCCAAGGAGAAAAAAGCAGAACTGATGGAGAGTAAGAACAATACTTACAGAGAGCTTCTGGCATCCATGACACCGGCTGATGTGACGGAAGATGTAAGAAGAACTCTTGCGGAATTACATAACAGGGGGTATAAGCTGGCACTTGGCTCTTCCAGTAAGAACGCAAAATTTATCCTGGAAAAGGTTCAACTGTTGGATGCATTTGATGCGATCTCCGATGGAACGAATATTACCAAGTCCAAACCGGATCCGGAAGTATTTTTGAGAGCAGCAGAGTTCCTTGGAGAAAAGCCTGAGGATTGTTATGTGGTGGAAGATGCTTATGCTGGAATTGACGCAGCGAAGAGCGCGGGAATGCAGGCTGTGGGAATTGGGATTGCAGCTGGATATGCGGCTGCTGATGTGAAGATTCAGAGTTTTGGAGAGCTCCTGACACTGGGAGCCTGAAAATGAATGAGAAAACCTCCAATTTTGGAAATGCTGATGTTTCCATAATTGGAGGTTTTTTGCTAAACCGCGTTTCCCAGTTTTTGAAAAAAAGCTGGTTTTTCCCACTTTTCGTCTATGATATTTGCAGAACAGGTGAAAAAACAATTATTGTCTTTGATTGGTGAAATGGCTACCGTTCCATGGCTGTTTTCCAAAAATACTTCTTTTGGAAACTTGGGCATTTTTGTTTCATGAATTCAATGCTTCTTTTACTCTTGAGAAAAAATACAATGGCTATCAATTATTAGTTTGTGATGGCTCAGATTTAAACATCGCTTGCAATCCCGAAGACAAAGATACCTAATTTGACAAACTCCAAGGAAAAAAGTAAAATACTAATAACTATGCAGAAACATGCATACTACAGATTTTTTCAAAAAGAAATTATAATAAAAATACGAAGAAGCGA
>OLRJ01001969.1_pt1 | contig 16216 bp, 16 predicted proteins | sample 1672741 | NCBI WGS metagenome assembly OLRJ01 (sample SAMEA3136719, study PRJEB25190) | human gut metagenome | biome: human gut; feature: human-associated habitat; material: faeces | place: Austria | collected 2013
GCGCTTTATTTATCCACAGAAGTACTCTTCTTTATCGTCTGGATAAGATCAAAGCATTTCTGGATTCGGATCTTACAGACAGAGATGAAATCCTTTATCTGCTGCTTTCTTTTCATCTGATGGATATGGAAGAAGAAAATCAGAACACAAACGCATAAAAAAAACGGGAAATCTCATGCATACCATAATATGCTTCCTGATTTCCCGTTTTTTCTATGTAAAGCGGATATTCTCTTTTATAATTCTTCCTTTTTTTCTTCGTTCAGAATTGAAGTACAGTGTGGGCATCTTGTAGCCTCGATGTCGATCTCACTTCTGCAGAACGGACATACCTTCGTAGTTGGTGCAGGCTCTTCCTCTTTTTTTGCTCCGATGGAAGTGATCTTGTTTACCGCCTTCAGAAGACAGAAAAGAATAAATGCCATGATCACAAAATTGATCACTGATGAGACAAAGGATGAAGCAAATCCGGATACATCCTTCAGTGTATACGTTGCTCCTCCTGTAAGCACATTCAGGATCGGATTGATAAAGTTGTCGGTCAGTGATGTTACGATACCTGAGAAAGCACCTCCAATGATCACACCAATAGCCATGTCCATGACATTTCCCCGCAATGATCTTATAAAAGAATACGTTCTTCCTGTCCGGCACATTTTTTTAATGTTTCCCCAATTGCCAGAATGCCACTGCACTGGCTGCCGCCACATTCAATGAATCTACACCATGGACCATGGGAATGCATACCGTATAATCACAGTCCGCAATGGTCTCTGAAGCAAGACCATCTCCTTCTGTCCCAAGAACAACTGCCAGTTTTTCTTCCGCCATTAAATGAGGATCATCAATATCAAAAGAATCCTCTTTCAGAGCCATAGCCACTGTTTTAAATCCCATCACTTTCAGAGAGTGTATTCCTTCAGTCTTCCACTCTGTCTTTTCATCAAAAAATGTCCATGGGATCTGAAATACGGTTCCCATGCTGACACGGATCGCACGACGGTATAAGGGATTGCTGCATCCCGGAGTTAACAGCACTGCATCCATACCAAGAGCTGCCGCAGAACGAAAGATCGCACCGATATTGGTAGGATTTACCACGTTTTCCAGAACCGCAATCCTGCGAGCATTTTTGCAGATCTCATCAACCCCCGGAAGTGCCGGCCGATGCATGGCACAGAGCAGCCCTCTTGTCAGCTTAAAACCGGTCAGCTGTGTCAACACATCAAATTCTGCTGTATAAACCGGAATTTCTCCACAGCGACGGATCAGCTCCTTTGCTTCTCCCTCGATATGCTTATGTTCCAACAGAAAAGAAATCGGCTGACACCCGGAATCCAAAGCTCTCTCAATAACTTTCGGACTCTCCGCAATAAAGATTCCCTTCTCCGGTTCTGCCCGGTTTAAAAGCTGCACTTCTGAGATCCTGGCATATATATCCAGCTCCGGGGCGTTAAAATCTGTGATTTCTATGATATTTGACATGGTTGTTTTCTCCTGTTCTCTCTTCCTGTTTCTATCCTGTTTATTGTAACAGAAACTCTTTGCAAAAGAAAGCCAGGTGTTATTGAATCCACCTGGCTCTGCTGCTACATATAAAACAGTCTGTTTATTTTCAGATCCTTACTTCCATCCACCGGATCATATCTCCAATTACTTCATCTTTGCAATACTCATTCAGGATCTCATGGAAAAGTCCGCCATAGATTTTCATCTGCTTATCTTCGGAACCTGCTTCTTTAAAGAAATCGTAAGTATCCTGTACACTTACCAGTCCGTCTTTCTCACCGTGAGTCATAAGGACCGGATAATGGAACTCTGCTTTTTTCTCCTTGAACCAGTCAAGTCCGTCACAGATCGCATAGCATAAACCCGCTGTAAAAGACTGTTTATTATATGGATCTTTTCCGTACCATTCTACCACTTCCTGCACAGAGCATACACCGGATCCCAGCTGATTGGTAAGGCGTGTATGTACATCCATTCCTCCCGGCACTCCACGAATCAGATTGCCATTATCTGCAGTCAGCGCACCGCTGGTAATGATTCCCCGGAGCTTTTTGTCCGGATATTTGGCTCCGTACAGAGAAACGGTAAATCCTCCCATGCTGTGTCCGAGAAGAAATACCGGGATATCCGGATTCTCTTCAATGGCCATATCCACCACTACATTAGTGTCATCCAGAAGTTCATTGAAATCCGAATAAAATGTCTCCTCTCCCTCGGAACGTCCATGACCTCTGTGATCAAAACGGTAGGTACCGATTCCTGCCTTATGAAGCTTCTCTGCAAAATAATCGTACCTGCCCTGATGCTCACAGAGACCGTGAACGATTACGATCACAGCCTTATTGTCTGCTGCCGTTTCCTTTTTCAGATACAGTTTCGTTCCGTCAAACGATGTGATCATACTTTCACTCATAGTAAAAACCTCCCTTTTCCTGCTGTAAGATACGTATCCCCATTATACGTCTCACGCTGTCTGATAGATTTATCATACCATGAAATCTGTATTTTGATAACCCCTGATTCTATTCATAACAGGAACAAAAACGCCCGTTTCGAATTAAATTAAAACGGGCGTTTTTCACAAATTTTTATTCTACCTCTTCCGGCTCCATGCTGAGCACATGGCCTTCCTGATTTCCAATATCGTATTTCTGTCCGTACTCCTTGAAGTACTGATAATACTCCACGCTGTTTGTCGGATAAATCTTGGAATCATGGATATGAAGATCTGAACCTGTTTCTCCACTCTTCATAAGCGCAACCATAGCACTCGCACAGTGAGTTGCAATACGGACAAAGCTGTTCAGGATATCACTGAACACCGTGCCTTCTTCCAGTCCGCATTTTCCCTGACTCAGACGCTCTGCATGACGCATTTTCAGCACATCACAAAGTCCTGTGATCACAGCTCCGAGAGGCGCTACTCTCTGTGCCATCTCTTTATCATCTTTCATGAAAGCATTGCAGGTCATGTTAATGTCCTCACGAACTGCCTCCATAACAACATTCAGCTCATCCCAGGCTTCCTGAGAAAAATTCGTGTGATTATCATGCATCTCACTGGACATATGTGCAATATAAGAAGCATGATCACCAATACGCTCAAAGTCATTGATCGTATGCAGATACAGTGAAGTCTGTCTTGTCTGTGCGGAATTCATCTCTCTCTTGGTCAGCTGAATCAGATATTCTCCAAGACGGCTTTCATACTTGTCGATCAGATCCTCTTTTCGCTGAACCTTATCATATTTATCCTGCTGATAATCATTCAGAAGGTTCATGGCTCTGTTGACGTTTTTACGAAGTTTCTTGGACATTCCGTTCATTACACGGTGACACTGTGCAATAGCAAGAGCCGGATAATTCAAAAGACGCTCCTCCAGAAGATCAAAGTCTGCCTCATCTTCCAGATCTTCCTTGTTATCCTTCACAAGCCAGCATACCAGCTTCTCGATCTTTGAAATAAACGGGAACAGCACAATAACTGTCGCCAGACGGAAGACTGTGTTCAGAAGGGCGATCGCTACCGGTGTCATCGTCATATCCATAAATGTAAAATGTACAAATGCATTTACTGTATAGAAGATCACTGACCAGAGGATCAAACCAAAAAGGTCATTGATCAGATACACAAGAGCAGTTCTCTTACCATTCTTATTGGCTCCAATCGCAGAAATAAGGACCGGACATGCAGCACCGACACCAATACCAAGAACGATCGGAAACGCACTCGCAAATGTCAAGATTCCGGTTACAGACAGCGCCTGAAGTACACCGACTGTTGCAGATGCACTCTGCAGTACTGCGGTAAATGCAATACCAACAAGGATACCTGCGATCGGATTGGAAAACATGGTCAGCATCTTAATGAATACCGGACTTTCACGAAGAGGAGATACCGCTCCACTCATCATCTGCATACCTGTCATCAGAATCGCAAAACCAAGCATGATATTTCCTACATTCTTATGTAAGGTTCGCTTACAGAACATACGGAAAATAATACCAATAACTGCCACAACAGCTGAAATTGTTGCTGTGGAAAGAATACTTGCAATACCATTGGATCCTTCAATATAAGAAAGACATAAGATCCAGCCTGTAATACTGGTTCCGATATTTGCTCCCATGATGATACCTATCGCCTGTTTCAGTTTCATCATACCGGAGTTTACAAAACCGATTACCATAACAGTCGTCGCAGAAGACGACTGGATCACACTGGTAACACCAGTACCAAGTGCGACACCCTTCAGTGGAGTATTGGTCATCTTATAGAGAAACGCTTCCAGCTTATTACCGGCTGCCAGCTTCAGACCATCGCCCATTAAGGACATTCCAAATAAAAATAATGATACTCCACATAACAAAGATAAGATCATTGAAAAAATTGCCATAATTTTCTCCTTTGTCATACTCGCTTCCTGTCAGCATCTGTCAGGAGCCGTGTTATCCCGAAAATGTAATTTTACATTTCCTTAATCCGGATTTTTCTTATTTTTAACATTTTCCCATTTATTATGCCACATCAATTCTCAGATTACAACAAAAGATTTACACCCAAAATAAAAAATTTTAAAGACTGGCCTTGTGTTTCCAAAAGTCAGTCCTTTATATGAGTATTTTTGAGCAGTTTTGCACAAAAATTTCTCTGCTTTTTGTTTTATAATCTTCTTCAAGTGCATTAACTTCCTTCAGTGTGCTAGAAACTTTCATACCATTTTTCCTTGTATATAAAACAAAAAACGGCTTCATGATATCCCGTTCTGATATCATAAAGCTGTTTTTTTGTACTGAAATTATTCAGTTAAAACAAATTATTTTGTAGTGTTTTCCTCTTTCGCATCTGCGATAATAGCAAAATAGCAGAGATCTTCCAGAGCAACTTTAATTGTCTTATTTTTCTTGTCAACACTGATTGGTTCAGCAATGCTCCATTCATTCTTTTCTTTATTGTAACATAACAGCTGAATATTCTCCATCTCATCTGTGATGCTTGGAACAGAAAGATCTACCTCATACTTATCTTCATCCTCTGCACTTTTTACAGCTTTATCAAAGTCAAGTACTTTAAACTGAACAAACCCTGTAACAAACTCTTTTTTCTCAAGTTTTTCAATTACATCTTCAAGTTTAGCCTTACGGGTTTCATCTTTTTCTTCTGCAGCAAGAGTTTTCAGGAAATCAATAAATTCCTTCATATCCATCTTGCCTTCTCCAACTTTCTGTAATACTTCCGCAATTTCCGGGTATTCTTCTTTGAGCTCATTAAACCCGTCAGTCTCCTCAATCTTCTGAAGGACTTCATAGATCTTGGACTGCTCCTGACTTACTGTAATGTTCTTGGTACGACTTCCATCTGCGCTAACACAAAATGCACATCCTACACTGAGGACAACAGCTAACGCAAGTGCCATGAATTTCTTTGCCATTTTCATAATGCACCTCTCCTTTTGAGTAAAAAATTATTTAGATAACAGTACTTTCGTACCATCCATCTCTTATGTAACATAACTGTATATAATAAGGCAAACATCTCATTTACCCCATATGTATACATAATAAAACAAATAAATCATAATATCAATCCATTTTTTCATAAAACATGGAAATAATCATTTCTGACAGCTTATTTTCATCAATCTGATACTCATCAAAATTTTCACCTTCTGTTCCCTTACCTGGAACTGTCTGTGTATCTGCAATTCCATTTCTGGATGCAACGAGAAGTTTTGCAAAAATATCATTTCCCATATTGGTAACTGTGTAATCACGGATACTGTCATACAGATCTGTTACAAAACCGGCATCTTCTGAAGCCTGCTCCTGTACCTTTTTCAAAAGAGCCTGAAGATATGTTTTCTGACGCTCCTGACGCACAAGTGCACTTTGGCTTTTTTCTGTATCACGATATCGCACAAACTGCTCGGCGTTTTCACCGGTCAGCGTTACAGATGCCCCCTCCTTAAAATCAGGATTTACTTCTTCCAGACTGTTATCCGGTACTGTAATTTCCACACCACCAACAAAATTTGTAATTGTCGAAATTCCGTCCATGTTCATGGAACAATACCCCTGAATAGGAAGCCCATTTAACATATTGGATACGGCTGTTTTCATCAGCTCACAACTTTTCTGTTTTCCATCCCCGTACGCATATTGAATATTAATATGATCCATTGTCATGCCAAAACTCTTTCCAGACGGATTAAGTACTTCTATTTTTGTCATGGAATCACGGGGAATAAATAAAACTTTCAACTGTTCTGTAGCTCTGTCCATGGAAACCAGAAAAATAGCATCTGCCTGTCCTGCATCTGCTTGAGACTCATAACTGTCTACATTATCTCTGGTATCTATTCCCATAAACAGATAATTACTGAGATGATCGTTATATTTATATGTATTTCCCTGATACTGGACCGTATTTTCATCCGTTACTGCCTGACCTTTGGCGCCTTCTTCTGAAATACCGCTTCCTGTTTCTGAAGCATTCTGATTCCAGAAATAGTATCCGCCTCCCAGGATCGTAACTAATATAATCAAAATAACCAGTATTATTAAATTGCGCTTTCGTTGATGTACCTTATTTTTTTCTGAATTTTTCATTTCTGTCCCTTTAGGCAAATTTAATTTTTACTGATATATCCCAGTTCTTCCAGTTTCTGCAGAATTGCCTCCGCCATTGTCTGCTGTGCTTCTTTGGTCGAAACCGGCTGAGATGTTACAGATGCAAGGCTGATATAATGTTCTCCCCACTTCTGACTGAGCACCTCGTCCAGAGCCTCTGATGTTACTGTACCATCCATTGGCCTAGTTCCAACCACAATAAATTCATCTTTATTCTGGAATGTATTTAAGATATTCTCCTGCTGCTCAGTAAGTTCCTGCGGATCATGATTCCAGCCCCCATAATATCCCATAAAAATAACCGGAATACAATCCATATCATTTCTTGTGGTCTGTTCTTCTGTCAGATCACGAATTCCTGTCTCTGTCACATTCAACTGTGCACCGTTAGCTGCCTGCTGATGTTTCGTAATATAGCTCTGGAGAACTGAATCACTTACCCCTGCCATTTTCATCATGGAGAGAGTTCCCCCTCCCTGCAGCGTTTTATTGATCACAGTAAGATTACTGTATCCATTTTCTGCCAAAAGTTTCTGAAGTACTGCCATATAGGAATATGTATCTGAATCAGTGCCATTAATCAGATCATCTCCCCAGCATACCACACCTGAAACTGTTCTTTCTGCATCTGCAGTTGAATCTGTACTGTCAGTATTATCTTCTGTCTCATCCGCCGCGGAAATATTTTCTTTTTCAGAACTTTCCGTACTGTCCGCTTCATCAGCACTATCTGTCGAATCGTCCGGTTCTGAAGCTACAGATGAATCTGTCTCTGACCCATCTTCCTTTTCTAGCTCTGCAGCATGTTCTTTTACAGATTCATAATCTTCGATCCCTTTTTGTTGATCACTTGCAAGTTTTTCCAGTCTCTGTGCTTCTTCTCTTTCAGATTTCTTGCTAGTAACAAAAATTGCTCCCAAAACTCCAATTAACACAATGCAGATAAATGCCAACAATATGTTTATCCATTTGCTGTTTCTTCTATTTCCGTTCACTTTTTCCCAGCTTTCTATTATTTATTTTCTTCATCTGCTTTCCGATAATATTCTCCATAATGTTTATAATAAGAAGAATAATATTTATCTGATTTACTGTCAATTTTATTCATAACAGCTCCAAGTATCTGGCATCCACTTCTCTCTAACTGTGACATAGCTTTCTGTGCATCCTTGTACCGTACGCTTCCCGGCTCAATCAGGAAAATTGCTCCATCACAGCATCTTCCAATTACTGCTGCATCAATAACAGTTCCAATCGGCGGTGTATCAATCAGTATGTAACTGTAATATTCCCTGACTTTTTTCAGAAATACCCGAAATACATTTTCGCTAAGCAGGCCTGACGGATTCGGAGCCGTAGGACCTCCAAATATAATATCCATATTCGGGAAATTGGTCTCATAAATAATGTCATTGATATTAGCCTGACCGCTCAAAAACTCGGAAAGGCCTTTTACTTCTTCCTCAACACCAAGACGTCCTACATATGCTGTTTTTCGGATATCCGCATCCAGAAGAAGCACCTTTTTTCCAATACTGCCAAGCTCCTGTGCCAGGCTGAGAATTACATCACTTTTTCCTTCATTCGGATAACAACTTGTAACCAGAATTGTTTTGATACTCTGACCAGACAACTGAATATTGGTTCTCAGAGTTTTAATAGCTTCATTATAATAATAATTTGATTTACGTTTATCTGTTAATGTGATTTTTTTCATTGATCAGATTCCTCCATTGATTCAGCGACGATTTCTTTTATTGCTCTTCTTATTTACAAAATCTTTTCTGTCCGGAACCTTTGCAAGAACAGAAATTCCCAGATATTTTTCAATATCCTCTTCTGTCTTGATGGTATCATCCATCACTGCAAGAATTACAACAATCGCTGCACATGCTACGAGTCCAAGCAGGAAGCCAAGCTCTGTATTCTTCTTTACACTTGGTGAAGTTCTGACTGTAGCAATCTTACCAACCTCAATAATTTTAGGCGGAACAACTTCCATCTTATCTCCAATATAAGAAGAGGAAACATTGGCAACTTCATCCACAATCTCTTTTGCAAGGGCTGAATCTACATTATTCACTGTAATTTCCAGAATACGTGTATCCGTCGGATTATTGATTGTGATCGAATTACTCAGCTGATCTGCTGTCATATCCAGTTTAAGATTCTCAATGACCTGTTCCAGAACCGGCGTGCTTTTAATCAGTACCATATAATCACTGGTCAGGCTGGCACCCAACTGCAGATCTGTCAGTGATGTAAGAGTAGTCTCTTTCGAAAGTACCAGCATACTGGATGTTGAGCTATAGATCGGAGTCATCATAAACTGTGTATAGGCACCTGCACCACATCCACCAATCAGAGCAACCATCAGAATCAGCAAGATTTTTTTCTTCAAAGCATAAAAAATTTCTCTTAAATCAATCTCCACTTCGTCATCATTAATGTCAGGCGCAGATACTGCAGATATCGTGCTGTTCTCTAATTTACTGTCTAAATTGTTCACCATTGCTATTTCCTTTTCTTTCTTTAATAATGTAGTCTTATGTTACCAGTATTTCCATTTCCTGTAACATCTTTTAATAAACCGAATATATTCTACCGTAGGGTAGTACAAAAGTCAATTGCATCGTTCTGATTTTTCCGGCATTTCGATTAGACCAAAGCGATAAAATATACCATAAAGATACGATACTCACATAATTTCACAGTTCCAGACATCTACAGGATTATCCTGAAATACATCTTTCAGTCGTTTATGTACATCTGTTTTCTGAACACCTTTTTTCAAAATCACCTGGAGGAAGCCACCGCCACCTGCACCACATACCATTTTTGCATCAATCAAATCTTCTATGGAAAGGAATATCTGATCAATTAAAGTATTTGTGCTGCCTGCGTCTACCTTACGGCTAAGTTCCCAATGATAATTCAACAGAGAGGCAAATTCATCAATCTTACCTCGCTCCAGTTCAAATCGCATCAGTGCTGCAACTTTCTGAATTTCATTCAGTGCATATAGGCTGTCCGGTTCATTTCCAACATAACGCCCAACGACATCACGAAGCAGGTTACGGGCAAGTCGTCTCTGTCCTGTATAAATCAAACAGAATCGTTCGTTAAGCTCTTTTTTTGTTTCTGGCTGAAGTTCAATATGTTCTACTTTAAGCTGCTGATCCAACCCCCGCTTACTAGTAATATATTTAATCCCGTTGGTTACTCCGCCAACCTGATCCTGCCATCCTCCACCGGTAGACATGATTTGTTCCATAACCAGAACGTGTGCATAAAGTTCTTCTTCCTTATAGGTAATTCCCATAAACTCAAATACAGCTTTTACACAGGCTGCTGAAAGAATGGATGAGGTTCCAAGTCCACTTCCCTTCGGTACATTGGTTACTTCCGAATGCATTTCAAATCCACCGCCCAGACGCGTAAGAATTTCATCCAGTCTTCCACCTTCTGCCGGAATAATTCCGCAGGCAAGTAGGCATGCCTTCTGCAACGCAAATGGATCATATGGATCTCCCGTTCTCTGAAGTTCTTCAATAGAATCAAATTCTCCATGCACATCCATATCACGGCTGTCAAATATAATTTTCTTTTCCGGGATTTTTATCAGAGTTACTTCTACCGGCAGTTCACCATTCAGACTGATCGCGGCATTTAATACTGTTCCCCCCATCTCGCAGCAAATTGGCGGGGTATCACTCCAGCCTCCACCCCAATTCACGCGAAGCGGAAGTTTTACTGTATGTTTTTCACTTACAATTTTGCAGGCATCATTATATTCCAGATTGTGAAGTGTAACCTCCAAAATCTGCCCGGAAATTGTTTTAAAGCTTTCCGCAATATACTTGTCACCCTGTATGTTTCCAAGTGCTGTTCCAATATAATAATTCAAACGAACTGCCTCGGAAAAATCAGCTCTGCCCAGTCTTTTTTTCAGCCAGTTCTCCTGAAGCTTAGTCAGGGGAGCCAGGGCTTCTGTTTCTTTGGCCGGTTTTCCATAACGGATGTCTTTGGCAATCTCATCCATTCTTACAAGTTCATCCATTCTTTTGTTCCATGCAATAATTGCAGAAGCGTCTGCATCATTAAATCCAGAACAGAGTGACTTTCTCTGTGTATTCTTCCAGGAACTTATATTTCCATCACCATGTAAGAGACCAAATAAATTAAGTGCAGCTTCTACTGCTTCTCTGATACTCTCACATTCCGGATAAATTTTTGCAAACCACAGAAGATGTTCATCCTGATCCCATACCTCTTCCCCATGAATTCCTACCTTTTCCAATGCTTCTTCCAAATTCATCCCAAACAGCCTGTTCTCTTTAGGATTATCCTCAACTCCGTAAATACGGCAGACAAATTTTCCGTTTTTCTGTTTCAGTCCATGGAGTACTACATTATCAGGAATCTGCTCATCATGGATATCAATATATGAAAGAATTACATTTTTTCCCACAACAGCTTTACTGTGTACAAAAGAAACTTCCAGATAACAGTTTTCACCAATAGAAGCCTTTCCTGACAGTACACTGTTATAACCTGCAGTATTTCCACTAATACTGCTATTTACTTTCTTGCTCCAGCTAAGAGCCTTATAATCATCCACTCCACCACTCATCAGAGCAAGAATCTCTCTTGTTGTACCGAAATGTATAAATTTGGCCGGAGCAAGTCGTAGAAGTTTCATTCTGTAAGGTCTTAATATTTTCCACACTTCTGTTCTTGCTTCATGAAGTTCTGCACAGAATTCTCCTTCTGGTTTTTCATCATAAAACTGTTCCAATGTGGAATCCTCGGCAAGCGGATAAAGAAAATCGCCATATAAAGAAAGCCGGACTGTATCATTTACATATTTGTGATAGTCTTCCGTTGTGGAAATCAAAGAATAAAGAGAGGCCAACATATCTGTTGAAAAAATCACTGCTCCTGTATCAATATCTACACAATCATTCGAATTGACCGCTCCCATTTCCCGAAGTGTTTCTACCGTCTGTTTGTGAAGGAATTTTTTTACGTTTCCATTTTCACTATTAAGAAAAACACCGTGGTTTTTACCGGTTTCGACATTTTCTTTAAAAGAAATGGCTGCTGCTCCCTTTCCTGGAAAATCAATCTGAAGCGGATTAAACAACAGTAAAACATCCCCGGAAAGAAGTAACATTCCCTCACGAATTCTGGATGGAACTGAAGACATTGCAATAAGGAACTCGTCAAACAATGTGGAAGATTTTCCATTTGGTAATTTATGTGGTACCGGACTAAAAAGTTTGCCCAATGCAGAATAAGTGGGGACTCTCTTGCTGTCACCACCCGAATGAATAACAAGAATACGCAATCCTGCAAATGATCCCGTTCCTTTCAATTTCTCTTCTCTTTGATAAATATAGCGAAGGACAGAAAGCGTTGCTCCACCAGATCCCACCCTAACATTTCCTTCATCCGGAATTACTGCAAAATGTGTTTCCGTCGGTAAAAAATCTTTTCTGGATTCAATCTGACTACGATAACCGGCTGCCTGATTTTCGTTAGAAGCAGTCAAAATAATGTAATCCCATTTGGGAAAATTCTCCGATGAAAGAGAACGGTTATAATCTTCCCAAGTATCCTGGTAAGACTGTGACAAAAATAATGATGTAAGGTTATTCATTCGTATTTCTCCTTTGGTAATTGCTCATCTGAAAACATATATTATGGATTCTACCACATTTTATTCATGTTGTGAAGTCTCGGGCAACTTCTGACTGGACAATTATTTTCACTTTTCTCCCATAATTTTCGGAATATTTTGCAGTTATCAGTGAACCACTTCCTTTTCCGGGAGAAATTACAACAAGTTCATCCGACCAGGCACTTATCAGACGGTTTCGACGTGGAAAATTATATTTTGCAGGCAGTGTCCCTGGCGGATACTCAGAAATCAGAAGTCCTTTTCTTTAATTCTTTTCATTAACAGCCTATGTTCTTCCGGATAACAGATATATTGTATTTTCTGCATTTTTGAAGAATCTGCTCTGCCTTATTCAAAGATTTGTTTTCTATCAGACTTTTTTTCTGCCTTAAAGATAATCCCCTCATTTCTTTCTGGTGCCTGACCCCAAGAGGACCTCTGGGTTCTACCGTTTACAACCACACGGTACACTCTCCGAGACCATTTTCCCCGTCCCCACTGGTCGACAGCCCATCTTCTCCTTTACCTCATCTGGCACATCGATTAGACCGAACCGATAGAACATCCCGTAGATGTAGGTCACGCCTCGAATATCGCCCAGCGCTTTTGGGCGGTCTACCACTTCTCCTTTAATATTCTTCAGCGTCAGCAACACCGAGCTCCACGTCAGACTTTTGCTGTTTTCCCGGCGGTCGATCCAGAGTTCCTTTGTATACTCGCCGTTCCTGCCCTTTTTAATTTCGTAAGAAAATGGCAATCCGGAGTAGGTTTTTAATTTTACCCCGGCATAGGCCAGAACCACTCCCCAGAAGTTCTCTTCTGTCGGATCAGTTCTCCACCGTTTCATTGCTCTATATCTCCTCTGCCGCTCTGCTCCAACACTGATCTTCTCTTTATCAGCTGTACTCGGAAAGTACACGCCTTTTTTATAAGGCAGGTATGAGGTGACGGAGGCTTTGGAAAGCTGAAGAGTGTTTGCAGTTGAGAGTATGGAGGTTTTGTAGTCTTGTGTTTCTCGGTATTCTTCAAAGGTATCCTGTACCTTCTTTGCCACTTCCGATTCATACACACCGGCCGTGATGAGTAGCTTTCTTACTTTGATGGGGTTTAGAGCTAGAGCATCTGCGATGTCTTGGAGGGAGCATTCCTCCTCATAAAGTGCCACAACACTTTCCATCTGCTCCTTCAGATTCTTCCTGGCATCGTACTCCGGCTTCAGCTTCTTCCGACCGCCGCCGGGTTTCCGGGGCTTATACGCTCTTTTCTCTCCCATAGTTCACATTGTCTCTCCATCCCTTACTCATGCAATTCCAGCGGCAGTCCGTCTGGGTCGTGGAAGAAAGTCATCTTCTTTCCGGTATAATCGTCAACCCGAATCGGCTCACATTCAATCCCAACCTCCGCCAGCTCATTCACTGTCTGTTCCACGCTATCAACGCAGAACGCAAGGTGACGTAGGCCGCAGGCCTCTGGGCGATTAACACGCTTCGGTGGATTTTCCTCAGCGAAAATCTCCAGCTCTGTGTGCTCATTGACACGCAGATCCAGCTTCCAGTCCTTACGCTCCGGGCGGTAGTTCTCTCTGATAACAGAGAAGCCTAACTTGTTCACATAGAAATCCTTTGCGGCTTCGTAGTCAGATACGATAATTGCGATGTGGTGTATTTTAGATAAGTTCATTTTTCTCACGCTCCATTTCTTTTTATTTCTATCCAATCTTTATTTTCATTATAAACTATATAGCGATCTACAAAAAATACCGTGTGAACTTCTAGAGTTCAGTTTGTCCACACGGCATTTATTTTTTTGGTTCTTGTTTTATTTCAGCTTTTCCAGAATCTCGTCCGCACTCATGCAGCTGGCTAATAATTTCTTAACCACACTCATTGTCAGATGTCGAATGACTGTACGCTTTTCGGCAGTCGATGAACACACAGTCTCCTTCGCCCAGCTGATAAGTTGCTCCTCATAGGAAAGTTCTCCCTCGCCAGACAGAACGATAAAGCAAAGAAACGACACCAAATCCTCTCTCTGGGATATATGTGGGTGAACAGCCTGCAAAGAGCCGACCTCCTGCAGATGGAGCAAGGATGTCCAACTGGTGGAACGGCATCCTTGGGAATATGCCACGGTAATCCTTTTTTCAATATGCCTTTGCATTTTAGACGCTTACCTTATTACGCTTTACCTACTAAACATCCTTCTTGTTTTCATCACTGCATAGTATATGAAACCGCCGACTACTCCACCGACTGTATTATAGAAAATATCCGATAACTGAAAAGTCCCCAGCCGCAAAAGTAGTTGCAACATCTCTATTACTATCGAAAAGACAAACGAAATCATTCCGCTTTGCCACAGTATTTTCTTCCAATTTTTGCATACTTTTTCCCGAAATGTCCACATGACTATACTTGTGAACGGTATCATCATAATCACATTCTCAATACACTCCGTTGTCAGCTTCTGTTCACCATTCACCATCTTCCATATGCCCCAGCCGCCCATGACATTGGACAACGGATTCATCCACAGGTTTCGGTTTAACAGGGTTCGAAATAAAATCATCGATGCTACGAAAGCCAACAAAAACAGCTTTCTAAAATATATACTCTTTTTAAACTCTTTGTACCACGTTACTATAGCATTCTTCCAACCTTTTCCGGCATCTTGGGCTTTATAAGCATACAGGTAGAAAAACATAACGAGAAATGAAAGCAAAAGAGAGAATCCAAATGGTTCGTAGAAAGCCGTCAAGATATTTGTGAATACATTTCCGAGTAAATCAATCGTTTCCTTCATTATTTCTTACAGATCCTCCTTGTATATGCCGTTCTCCAGCATCTTCTTGAAGCTATCCTTTACTGCTGCAACATCCTCATGGTAGGTCATGCCATACCATGTATCGTTTGTCTTCAGGACTTTCACGGACATCTTTCCCTGTTCCAATAGCTCACCGATGAAAATCGGAATCAAATACTCTGCTTTCAGCGGATTTTCAGGTACTTCCTTCTTGAAAAACTCTTTGAAGCCCTGCTCCAGAACATCCAAGAACTCTGGAGTTAATCCCCATCTTTATGGGGTCTGACCCCGGTACTCGCCAAAATCCCCCTGATAGGTCAGCCCGAAACCGGACAGCGAAACGCCCCTGGAATCAAACCGCACCGTCAGAAAATCTCCCGGCTTATCCTGAAGCTGCGCTCCGGTCCTCCTGCAAAAGGCTTCCGCCATATCTCTCTGTCCGCCCTTTCCAAGACAGACTGCGATTTTATCATTCATTTCCCGATTCTCTCTTTCATGACTCTTTTTCATAAGCTCTTTCATTCTACAATTTTACAAAAAAAATTGCAATTCATCTCAAAAAAAGATGTCCGCAGACGTACCAAAATACGCTACGGACATCCAATGTCTGATCCATAGTCAGGCGGTTACTTAATGCTTGCTGTCCTAAAACAGAAGCTGAAGTCCCATTGCAATGATCCACATATATGCACAGGTCTTTGGGATCATCAGTAATCCGACCTTGGGCTTTGTTTTGTTGAATAAGGTTACCGGAAGATAGCATCCAAAGGAAATGATGATCGCAGAGATCCAGATCATTGCTTCCACTGTCAGGCCGTCCAAAGCGATTTTTGCAAACTCCTTCTGTGCTTTTATTCCATCTTAATGATCCGATATGCCTTATTTAATAAAACGATCTCGATATGCTTCTCATTGTCCGCACTCTGGATCCTTTCGATCAGACCTCTGCTCTCCAGATTTTTCAAAGAAGAGGACACGTGGGATTTCGTCGACTTACGGACCTTAACGATCTCAGCCGTATATTTATTTTAAATTTCTCTTTCCTTTTCTGACTTTGATCCTGCGGATCATCCTTCGGATCAGAAATACCAC
>OLRJ01001981.1_pt1 | contig 16165 bp, 9 predicted proteins | sample 1672741 | NCBI WGS metagenome assembly OLRJ01 (sample SAMEA3136719, study PRJEB25190) | human gut metagenome | biome: human gut; feature: human-associated habitat; material: faeces | place: Austria | collected 2013
ATAATATTGGTCTGACTTCGCCGTTGATGTTGTCCGGCACATTGATGTTGCTGACGGCGTTATTGGTCACCGCAAAGGTGAAAATGAAGTAACGTATTTACAGGAGGGGTTACTGCTCTGGCGGGAAGCTCTCCTGTTCTTCCTCCTGATAATCCTTGATCAGGTATTGTTCTTATCTTGTTGTTATTTCCATTATTCCGCCTGTATTCATCATTTGCTAATCATGAATCATCATTTTCTCTCATGTTAAAGAAAGGTCATTTAATCTGAACGCATAGCGACAGGGATGACAAATGGCAGGGAAAGCGCATGGGAATGGCGATCGTCGGGGCGATAACACCATATGTGGATTGGGGGATCGTTTACGTCGTCTGACCGCAGGTATTTGCCTGATAACACAAACTATTTTCCCTGTTATGGCTGCTGCCCCTACGCATATTAATCCTGCGCACTCGGATACTGCCGCGTCACTGATCCTGCCGAACGTTAAAACTATTCCATATACCCTGGGTGCGTTGGAATCGCCACCAACGGTCGCGGCACGCTTTGGTATCACCGTTGATGAATTACGTCGCCTGAATCAGTTCCGTACCTTTGCGCGGGGCTTTGACAATGTGCGTCAGGGCGATGAAATGGATGTGCCCCTCATTAACAGTAATAGCCCCGAAGCGCGCAACCTGAAAGCAATGCAGATGGAGCGCGACGGCAAAGATCCGCAAATGCAGGTCGCGGAAGTGGCGCAGCAAAGCGGAACACTTTTAGCACGCGATATGGACAGCGAACAGGCGGCGAGTATGGCGCGTGGCTGGGTGGCTTCTTCTGCATCTGCGCAGGCAACGGACTGGCTCAGTCGTTGGGGAACTGCCCGGGTATCTCTTGGTGTGGATGAAGATTTCAGCCTTAAAAGCTCTTCATTTGAATTTCTCCATCCCTGGTACGAAACGCCGGATAACCTGGTCTTCAGCCAGCACACACTTCACCGTACGGATGATCGCACTCAAACCAACCACGGTATCGGCTGGCGTTATTTCACCCCGAGCTGGATGTCTGGCGTCAATATGTTTATCGATCATGACCTGACCCGCTATCACACCAGAACCGGGATGGGCGTTGAATACTGGCGCAATTACCTGAAACTGAGCGGAAACGGTTATCTGCGCCTCAGTAACTGGCGTAGTGCACCGGAACTCGACAATGACTATGAAGCACGTCCGGCGAACGGGTGGGATCTTCGCGCCGAAGGCTGGTTACCGGCCTGGCCGCAGCTGGGCGGCAAGCTGGTCTATGAACAATATTATGGCGATGAAGTGGCGCTGTTTGGTAAAGACGAGCGACAAAATGATCCTCACGCGATTACCGCAGGTTTGAGTTACACCCCTGTTCCTCTGATCTCCTTTAGTGCCGAGCAACGGCAGGGCAAACAGGGAGAAAACGACACCCGAATTGGTATGGAGTTGACGTTGCAACCCGGCCATTCACTGCAAAAACAGCTCGATCCGGCTGAAGTTGCAGCACGACGTAGCCTTGTGGGCAGTCGCTATGACCTGGTCGATCGTAATAACAATATTGTCCTCGAATATCGCAAGAAAGAGCTGGTGCGGCTGACGCTGACCGATCCGTTGAAAGGCAAGCCGGGTGAGGTTAAATCGCTGGTTTCTTCCTTACAAACCAAATATGCGCTGAAAGGTTATGACATTGAAGCCGCCTCCCTGCAATCAGCGGACGGAAAAGTAGCTGTTTCCGGCAAGGATATTCAGGTCACCATTCCTCCCTACCGATTCACGGCAATGCCTGAAACCGACAACACTTACCCGATAGCGGTTACAGCGGAAGATTCGAAAGGAAATTTCTCCCGGCGTGAAGAAAGTATGGTGGTCGTGGAAAAACCCACATTAAGCCTCGCCGATTCAACGCTTTCTGTCGATCTGCAAATCCTGCTTGCTGATGGAAAATCAACCTCAATGCTGACCTATACCGCGCGAGATTCCAGCGGCAAGCCAATCCCTGGTATGACGTTAAAAACACAGGCGAAAGGTTTGCAGGATTTCGCCTTAAGCGAATGGAAAGACAACGGTAACGGAACCTATACCCAAATAGTTACCGCCGGGAAGACGTCTGGCGCGTTATCGCTGATGCCGCAATTTAACGGCGATGATATCGCTAAGACGCCAGCGCTGATTGCTATCGTGGCGAATACAGCATCCCGCGCTGACTCCACGATTGAGACAGACCAGGATAATTACGTCGCGGGTAAGCCGATAGTCGTTAAAGTGACCCTGAGAGATGATAACGGCAACGGGGTTACCGGACGAAAAGAACTTCTCAAACAAACCGTTAAAGTTGACAACACGAAGGCTGATGCCGTGAGTGCCTGGACGGAAGAAAGTGAGGGAATTTACAAAGCAAGCTATACGGCCCATCTCATTGGCGACAAATTAACGGCCCAGCTGACGATGCCCGGCTGGCAAACCAAACATTCGGATGCGTTCAGTATTGCGGGTGATAAAGATACCGCCAAAATCGCTGCGATGCAGATCACCGCGAATAACGCAGTTGCCAGACGCGATCACAATACCGTCGCTGTGACGGTCAGGGATGTGCATCAAAATTTGCTGCAGGGACAAAATGTTACCTTCACGGTCGTGAATGGTGCGGCGGTTTTTGCCGATCCAAATGGCGGTATTGTGACGACAGATAAAGACGGGATTGCCAGCGTTAACCTTGCCAGTGACCAGGCGGTAAACAGTCTTATCAAGGCTGAGATCAATGGCAGTAGTCAGTCTGTGGAAGTGAGCTTTATTACTGGCGATATCTCGCAGCTGACCTCCACCATCAAGACGGACGATGTGTCATACACTGCGGGTGGCAAGATAAAAGTGTCAGTTACCCTTATGGATGAGCAGAAAAACCTGGTGAAAGGGATGGCTTCGCTGCTGGCGGGTAGCGGTGTGGTCGAGGTGAGCGGTACAGATAAAAATGAAATGGGTAACTGGAGCGAAGAGTCTGACGGCGTTTACACCACCACCCGAACCGCGAAGATTGCTGGCGATCGCCATTACGCCACGCTGAAACTATCGACATGGAGTAGCGCGCAGCAATCCGATGCGTATGCCATCCGCGAAAGCGGAGCTGTGCTGGCTTATTCCTCCATCGTTACCGACAAAACGACCTACACCGCGGGCGGTGCGATAAAAGTTACGGTAACACTCAAGGATAGCTATGAAAACCTGGTCGGGGGGCAACGAGACGCTATCAACCAGGCTATTCAGCTGCCAAATACAAAAGCGGAAAGCATCGCCTGGAATGAAGATCAAAAAGGAATTTATACCGCAACGTATACCGCATTACTCCCTGGCACCGGTTTAAAAGCACAGCTACAGATGTCCGGCTGGGCGAGCGCTTTGACTTCAAATGATTACAGTATTAGTGGCGATGCCGCCAGCGCACAAATTGTCGCGATGCAAGTGACAACGGGTAACCCGGATGTGCTGGCGAATGGCAGCGATCGACATACAGTGAATGTCCGGGTGGAAGATCAGTTTGGCAATGTGCTGCCGGAGCAGACCGTCACCTTTACGGTGACGAAGGGGGCGGCTGTATTTGCCAATGCAGGGCAGAGCGCAGATATCAGGACGGATGCGCATGGTATGGCAGAGGTTGATCTGAGCAGTACCGTAGCGGATGCCAGCACTGTTGAGGCTAAGGTCAATCAAAGCAGCGATAGTAAAACGGTGAACTTTGTTGCTGATGTTAGCACGGCGCAGGTCGCGGAGCTGGTGGTGACGCAGGACGGCTCAGTGGCTGATGGTTCGACGGCGAACATGCTGCGGGTGAGGGTGACCGATGCGTTCGGTAATGCGCTTGCCGGACAGACGGTCAGCGTGATGGCGGACAACGGTGCAGCGGTCGCTTCGACGGTCACCACAAAGCCGGACGGCACGGTGGAGATCAGTGTCACCAGCCAGACGGCAGGAATCAGTGTGGTCACCGCCAGCATCAACAACAGCATCCAGAGTCAGAACGTGACGTTTGTCGCGGATGTCAGGACGGCGCAGATCGCTGATCTGGTGGTGACGCAGGACGGCTCAGTGGCAGACGGTTCGACGGCGAACATGCTGCGGGTGAGGGTGACGGATGCGTTCGGTAATGCGCTTGCCGGGCAGACGGTCAGCGTGATGGCAGGCAACGGCGCAACGGTGTCTCCGACGGTCACTACAGAGCCGGACGGCACGGTGGAGATCAGTGTCACCAGTCAGACGGCGGGCACCAGTGCCGTCACCGCAACCATCAACAGCAGCAGCCAGAGCCGGAACGTGACGTTTATCGCCGATGTCAGCACGGCGCAGATCGCGAGTCTGGAGGTGACGCAGGATAACGCCGTGGCAGACGGTTCGACGGCGAACACGCTGCGGGCGAGGGTCACGGATGCGTTCGGTAATACGCTTGCCGGGCAGACGGTCAGCGTGTTGGCGGACAACGGTGCCACGACTGCTCCGACGGTCACCACGCAGCCGGACGGCACGGTGGAGATCATTGTCACCAGTCAGACGGCGGGAGTCAGTTCTGTCACCGCCAGCATCAACAACAGCACCCTGAGCCGGAACGTGACGTTTGTCGCCGATGTCAGGACGGCGAAGATAGCGGACCTGGTGGTTATTAAGGACGGCTCAGTGGCAGACGGCGCGACGGCGAATACGCTGCAGGTGAAGGTTACCGATGCTAACGGTAATACGCTTGCCGGGCAGACGGTCAGCGTGACGGCAGACAACAGTGCAATGGTCGCTCTGACGGTGATTACAGAGCCGGACGGCACAGTGGAGATCAGTGTCACCAGTCAGACGGCAGGCACCAGTACAGTCACTGCCAGCATCAACAGCAGCAGCCTGAGCCGGAACGTGACGTTTGTCGCCGATGTCAGCACGGCAAAAATAGCGGATCTGGTCGTTATCCAGGATAACTCAGTGGCTGACGGCGCAATGGCGAACACGCTGCGGATGAGGGTCACGGATGCATTCGGTAATACGCTTGGCGGACAGACGGTCAGCGTGACGGCAGACAACAGTGCAATGGTCGCTCCGACTGCCATCACAGGGCCGGACGGCACGGTGGAGATCAGTGTCACCAGCCAGACGGCGGGGATCAGTACTGTCACTGCATCCATCAACAACAGCAGCCTGAGCCGGGACGTGACGTTTGTTGCCGATGTCAGGACGGCGCAGATCGCTGATCTGGTGGTCATTAAGGATGGTTCAGAGGCGGACGGTTCGACGGCGAACACGCTGCGGGCGAGGGTGACCGATGCGTTCGGGAATGCACTTGCCGGGCAGACGGTCAGCGTGTTGGCGGACAACGGCGCAACGACAGCCCCGACGGTCATCACAGAGCCGGACGGCACGGTGGAGATCAGTGTCACCAGTCAGACGGCGGGAGTCAGTACTGTCACTGCCAGCATCAACAGCAGCAGCCTGAGCCGGAACGTGACGTTTGTCGCGGATGTCAGGACGGCGCAGATCGCGGTGCTGGAAGTGACGCAGGATTACGCCGTGGCAGATGGTTCGACGGCGAACACGCTGCGGGCGAGGGTGACCGATGCGTTCGGTAATACGCTTGCCGGGCAGACGGTCAGCGTGACGGCAGGCAACGGCGCAACGGTCGCTCCGACTGCCATCACAGGGCCGGACGGTACGGTGGAGATCAGTGTCACCAGTCAGACGGCGGGGATCAGTACAGTCACCGCAACCATCAACAGCAGCAGTCAGAGCCGGGATGTGACATTTATCGCCGATGCCAGCACGGCGCAGATCGCGGACCTGGTGGTCATTAAGGATGGTTCAGAGGCGGACGGTTCGACGGAGAACACGCTGCGGGCGAGGGTGACCGATGCATTCGGTAATGCGCTTGCCGGGCAGACGGTCAGCGTGTTGGCGGACAACGGCGCAACGGTCGCCCCGACGGTCACCACGCAGCCGGACGGTACGGTGGAGATCTCTGTTACCAGCCAGACGGCGGGAGTCAGTGCGGTCACCGCCAGCATCAACAACAGCAGCCAGAGCCAGAACGTCACCTTTGTACCTGGTGATGCATCGCAGCTCACTTCAACCGTTGAAACAAATAAGTCGAACTATACGGTTGGAGAGACAATCACCATCACGGTAACGCTCCGGGATGCGTTCGATAATCTGGTAACCGGTGCAGCTTCACAGTTAGCCGCTAATGGTGTGCTTACGGTGGCTGGCACCGACCCGTCAGAAACGGGAAGCTGGGTTGAATCAGGTGGCGTGTATACCACAACCCGTATGGCGACGATTGCCAGTACCAATCAGCACGCCAACCTGCAATTGCAGACGTGGAGTGATGGTGTAACGTCAGATCGCTATGACATACAATCCGGTTCTCCGGCGCAAGCTACATCAACTATCGCCACGGATAAAAACGCATACACCGCTGGCGAGACTATAACCGTCGCCGTGACGCTGAAAGACGCGCACGGTAACCTGAGCCGTACGTTCAGGAGGATGGTCTGAAACCGCCGGTGTTTATACTGCTACATGGTCGGCGCAAATGGCGGGAGACTCTCACCACGCGACGCTGAAGTTGTCTGAGTGGAGCAGCAGTAAACAATCAGAGAGTTATTCCATCCACAGCGGTGCTCCGGTGCAGGCAAATTCTGCTATCAGGACAGATAAATCGGCATATATCGCCGGGGAGCCATTAACCGTCACAATAACGTTGCGGGATGAGTTTGATAACCCTGCTTTAGGGCTGACATCAGAAGTCATCGAGTCTTATATCGATAATTTTACGGTAGGCGGCGCAACTCACGATGCTATGCAGTGGGTCGAGCAGAATAATGGTGAATATACCATTGTCTGGACAGCATGGGTTGCCGAGGAAAATCTGGTTGCCAGTCTGAAATTAAAAACATGGGCAGAGGAGATTAAGTCCTCGCTATACGGGATACAACAAGGTGCAGCGGCAAAAACTCAATCAACGATTGTCGCGGACAAAACGATATATATCGCTGGGGATAGCATAACGGTGACCGTTGTTCTTAAAGATGCCCAGGGTAACTTTATTACTGATGGTGTTGTTCAGCTTAATGAGGAAAACGTACAAGTCAGGAATGCGGATCCTATCCAGGGCAATAATTGGGTTTACAACGGCAATGGTATATATCAAAGACAGTATATGGCGTATTTTGCGGAAGCGAACTTGAATGCGCAACTGAAGATGTCTGGTTGGAGCGATGCCAATTATTCAAATAGCTACATGATTAAACCTGGTGAAGTAAGTATGCAGCGCTCACAGCTTCGTATACGCGAAGTTTTATTGGTTGCTGGAGCGGATTTACCTGTCAGTGTTTTATTAGTTGATGATTTTGGTAATCCGGTTGATAACGGTCTGGAATTGCTGACAGAGGATGCGGTGTTCTTACAAAATGTGGAAAAGAAAGAGGGGGCTAAATGGGTGTCTGTGGGTGAAGGCAGATATGAGCGTACCTATAGGGCCTACAAAGAAGGAGAAAACTTAAACTCATATCTACATATTAATGGTTGGTATGTAAACGGGCAACCGTCTTATACCATCCTTCCTTTTGTGGAAGTCGAGTCGCTGAGTGTTAATGGTGCAAAATTCAGGGCGGCAGATGGTTTTCCAGAAACAGGGTTTGATGGTGCAAAATTCACGCTGTTACTAACCCATAATATGAAAAATACGGATTATAATTGGACGGCTGGGATTTATGGAATTAATGTTGACAGTAATGGAGAAGTAACATTATCTGTGCTGATAAGAAGTGAAGTCACTATTACCGGGAAACCCAAGAATGGTAAAGGGAATGATGTTGTATTTAAATTCAAGATTAAAAAATGGTTTACTAGTTTAGGTGCTACCAGTAGTAATACCTGGGATATCATAAATACTTCATGTAGTTATGGTCAAATGCCGTCATCTTTAGAATTAGCGCAGCGGCCAAGCGGCGGGGTAGTACCGCGAAAAGTAGGTACGTTGTGGGGCGAATATGGTAATTTAAAAACTTATGGGAACGCTTTTAGCGGTACGGATTATTGGACAAGCACTCAGCTCATGGGAGTACACGAGAAATTTAATCCTGAAACTGGTATATCAGAGCTTGGAACAGGAAAGTCCTCTGGCTTGTGCGTAGAGTATTATTAACGAAGTAATCACTAAATTGCCCTGCATCAGCAGGGCAATTTATATTCATTATTACGCAGAAGTACGCATCACACCAATAGTATTAAATTCATTTTTCACACTGAGCAAACGGGGGTCATGAAGCAAAACATTTGACCATAAATCATTCTCTTTAATTAATTGTTGCCAGCGCTTTTCATATTCTTTTTTACCATACACAGTGTAAATCAACGGCAAAATAACACCATTGATTTTGTTGGTGTTAATATTTGCCAGTAACTTCATAATGTCATTTTTTATAGATGCGCCATAGATCAGAAATTTCGTATAAAGCGAGTTAACACAGGTGTAATCAAGACCATGTTCAGGCTCAAGTTTAAGCAATAAACTTTTGGCTTTGTCATTATGTCCTTTCAGTGCCATGAACATAGCCAGAATAGAGGTAATAATTGGATTATTACAGGTGTTTTGACTGTTAAGATTTAATGCAAAAGATATCGCGTTATCGAGGGGGGATGTGTAATAAAGTATAATTAATTTAAGAATGCTTATACCCATTTTATTGGGTTCAAGAGCAATACTTTTTTCTATTAGATTAAATGCTCTTGCAAGGTCACCGTTCAAAAAACATAGCAGAGACTGATAATAATAAACGTCTGGCGAATTAGGTTTGAGTAAATGTGCTTGCTTAAATAGCACATTAGACACTGAATGTTCATCTTTTAGCCCACTGATTAAACCCAGTAAACCCAATGCCTGAGAATTTGAAGGGTTAATTTCAAGAGCCTTTTCAATGGAGGTTACTGCCGTAGTTATTGCTTGTTTTTGTTCACTGAGTCCAAGGAGGGCTAATGATATATGGCATTCCGCCAGGCAACAGTAGGGCAAGGTATTTTGCGGTTGCGTACTCACACAATCTCTAAATATTACTAATGCTCGTTTCAAACTCTCTGGTGTATAACGATACATTTCCATTCTGCCATTCATATACATAACAGCAGAATCCAGAGATGGCATTTGTTGTGTATTAATAGATTTAAAATTAATATTGGGTATTTTTTCAATAAGAATATTAATTACTTGTGATAATAATACGGAAAGAGGATTGTCGGGGTTGAAATCAATACTTTGATGATCAATCAATTTATGTGTTCTGGCATGAATTAACTCAATAAATAAACGCCAGTTTTTACCATAGTGAACGACCTGACCCATAATATAATATTCTGGACCTGTTTTATTGATAAACTGATGGATAGTGGAGAAATCACTGGCCTCATTTGTTACCGAAGCGGGTAAAATATCTAAACCACAAAAAGCATATTTAGAAAGGCCTTGGACAAGTTCGTAATGGAGTTTTAGAACATTGATCGAACCTTCAGTACGAAAGGGAAAAACGGCAAGAGTGGTGGTCGACTTTACCGGTTCATTATCGGTCACAATCACAATAGGTACAGTAAAACGGTATCCACGACCATAGACCGTTTCGATATACTTACACTGTTTATTCTCATGCAAAAGTTTGCGCAATGCATAAATACATCGTGTTAGAGATTCATCACTGGCAACACTCGCGCTCCAGACCTTATCGATAATCTCTTCTTTGCTAACAATTTCACCGTCAGCATTAAGCAATAGAATAATAACGCCAAGTTCTTTCGGGGGAATATGATATTCTTTGTTTTTGAATAATAATATTCCATTGTTTTTTAATACAAAGTCGCCAAATATATATTGTTGTGTATTATTTTTTCCATGTTGCAATTGCATAGAACGCTCCTTCCGTTTTCTCTATTCATAGTATTAATTTGATCAATATAAAATAAAGTATTGGCAGAATTGCTCTATCAAAAAACGCTCATTTTGTAAGATTGTGATGAAGAAATGAATGAAAGCTGATGCTTAATAATATGAAACGCTGGTCCCATTTTTCGGGACCAGATAGTGGGCGATAATTGTGGGTGTTACTTAATCAGAAACGTAAATAATCTTTTGCTGAATCAAACAACGCAGTAATGGTTGAAGATAATAATTTGATAATTGTATCGTAGGTGGAGTTGGCTGTACTGTATTTAGTCGTGATAACCTGCACGTCGGTTTTCATGTTTTCTGCCTGGCTGTTATAACCCGCCAGCCATGCCTGGTATTCAGCCGTGCTTATTTCGTAGCCGGTGAATTCTTTAGATATATTTTTTTCCTTCCCTTTATCGTCCCTATGCACCATTGAGTCTGAAGACTGACTCATACTGTCAATAATCTGAGGGTTGGGAATAATAACATACAGACCGCTACCTTGCGGTTCAACTTCGACAATCGGAGAAGGTGTGCGGTGTTTGGGATCGGGTGGAATTACCGGAAGTCCTAAAGCGGCGCACCATTTTTCTGCTTCTTCCAGTGGAACGCCAATTTTGTCCGCAGGTGCCGGAGGGTATAAAACATAGTCTGGATTGTAATGATAGTGGAAATCACCATTAGGATATTTATCGATATAATAAAAATGCATCAAGGCTTTTTGGAATGCATTGACGTCAAAAACTATCGCATCGCCTTTTTTATTAGAGTGAGTCCATTTTCCCATATTGCTTTGGATATGTTCACTGAAGTCCTGCCAGTATGCGCTCATTATCTCAACGCTATTCGCATAAATTTCGAGGTAGTCGCTACCGAGCACACTCATCAAATCAGCAATATCACTGCATATATATTTATCACTTTTAAATTCGTTTGAACTACTGGCCGTTAAAGTACTGCTGGTTGCTGAACTTCTCACTTCAGGTGCAGAACTATCTAAAGAAGCGATAGCGTGATTTAAGGTACCTTTGGTCGATGCCATTGCACTTGACCCGGTTGTGTTGTCAGCAACGTTAGCCAGGGTTTTTCTCACAGAGTTATGCAAGGTCAATATTTTAGCGGGATCCTTTAATTTTCCGTCAATAGTATTAACATTTTCTGTAAGCTGCAGAACGTTTTTTATCAGCGAATAACTTTCGTGTAAGAGCGCAGATCCCTTCTCTGACAGGTTCTCAGTTGGGAAATTTCTGAGCATGTTTTTAACGAAGTTGAGTTGTATGTCATGCTGGCATTTCCAGTCTTCATTTCGCGGGCTACGTTCACTGACTAAAGTTGATAGTTTTTCAACATCTTTCTTGAGCATAGCGCCAATATTATTATCCATACTGGCGCTGTTATACAAATTACCCTCGCTTTTGCTGTTTTCCAGTTGATGAGGCTCCTCACTTTGTGAGGATGCCTCTTTAAGAGGAATGTTTGTATTCTGCTGACGTAAAATATCTATATTTAGATTATTATCTTTATTAATCATGTGCCATTCCTCCTTAAATATAACTAACTATTATTGCAATAATTTATGAGCGAATGCCTTGAACGATTGCACTATCAGTATCAATAATGGTTTGTATTATTTGCTGTAATAAATTGAGTGCTTGATCTCTTCCTTGAACATCACGATTAATTTGATCCAGATAGCTACTCATAACTGAATGCATAACATTTTTAGCTTGCTCAGCCAAGTCTTTTTCTGCACGAGTATGTTCTGCTGCCACTGTTCCGCCGTATTGAGATAGATTTGCAATAGACTGAAATAGATTATTGGTATGAGAAATAGAACTGGTAATACCATATCTTAGATTGTGACTATTAATTTTTTCTTTGTCTTTAATTTTATTAGTGATACTTTCTTTTTCTTTTTGTAACTTACTTGATTGCTCTTGTTTGTCATTATCCTCAATATTCTTGTTATTTGATAAATCTTTTTGTTGATTTTCTATTTCGGCAAGTCTGGCTTTCGCATTTGCCATATCTTCTTTTGATTTTATCCGAGTTTGGCTATCTGGTTTGTCTGTATTTTGTTCCTGGTTTTCTGCGATATCATCTATCTTTCCCGCGGGCTTCGCAAGTTCTGCACCTGCCATAAATACAGCTCCCGTAGCATTAATAGCTGAGCCTGCTAATGCACCTGCAAAATTTGCCCAAGAAGCATTTTTTGTTTCGCTACTCTGAAGATGGACAAGCTGTTCAAAAACGATGCTCATGCTAGCATCAGCCTTGGCAGAGGCATTGTACATTGATGTAAAGACTCTTAGAAAGGCCTCCATAATGTTCTGTTGTCTCATCGTCAAATTATCTAACATATCGAGAATATTAAATGTTATGGTTTTCTCTATTGACTCGGTAGACTGACAGGATGATTTTGTTGCTATGGCAGAATTTTGATTTATATTATGTAGTGTATTCTTAGCATAATTAAGACCATCTAGTACCTTACATTGTAATTCAGGAGAGAGAGCACGGACAGACTCTATCAGACTAATAAATTTAGTATTTGTATCAACTTTAATATCATTTGGCGCAAAACTTTGCAGTATTTTTTTAGCTTGTGATACTCTTGTTTCATAAGCAGGTTGTTCATCGAATGTTGTTTTATCGAGATTCTTATTATGAGCTGTATTGTTTATATTGCTAATATTATTGGTCATTTTTGAATCCTCTTATACGATAGAATGAGAAGCAAATTTCAAAGCTTCAGTTCGGTGTTGTAATACACGCACCATCTGAGCTACCTCTTGTTCGACGGTTTTATCTATCCTTTGCATCACTGTAAGCATTTGTTCGCGCGTTTTTGATAGATTGCTTATATCTTGTTGTAGAATTTCGATATCTGCAGACTTACTGGCAGCGTATTGATTCATGCTCGATGTAATTATTGTACAAACGCCCGAGGCAATTTTTTCAAGAAGAATAGTTATTTTTGCAAATATCATTATAAATTGTGATGATGCTTTTATTTTGTCACCGAGAAAATTTAATGCTGACATGATTTTTTTTGATACTGACTTGATCATAGATTCCACGGTGGATTTTATACTGTCAGTTATTTCTTTTGTGATTTCTTCGGCGGCAGTTTTTGAGAGTGCCTTTACAAGTTCACTTATTGCTACTGAACAAATTAATGTTGCACCAATCATTAATGTTACCATAACAATAGAAGCGGCTGCAGATGAGTAAATATCTTGTACTAAATCAATAGTCGTTTGTTGGACACCCAAGGCGTCCAGAAGAGCGCAGATTGCGAGTAGTGTGGGGTCATATTTAGAAATAATACCCGCAAGACCTTCAGTTAGTTTTCCCAAAATCCAACCGGTAGCCGTGGTACCCAGAGTGATTTGACAAATAATATCAACACCTAATACTACTGCCCCCGCGATTCCTCCAATTAGTGCCAGCGCTCCAGCAAAGCTTGCCCCAGCACTTGGAACTGCTGCGACAATACCAATCACAATTAAGGCTGCACTTACGGCAAATGTAACTACAGTAACGACCTCATTAATAATGTTTAAAACTTTTGTCCATGTAGTATAGCTACGCGCTGTTTCATTGAGTTTATTTTCCCTGACATGGTTAATCTCTTTCATTACCTCAGATTGATTTTTAATAGAGTCGCAATTGGTATCACCAATAACTTCCATTACTGAGGTAATCAAAAGGATAAATGTGGCTGTCGCGTTTCTGTTTTTCTGGTTTTCTTGCGTCAGGCAAATATTGGTGGTGAAGTTATTAATCTGTTCTTGCTGTTGAATTTCGTCAAAAATTTCCATACTTTGGCCGATCGCAGCATCAGCATCCATAATGGCTGTATTTAACGATTGCTCAGCTAACGATTTTTTTTGTAATGACAGCGTGAGTGTTTTTTCAGCCGCATTTTTTTGCGTCAGTACTTTATTATATTGCGGATCGCCAGGTTGCAGTTGCGAGAGCTCTTGATTCAATGTGTTGACTTTTTTCTCCAGCGATTGCACCTTTTTATCGACCGCATTGTAATTATTATTGGCCTGATGCATGATGTCGTCGGCTTTTTGCGCGGAATCTAATGACGATGAGTAAGCGTCACTTAATTCACGAAACTTATTATGTGCCATTTCGTGTCGAAGCAGGGTGCTGTCAAGGTTATTATGCAAACGTGTTGTAATATCCTGATCGGCAATGCCTGTTAGATTACCCAAAATCATTGTCAGGCGGGCATCGTTCGTCTTTGCTGTAGTGGCGTTGTCGGAATCTGAAACCTGCATTGCAGGCGGAGCAAGCATCGGTTTATTTTCAAGACGAGCGCGAATATCATTATCAAGGGATTTCGGGTTTTTATTAAGCCGCATGGGATCAACTTGCGTTTTGCTGCTGTCCTGCAGTCTTTTTTCCGCATCGCTATACTGTGTACGCAATGTTTCGCTGATTTGTTCAAATGTGATCGTTTGTCCCGTAATCGGTGCCGACATAATTCACCTCCTTTTTAAGCTATCATCGGGTGTAATTAATTCTTTTTTATTTAACTCATGGCAGATGTTTATTCCCATCTAAAATGGCATCAACGGGAAAGTAAGTAATGTGTTTATTGTTATTCTTCTCATTTATTTTATCGTCATGGTTATTTTTTAAATCAACCGGGGCTTCCTCATGATATTTCCTGGTTAACTCTTCAGGCGTAAAAGAAGCGTTTTTTCCGTTTATGTTCATTTTGCCGACTCACTCTGTTTGAACTTCCTCTTCGGTATTGGCTGTCAAAAGTTCAAGATAAGCAGTAGCCATCTCTTTAACTTTTTCATTTTGGCTGTAGGTTACGACTGTATTAAATAACTCCGTGGCCATTTTAGTGTTTTTTAAGCCCATCTGGCATTGGCCCATATAATAAACTAAAGAGAAATCGTTATCGGGAGATAGCATTAAACAGATATGATACATGTCGAATGCCTTTTGATAATCTTTCTTCAACTGACAGACGGCGGCATATCCTTTTAAATAGTTATAATTTTGGAAATCATAAATACAGAGAAATTTAAAAAAGAGCTCAGCTTCGTCAAGTCTTCCTTTTTCATAAAAGTTATAAGCGTAAGCATAAACGCCTTCAAGGGTATCCGGAGTAATGCCATGCAGCTCTGCAAGTGTTGCTCCCATACCTAATGCACGTTCGAACTTACTGGCAATTTCTTTATTTTCTTCTAAATCCAGATTTGCGCTTTCCATCTCTACTCTCTCCTTTCGAACATTCTTTGTTCAGACTTCACCATTTTTTAGAGGGTGGTGATATCAAAATTCGCTCATTTTTATGCCCATCCATTGGGCTTCGTTTTCTGCATTAAAAACAAGTATTGTTTCAATGAGATAAGATTTTCTATGTGATGAAATGAAAATAATGTAGAGGGAAATTTATCCACAATCCTGATGAACTGGTTCAATTTTGATTGGAATTTGAAAAAGCAGGTGATTTACTGATGTGCGAGCTTAAGTCAGCGGCTGCTGGCCTGAGCGCGGAGGTGTGCGAAATTCACATATCCGGGCATTCCACCTTACCCAGCGCTTCCCAGTAGTTATTCTGATTATTACGCTCCATCGCCACAATAGCTTCGCGGATATGTTGTTTGTTACTCTCATCAGACAACATTAATTTTTCCCACGCTTCGTCTGATAATGACGCCTGTGGCGTGCAAATTTTACGTAAATCTTGCAATACCGTGGTCTTTTCTTTTGCCGACTGTAGAGAACTGAATGGCGATTCGGCCTGAGAAATGGCTGGGAAAGTCAGGAATACGGTAATCATGAGTAGCATCGTTGGCTTCATAGCGGCAACCTTCTGCAAATGTGCATCGAATGAAGCATAAGTGTAGTTTGCTTTTGCCGCTCTCATCATGCTGTACGAAAGGTGTTTGCGTGGTCAGTAAGAAGTGCCAGTTTTATATACCTTTTTCTTCTATTCGATAGCTTTTCGTTTTTTAAATCGGAGTGATCTTGCCATTATAGTCAGTTAACGATTAAAAAAAGGATAAAAAAGTGAAACTGACAACACATCATCTACGGGCGGGGGCCGCATTATTACTGGCAGGAATTCTGCTGGCAGGTTGCGACCAGAGCAGCAGCGATGAAAAGCACATTAAAGTGGGCGTTATTAATGGCGCAGAACAAGATGTCGCGGAAGTCGCTAAAAAGGTGGCAAAAGAGAAAT
>OLRJ01001982.1_pt1 | contig 16162 bp, 6 predicted proteins | sample 1672741 | NCBI WGS metagenome assembly OLRJ01 (sample SAMEA3136719, study PRJEB25190) | human gut metagenome | biome: human gut; feature: human-associated habitat; material: faeces | place: Austria | collected 2013
CTATTCAGGAAAATTCACTGACCGATGAGGATATTAATTATCAGTGGGTCGACGCCCATTATGGAGGCGGCGTGTGGATCGGCAATTATGCAAATGTGGTCCTTTTTGGAGTACAGATCCTGAATAATAAGACCATTGGCACCGGCGGCGGTGTTGCCATGGGAGCTTACTGTAAGGTACAGATCCAGGAGGGAACCCTGATAAATGGCAATAAAGCCAGCTTTTATGGCGGCGGCATATTTGGAGATGGAGCCAATGTTGTGATGACCGGCGGTGAGATTTCTAATAACCAGGCTCAGGGAAGCACTTACGGCTGGGGCGGCGGACTTTATTTCTCAAGTGGCAAATTGACAGCCAGCAGCGGTAAGATCTGCAGGAATGCAGCAGATCATGGAGGAGGCGGATATATTTCAACAGCGATCCTTTCCGGAGATGTGATCGTTTCTGATAATCAGGTAAAGGGAAATGGCGGCGGTATCTATGGAAATGTTACCATGTCTGAGCAGGCCAGGATCGAAGGAAATAAAGCTGACAGTATAGGCGGCGGTGTTAGCGGCTCTCTGGTTATGAATGGCGGTATCTTACATGGCAACAGGGCCGGCGGCAATGGAGGCGGCGGAGCTTATGGGACTGTAACCTTGAATGAAGGGGAAATCTCCGGCAACAATACTTCCGGAGTAGGCGGCGCAGTACGAGGCACCCTTTACATGAAGGGCGGAGTGATCAAAGATAATACTACCAGCAGCGGCGGTGTTTTATATGGTGCCGGTACCATTTCCGGCGGTGAGATCACCAACAACCAGGCAAACAATTATGGCGGGGTTGTATATCTTAGTGAAAATAACAGGCATCTGACTATTACAGGAGATGTAAAGATCTATAACAATCGTGCCAATTATGGTGGTGCTGTAAGTTTAGCTGGCGGTACTGTCCAGATCAGCGGCGGTGAGATCAGTCATAATCAGGCGTATATTTATGGCGGTGGTGTTTATGTATGGACTTTAAATACCTTAAATCCGGAGATCATAATAGAGAAAGGGGCCGTGATTTCTGATAATCAGGCACCGGGGTCAGGTACTGTTCCAGGCGGACAGGATCTGTATGTGGCGGCCACCCTGAAGGTGAATAATAACGGCAAGTTTACTTATTTTACTCCTGTTGTCAGTCTGGCAGCAGCAGACCAGATGAAAGCACAGGATGGAACACCGGGAATTGCCTGGTATGATGAAACTACGGATGAAAGGAATACCCAGGGGCTGGAGCTGGATACTACAGAGCGGACAAAGGTTTACCGTTATACCTTTCTTTACTCTGAGCCAGAAACAGAGATGGTGGCAAGACTGGATGATTTGGCAGAATTTCCTACCGTTCAGGCGGCGGTAGATGCAGCCGGGGATGGACAGCTTCACAGGATCACTCTTCTAAAAGAGGATAAAGAGGCAGTGACGATCCCTAAGGGAACCAGGATCTGCTTTGACCTGAATGGGAATACCATCCGTGGGATCGGGCAGGCTTATAAGTCTGTATTTACGGTGCAGGGAGAAATGACCCTGGAAGATACAAGTGAAGACCAGACCGGATGTATTACCGGAGGCACATGGGTTCAGGATGGCTTTGGCGGGGGCATCTTTGTCCAGCATGGAAGCCTGGTCATGAACAGCGGGACTTTGAAGGCAAATGGCAGCGGAAGTGTTTTGGTAAAGTACAGCGACAGTTCCTTTGTGATGAATGGAGGCCTGATTACGAAAGACACACAGTCTGCGGTAGCTGTTAATGCCGGATCCTTTACAATGACAGGAGGAAAGATCACCGGGAACAGTGCCAATCAGGGCACAGGCGTTTATGGCTGGGGTGGTGCAAAGATTCGTATAGATGGCGGAGAGATCATCGGAAATAGTGGTAATCAGGGTATAGGCCTTTATGTACAAGGCAGGCTGGACATTACCGGAGGCAGGATCTGTGATAACAAAGCAAGTAATTACGGAGGTGGCATCTATCTGTGGAATGGCACCTGCAATATGTCCGGTGGTGAGATCTCTGGCAATACAACCACCAATGCCAATGCAAACTGGGGCGGAGGCGGCATTTATCTGTCAAGTTCTACCCTGAATGTTACAGATGGAGTTATCACAGGGAATACCACCGGCAGTGTAGGCGGCGGTATCCGTGTAGGTGCAGGCAGTACTGCTTCTGTGACAGGCAAAGCTGTGTATGGCAATCAGTGCTCGCTTGGTAAAAGTGATATATATGCAGCAAAAGGCGCAGGTCTTACCCTGATGCCAGCTTCGTCTATGGAGCCGGGAGATTATAATTGCTGGTATGATTGTGAAAATTATCAGGCATACACGGAAGCTGTTACATCCTCCAGTCTGGAACAGAATTGTCACTTTTATGCCCTGTACATGGAGGAGCCATATTTAGAGGCAGTGGCTCAGATCCTGGATGAAAACGGAGCCGGACAGAATTATCCATCTGTTCAGGATGCAGTAAATGCAGCCACACAGGGACAGAGGATTTATCTTCTAAGAGATTGTGAAGAGAGTGTCCAGATTGGAAAGGACAAGGATGTGATCCTGGACTTAAATGGATACACCTTATGTTCTTCACGGGAAAATGTGCTTGATATAAGAGGAAAGCTGGTAGTAGACAGTACCACAGGTCATCCTGACACTAATCCGGAACAGAACCAGGGCGGCAGAATACAGCCGGCAGAGGGTATGACAGGAACCAGAGGGATCTTTGTAAGAGAAGGAGGTGCCTTTACCTTAAAGGGAGGCATGATCACAGGCTTCTCCGGCGTAAAATATGGCGGCGGCATTTATGCAGACCAGAATGCTTCCGTTACCATTAATGGTGGAGAGATCACAGGAAACCAGGCTGTTTATGGCGGCGGTATAGGATTTTACAGCATCAGTGCCGATGCCACTTCTTCCTTTACCATGACAGGTGGAAGGATCTGTAACAATCAGGCTGAAAAGAATGGTGGCGGAGTGTATATGGGAAGGCCCTTTAACCTTGCCAACCAGATCCTGATATCAGGCGGTGAGATCTGTGAGAATACAGCAGGTGGCCATGGGGGCGGCGTAAGTGCTGATTTTACATCAGGAACAGATACAGCTTCAACGGTCAGCATTACCGGCGGTAAGATCCATCATAACACAGCGGAAACAGACGGAGCCGGTGTTTATATCCAGAATTGCAAAACGGTTGAGATCGGACCGGATCTGGAAGTTTCCTATAATGTTGGAAAAGGATACGGTGGCGGCATCCGTACCACATCTGTAGGGGAAGTAACCGTAGAGAATATTAATGCCCATCATAACTGGGCCAAAAGCGGTGGCGGTCTGTCCTTAAGCGCAGGAGAGGTGCTGGTAAAGGACTGCAAGATCCATGATAACAGTACAAGACAATACGGAAACAGCAGTTACAGCGGAGGCGCCAGTCTTTACGGTACCAGAAAGCTGGAAGTCCAAAAAGGTGAATTCTGGTTAAATGGAGCATATTACGGTGGCGGCCTGGGTATTGGCGCAGGCACAGCCGGCCAGACAATCATCGGGAAAGAGGTATATATCCATGATAATAAGGCAAACGATGGTGGGGGTCTTAGGATCGATACAGTAGGAAAGCTTACATTAAATGGTCGGATCGAAAACAATAGCGCCACTCACGGCGGTGGTATCAAAGTGAAAACCACATCTTCTGAGCTTCATTTTGCAGATGTGCTGGTACAGAATAATAAAGCTTCTGGTTATGGCGGAGGTGTTTTTATTGACTCAGGTACAGCCTCTAAGATATATATAGAGGATCAGGCCCGGATCATTACGAATACTGGAGGTTATGGCGGCGGTATCGCTTTATTTACAGGATATGAAATGTATCTAACCGGCGGACGGATCGCAGGCAATCAAGCAAGTAATGGCGGCGGTATTTGGACCCGGCTGTCACAGCTGATCTTGTCAGGCGGTGTGATCGAAGATAATATAGCATCAAATACCGGCGGTGGTATCTACATAGACGGCAGAAGAGAATGGTCTACACGAAAAGTACAGATCACAGGAAATGTGCAGATCATCCATAACAAGGCACCCCAAGGTGGCGGTGTGGGAGTTGGTGAAAATACAGCCCTTACCATGGACGGAGGTCTGACCAGGAATAATAAGGCAACCTATGGTGGCGGCGTATGGGTTTCTGCAGTGATGGGACAATTTGTAATAAAGAAGTCAGCAGAAACCGGAAGCACAGGCAAGCTGTATGGAAACCAGGCCGGTTACGGCAGAGATGTTTACGGAAGCTATGATAAATCCTATAAGAATTCTAAAATCCAGCTGTTTGCAGCAGCCGATATGTTTGGGGCTGATGAGGATAAAAAGGGCAGCTGCTGGTATAATGAAACGAAAAAGTTGGCCATAACAGATCCTATTGAGTATGATCCGGTAACCAGGGCCTGCTGCCTTACTCTTCAATATGATTCACTGGAGTTTGTGGCAAAGATTAAAAATGAAACTGGTAATTATGATGCATATACCTCCCTTCAGCAGGCTGTTAATGCTGTAAAAGAAGGAAAGTACCAGGATGCGGCGCCGGAGATTTACCTTATCAAGGATATTAATGAAAGCATTCAGATCCCAGGTGGCGTAAGTGCAGTGCTGAACCTGAACGGGCACAAGCTGCAGGGCACAGACACTGCCATCACCTGTTCCGGTGACCTTAGGATCGTGGATGAGAAAACAGAAGGGCTGGATCCGGGAGAAGAGACAGGAACCATCTCAGGAAGCACAAGAAAGCTGGGGGGCGGTATTCTGGTACTGTCCGGCGGCTATGTGACTATGGAGAGCGGACAGATCAGCATGTGTTCAGCACCTACCAATCAAAGCAATTGCGGCGGTGCAGGCGTGGCGGTCAGCGGCGGTACCTTTATCCTGGATAACACAGCTTCCATCAATGAGTGCAATGCTGCTTATGGAGCGGCTGTTTATGTAGGAGCAGGAAGCAGTCTTTTTGAAATGCGGGGAGGAACCGTCTACAACAATGCTGTGCAGAATTATTGGGAATGTGGCGTTATTTACAATGCCGGCGGTACTGTCCGGATCAGCGGAGGACAGATCACAGACAATGTGATATCTGGCAACGGAACCATTTATCTGTCCAGCGGTAAATGCGTTTTGGAAGGCGGCGAGATCACCGGAAATAAAGCAAGATACGGCGGCGGTGTTTATATAAGAAGTGCAGCCAATGTATGGATGAGTAATACTCAGATTTCCAACAATCAGGCGACGATAAATGGCGGTGCTATTTATAATGAAGGCCAGCTGAATATTTTTGAAGGTACCAAGATCACCGGGAACCAGGCAGTAATGGGTGGTGCTATTTACCAGATCACCGGAAAAATCAAGATGGCAGGCGGCAATGTCACCGGTAATCAGGCGGAGAAGGGCGGCGGCCTTGCACAGAATCCCCAGGCGACAAATGCTGGCAGCTTTGTCCTGTCAGGAGGACTGCTGTGTGAAAATAAATCCACGATTGACGGAACCGGAAATGATATTTATTCCCTTTATGAGGAAACTGGAAATTACGAAAATGTAAGTGTAAGCCAGAAGCCGGCTGTCACACTGATCCAGGCAGCAGCCATGAAAGAGGACAATGGCAATGCCGCAAAGTATAATGCGTGGAGAAATGATGCTTACAGGGGGAACCAGCTGGAAGGCACAGATGTGACCAATGGTTATTATATTACCGGCGGTATCGACCAGAGCAATAACCTGAAGCTGACAGCTGTTACATATAAGGAAGCAGAAGTAAAAGGCCCGGCAAGCACGGTAAAGGTAGATTCCATTACGGTAATGACTACCAACAGCAAAGACGGTACTTCGGATGGCGGCGGTGCTTTTGACACGGAATGTACAGGAGATGAAAAGACAGCCTTGCAGCTTTTAGAGGAAGGGGACAGCCAGACAACAGAAGCGCCGGACGATGTTACAGAGGACGAAACAGAAGAAGAAATGGCTCAGCGTCATCACTATCTGTATAATGGCCAGATCCTGAAGATGATCTGCCATAATGGCAAGTGGTATGAGAGAGACCAGGCTGTTCTATGGAGTGCGGGAAATGACAGCTCCTATACCAATGGGATCGTGAGAAGCTTTGATACTGTCAAATATGATCTTTGTTTTACCCTGCAAGATACCGGGAAAGACGGAGAGGATGAAGAAAGGCAGGAAGGAAATTCTCCTGTAACAGATGAAACCTTACAGCTGTGGGTGGAAATGAAGCTGCCGGTGGACAGCAGCCTTGCTTCTTTCTACGACATGAACATGAAGTATTATTATATTTATGAGAAGAAGCTGGCAGATGGAAGCTATGCCCAGTATTTAAGAGGTTACTGGGAGCTGGAAGAAAATAAAGGGGGAACGGTTTACCGCAGCCTGGCCATTAGTGTGAAGGGCATGAACAACGGAGACCTGATTAAGCCCTCTTTTACCGCATGGGTAGGCGGAAATGAGGAGAATGAACAGAATCCAAAATCCTGCAGCTCCAAAACACTGACCGTATCAGCGGCACCAAGATATAATGTGCTTCTTAAGAGAAACTCCCAGCTTGCCTATACCAGCTACTTTGATACGGAAAGCGGTGAGGAAACCACAGAGGAAGAAGTTAAGAAACTTCAGGATGAAAACAAGGATACCTCCCACATCGTCTATGGTACCATGCTTGGATACGGCATTACCCTGCAGATGTACAATAATAAGACCAACAAGGGAATGCGGGGACTTCAGGTGCCTACAGGAGACATCCAGTTTGATGTAAGCTTTGGCGGAGAACTGGTGATGAATGGAACCACGCTTGGAGAGAACTCTGCCCCGTATGCATGGGCTTACAAGGCCAATGAAAACGGAGAGACGGGGATCAGCTTTAAAGGCGAGGAAAATACGGTCAATGTTGACTGGAATGATGAGGATGATTATACCAAGACTACCACGTATGGCTGGGATGCAGCTCCCTATAATACAGGGAACAGCGCTACCGGCTGCTACAGCGGCGGTTTCTGGAAGGGAGCATTAAAGCAGAGAAATGAAACAGGCGATAAGCGTCTCACCCTTCATTTTACAGTCAGCAATTATTCGGTAGCGTCCTCCTGTCCTTCTGCTACAGCCAATGGTTCCTGGGATAACCAGGTAAGGGGGAACGGATATATTAACTCCTTCTCTGCCGGATATGTACAGGTGCTGTATCCTTTTGATAAGGCAGTGGTGGCAGGAAAGAGCGGTTATCTGGAGATCAATATGGAGTGTGCTGCTTCTGACCTGGATATCAGCAGCGTTACAGGGCTTACTCCTGAGTCAACAGAAAAAGGTCTGGACGTAATGGAAAGCTTCTTTGGGGAAGACTATAAGAACCATGCTGTCCATGAGATGACTTATCTGGATAATTACCTGAACCACAGCACAGGCTTATATATATACGGTGGGGATGGAAACGGAGACCATCTGTCGAAGAATAATTACTTCAGCCAGGAGACCGGCACGGATCTGATCAGCACCCAGGAAGGCACAGGCTCCACTCCGCTGGGAAGTCAGGTATACATTGATGCAGATGTGTCTTTTACAAGCAGGGAATATTATACAGATGATGAGAAGGATCCACATTACATACCGCCTGATAAGTTTGATCCGCAGGTGGACAATCTGCTGGAATACAATTACCTTACCGGAGTGAATCTTCTCCAGAAGTTTGACTCGGATGCCTATACGCCTGTCTGTGGAGAAAAGATCATTGACAGACAGGTGAACCAGGGTACAGGAAACAATTGGAACTGGGTAGGGAAAAGTGCGGGGACCAACAGCACCAATGCTTTTCTGGTAAGCACTTCGGAGTCGGCAACCACCTGGTCATCCTCAGGAAATCTGAAAACAAAAAGCTTTAAGCTGACCGTACTATACGGTGCGAAGCCTGATGGAACTAACTGGACGAAGACAGAAACAGCAGATGGGCTTACCGGTGGGGAAGCAGATATGGATGCCCACAAAGAAGAGGATCTGATCTACTTTACTTCCCTGGATGAATTAAAGGCATACTTTGCCACCAAAGGGAACCCGGACGGAAGATGTGTGGCACTTTTGTACGAGGTACGGGACTGCTGTATCCGTACAGGCAGAAGCCTGTATATCAGAAGCAGGATGCAGATGACAAAAGACTTTGCTAAGACAGGCGGCACCTACTGTACCACCAACGATGTAAGAGGATGGACCACATATCGTCCAACCTATAAGCGATATTATAATGATGGGAAGCGGGATGCCATCCTGTTTTCCGCAACCTGGCGAAGCAGACAGTATGGCACGGCAGATGGTATCGTTGCCTACGGAAATGGAGACACAGGCGGTCCGCTTCCGGATGGGTATGTAAATAGCCTGACGGAAAGCCAGGACCTGGTAATGAAATATACCAAACAAAGATGCGACTTTTATTTTGATGGGTATAAGAAAACAGAATATCAAAATGGTGTTAAGAAAAACGGAACCCATATGATGGGATGGTTGGCAGGAAATTCACTGCTTCTATATACCCTGGTCAGTGGAATCGGCATTAAGAATACAGACCTGATCAAAGGCTCTAACCGGGAAAAAACCTATTATAATGTAACCAACGGTGAGCGTACAGCAAACTTTATGATAATGCCAAGGCTGCAGATCTCCAGTGCTACAAAGGATCATGAACTGGTAGCAAACGGCAGTCAGGCAACGGATGTTGTGATCACCATGACCATTCCAAAAGATCTTCATTATAATAAGGGCAGCCTGCAGTTCGACTATTCGGCTCCTGGAAACCAGTGTAAATACAAAGCCGGCGATCTGGCATGGGATGTAAAACAGACGGATAACCCAGATGGGACTACCACACTGACTATCTGTACAACTGTAAGTGATATCAACAAAGGACTTCCTTACATCCGGTATAACTGTACCATCGGAAAGAAGGGAGCAGCTGAGGATGAGGATGTAAAGAACAATCAACAGCTTACTACCAAGGTACAGATCCATACCACCTATGAAGAGATCCACCGTATTACCGGACAGGCCAATAGTGCAGAGCAGACCATCGTTGCAACAAGGACAAAAGATGATGTGATCTACAAGGAAACAGAACGGGATCTGATAGATATCGGGGAGGATTTGGTTTATTACCTGAATTACAGCAATCATACAGACAACTCTGAGAAGATCCAGCTGTGTGATATCCTTCCAGCCAATGGAGACGGAAGAGACAGCAGTTTCCAAGGAGGCTACCGGGTAAAGGAGATTTATTTGGACTTTACCAGCGAAGAAGACAGGAATGCATTCCAAAGTGGCAGTGCAGGACAGCTGAAATACAGGAAAGGCGGGATCAGTGCAAAGGATCTTACCCAGGAGGAAAGGACTCTGATATTGAATACTATTGACAGTGGTAAATGGTTTGATCTGGCTTCTTCTTATGAACCATCTGAACACATGGAAAATGGTGTGAAAATCTATAGACTGACCTGCAAAGCAGGTACAGACGGACAGTGGGCAAGTGGAGAAGAGCTGATCCATTATGCAGATGGTTCCGGCACAATCGATGCTATTTACGGATTTGTTCCTGCAGTAGGCGGAAAAGGCAATTTCCGGATGGGACTGATCCTTACACCCTTTAAGAAGGACAATGCAACACTGCTGCAGAACAGAAATGTGACCCAGCAGGGCGGTAATGTATATAACAACAGTTTCTTCTACAGAAGCGGCGGTCCTAGCAGCCAGTCACTAACTGTTGTCAGTCCTCAGGTAGGGATCCGCACGGCAAAGCGTAAGATCGCAGGCCTTGTATGGCTGGATCAGGACCAGAACGGGAATTACCGCCCGGCCATCAATGGCTACAGTACCACAGACCGGCTGCTTTCCAAGGTGGATGTATATCTTTATCAGGGAAGCGAGCCATCTTCTTCCAGGATCACCAGGAATCCGGATGGAAGCTTCAGTCAGCAGATTGGCGGCAAAACACGGACCATGAGTACTACCACTGTGGATGGCAAGACCTTATATCCGGCTGTGGATGTGATGGGCAACCTTCTGGACAAGGTGGTCACCGGAAATGATGGGGCATATGCCTTTGAGAATCTGGCTGAGGGCAGCTATTACATAGTGCTTCAGGATGATGGTGATGATTATGCTGTTACAGGAGGAACCAGGGTTCTTCCCTTTGAAAGACTGAGCATCACACCTGAAAGAGAGGATACAAAGAATACCCTGACCCAGCCGGGAAGGGATACAGACAAAGCCCTTCCGGAATACCAGGACACAGATACTGCGGATCAGGGGGCAGCAGCCATGAAACGTACTGCGATCGTCAACAATGGCAGCGGCATTACCCTTCCTGGGCTTACCGATATGGTATCCTGGGAGTATGTGACCAATCATTGGGACTGCGGTTTGTATTATCTGGATCTTTCCATGGAAAAGAACTGGGCACAGACCACCAGCATCCCGGATCAGGCATCCGTCCTGTTTGAAATAACAGGCTCCACCGGAACCGGGGAAGATGCAGTAAGCTACCCGGCTGCCACCTACACTGCGAAGATTGCTTCCGGCAGGGTAACCGCACAGGCAGAGGGAATAGCAAGGCCTTACAGCAAGATAGAAGGAGCACCATCGCAGATTCCTACAGCGGTGGCAGCATCCCAGGATAAAGGAAACAAGACCATGCGCTGGCTGATCCAGAAACAGCCGCTACAGGCAGAAGGTGCAAAAGGCGTGATCCTTTATCGCATTGAAGAGAAGGCCAAAGACGGGAAAGGTAATCCTCTTTCCGGCTTTGTAATGACCAGTAGTACAGATAATACAGCAGAGGATCAGACCAGAAAGTTTGCTGTATGGAATACCCAGATCAATTATGAGATCTGTCTGGGCAAGAAAGGCAGTGAAGGGGAGCCTCTTTCCAATGCAGTATTTACTTTGTATAAAGATCAGGACTGCAAGGTTCCTGCCGGGATCACTATGAAGACGGATCAGCAGGGAAATGGCACCATCACAGGTCTGGAGGCAGGCACAGGGGCTGAGTATTATATAAAAGAAACAAAAGCCCCCAGCGGATATTTCCTGAATAAAGGAATTCTGAAGCTGACCATTGCTTATAAAGACAAGACAAAATATTATGATCCTACCATTTCTCTGGAAAGGATCACAGATGAAACAACAGGAGATCCACTGGAGCTGACTGCTGATCGGGATAAAATGTCCATTTCGTGCACGGTGGATGCTGGTGGAAAAGACCCGGATTCACTGGTACCTGAGGTACCTTTGAAATATAGTATTTCCTTTGAACTTACAGATTCCTGCATTTATTCGCTGCCTAAGACAGGCGGACGGGGCATCTGGTGGGAAATGCTTTTTGGAACAGGCTTGATGCTTGTCGCAGTGTATCTGTATAGCAAAAAAAAGAGAAATGCCTGTAGCCGCAATAAATAAAGAAGCTTACCTGAACGATATGCTTGCCTGATGGTGATGTCACTAGGTATGGAAAGTATTGATGATATCGCATTCCCCTTATTTCACTTGTTGTAAATTGACAAGAGAAATAAGGGGAAATGATGATTTGGAGGAATTTTTCTATGGATTACGTAAAAGAAGCGAAAGAACTTGGCTTCTCAAATGCAGCGATCATGGATACGCAAAAGCTTATTTTTAAACCAGAGTATCGGAGATTTTGTGAAGAAAATCAATGTGGATGTTACAATGTGAATCCTGCCTGTCCGCCTGAAAGCGGAACTGTAGAAACTATGAAACAAAGAGCATTAACCTATGAAAAAACTCTTATTTTGCAGACCATACAAAGCAGACATTCTGATTACAAAAAGGCGAAATTTGCTCACAATAAGCTTACTGAGCAGCTGGCATCCAAAATAGAGGAATCCGGAAACAGGGATCTTCTGATCATGTCCGCCGGTCCCTATAAACATCACTCCTGCATGTCCGCCTACTGTATTGATGCACAGGAAATGGCTGATGCGGTAGGAATGATCTGCTGGGGAAACGATGATAAAATACGTTATTTTTCACAAATTCTTTTTCATGTTAAAGCGAGAGAAACAGTAGACTTTTTTTGATTTCTTAAGCTGGAGCATGTCACTTTCATTATACAACACACGGAATCGAAGTATCTTTATTTTATATAAAATCACGAACTTGCTCATTTATAAATAAACAGGAGGACGGAAAAATGAAAAACAGATGGAACAAAGACAACAGACTGCTGACTATATGTATGGTATTATTGATGGCATTCGTTATGACCTTTACAGTAGCAGAAACAACAGAGAATGTACAGGCAGCATCCAGCGGACTCCGTGCATATAAAAAGATATCTTTTTATAAAAGTGACAAAGTCAATGGAACAACTTATTCTATGAAGTACAACAGCAGAACTAATCGCTATATTGTATATGCGACAAAAAACGGTAAAAAGAAAGTAGTTCTTAAAAACTGTTCAAGCGGCACCATTGTAACAAACGGAAAATTTCTTTATTACGAAAGTGCAGCATTTGTAAAAAGCGGAAATTTTGGAGGAACCTACAGAAAGCGTACATTGGTGCAGTACAATCTAAAAACCGGTACAAACAAAGTACTGATAAGCTTCGGAGGGGAAGGCTCTGTGGACAGTATTATTGGTTGCGATGGTACCTATCTTTATATGGGATATCAGACCCAGTATGGTGATGGTATGGGAAATTTTGCAGTAGTAAATCTGAAGACAAGACAGATAAAGCGCCTCAAAAAAGATTGTTCGACAGTCCAGAAAGTAAAGAATAAAGTTCTGGTAACCGCAGTAGGATTCCCGCATGGCGGTCCGGTTTATCTGATAAATAGAGACGGAAGCAAATGCAAAACAATTTGTGGAAGAGCTATTAAAGTATCTGTAAAAGGAAATTACATTTATTATACAGAAGCAACCTATGACTGGAAAACAAGAAAGTGTAGATGCGATCTCAACGGAAATAAAAAGAAAGCCCTTACTTCATGGAGTAGAGGAATTGCTGGATGAGAATTATCAGTCCTGAGATTGAAAAGTGTAGTAAACACAAGCTTAAATGGTTTGCCTGCTGTATAGTAGAGATATCAAAGTCACAGTGTGGCTCGAGAAAGATGGTCTTCTGTATTATGCAGTGATAAGACAATTACTCGGGGTGTTTTCATGAAAAAGAGAATTTCTAAAGTGTTTATAGTTCTTCTTATTATTGTTTCGGGATTTATGGAGATAAGCTGGCGCCTCTTCCATATGATGATTTGCTGTAAAAGGGGCGCTCCCAAGAAAGAAAGGAAGAAATGGTTTGAACTGTCGCACATCAGGGAAAACCATCCTCAGAATGGATACGAGAAGGAATACCATGAGAGTAAAGAATGGTGCTTTGCCCAGAAGATGGAGGACTGCTATATCAGAAGTGTGGATGGATTAAAGCTGCATGGATTCTATCTGCCGGCTGAAAGTCCAAAACGGTTTGTTATATTAAGCCATGGATATCGTGGCAGTCGATTTGGCACTATGTCATTTATGGCAAAATACCTTCATGAACATCAATGTGATCTTCTGTTTATGGAACAACGCTGTTGCGGTGACAGTGAGGGAAAATATATTACCTTTGGTGCAATGGAGCAGTGGGATGTTCAGCGTTGGGCAATCTATGTATCTAAACGAAACAAGAAAAAGCTTCCCATTTATTTATATGGGCAGTCTATGGGGGCGTCAGCTGTGCTGATGGCATCTGCACACACACTGCCTTCGGAAGTGAAAGGCCTGATTGCTGACTGCGGCTTCCATTCCATGAAAGGACAAATGAAGGACATGGCGGTGCACTGGTTTCATCTTCATCATGTTCCTTTGCTATTAATGCAGATGGATTGGCTTTGCAGCACACTGGCCGGATTTCATATGAAGGATGCAGATACTACAGCAGCAATGCAGACGAATACCATACCGGTTCTGTTTTATCACGGAGATAAGGATACCTATGTTTATCCGCATAATTCATTTCAGAACTATAGGTTATGCAAGGCTCCGAAAGAGCTTGTGGTTGTGCCTGGGGCACGGCATTTGTGCTGTGCCTATGCAGACCCCAGGCTATATCAGAATACAATGATGCATTTTTTTGAGAAATACGATTAACAGCATAACAATTCTTTTGACCGGGATTTATCAAACATTTTACAAAAAACTGTTTGATAAATCCCGGTCAATTTTTTGTAAAGTGTTCATTAAGTCTTTGGGGTACTGGTATTTCCTGCGAAGGTATGATATTTTTGCACCTGAAGCATATATACAATGTTTTCTGTCTCGGATAAAGAGGAAAACCGGGACAATGGAGGTTATCTATTATATGAGAAATTATTATCCTTTGACGGCAGCTCAGAAGATGCATCATAACTGGATCATGGATTATGGTACACAGCAGGTATCTGGCGTAAGTGTTGTGGCTTCTGTACAGGCAGAACTGGATTTTGGATTATTAAAAAAATGTATTCAGATGGAAACAGAGCGTTCAGGCTGTACCAGAGTCCGTTTTACAAAGCCGGATAAAGATGGAAATGTAAAACAGTATATAGAGAAGCAGGATTCGCGAGATATTGAGCTGAAGGATCTGTCGGGAATGGAAAGTCTGGCAAAGGCAGATGAGCTGATGCAGCAGTGGGCTTATGAAACATTTGACGGAGATAATATCCCGATGTGTGAATTTATTATGCTGAAGCTTCCGGAAGGATACAATGGTTTCTTTTTACATATGGATCACAGACTGATCGATTCCTGTGGGCTTGTAGTTATGATTGAAGACCTGTTCCAATTATATACGCATTACAGATATGGAACAGCCTGCCCGCAAGAGCTGGTAGATTTTGAAACAGTCCTGAAAAAAGATCTGGCAAAAGCGGGCAATGAAAAGCGTTTTGCAAAAGACAAAAAATTCTGGGATGACCAGCTGGATGCATTGGGCGAGCCGTTATATTCTGATATACAGGGACCAGCCGTATTAGAGGAAGCAAGAAAACGTCATGGAAATCCGAAACTTCGTGCTTCTGATATTGAGATGAAGGAGCTGTTTGTTGCAGTAAAGGATTATCATCTGGAACCTTATGCAACACAGAACCTGATGGATTTCTGTATGAATCATCAGCTCTCTATGACGAATCTGCTTCTGCTTGGTATTCGTACTTATCTGTCAAAAGTAAATAATGGACAGGAAGATATTACGATCCAGAATTTTATATCCAGACGTTCTACCCATGACGAATGGACTTCCGGAGGAAGCCGAACCATTATGTTTCCATGCAGAACAGTGATCTCACCAGAGACAGATTTTCTTTCGGCAGCTTATGAAATCCAGAATATGCAGAATCGAATTTATATGCACAGCAATTATGATCCGGCATTTATTGTGGATGAGATGAGAAAAAGATATCATACACCGGAGCATACCAGCTATGAAAGCTGCTATCTGACCTATCAGCCAATGCCGGTGAAGGTGGAGAATGAAATGCTTGGAACCATACGCCAGCATGCCAAATGGTTTGCAAACGGTGCCGCAACCAAAAAAATGTATCTGACCGTATCTCACACTGAGGATGGCGGCATGAACTTCTCATATCATTATCAGACTGCTCATCTTGAGGAGCATGACATGGAACTGCTTTATTATTATATGATGCGTATTCTGTTTAAGGGAATTGCAGAGCCGGATATGAGCATCGGCGAGATTATGGAACAGGTATAAAAATCAAAAATCAGGAGGAAATGGAATGAATCAGGAAATGGAATTTAAAAATATTGTAGCACAGTACAGCAAAGTGAAGCCGGAAGAGATGACAGGTGAGATGAGATTCCGTGAGGATCTGGGATTTACTTCTCTGGATTTCATGTCTTTTCTGGGTGAGCTTGAAGATACCTTTGACATTGAACTTGAGGAAACCGAAGTAACAAAGATTACAACTCTTGAGGAGGCACTTAAGCTTCTTGAGGAGCTTCAGTAAGAATTAAGCTGCTGTGAACAGAATTAACAGAATGTCAGTCCACAAAACAGTGAGAGAGGAGAAAGATATGCTGATCAGGGAGATATTAGAAGAAAGTGTACAGAAATTTGGCGAAGTCAAAGCAGTAAAATGGCTTA
>OLRJ01001983.1_pt1 | contig 16146 bp, 15 predicted proteins | sample 1672741 | NCBI WGS metagenome assembly OLRJ01 (sample SAMEA3136719, study PRJEB25190) | human gut metagenome | biome: human gut; feature: human-associated habitat; material: faeces | place: Austria | collected 2013
GGGCCATCATCGGAATATCCTGATTTTAACTCAATATACATTAAATTCCTCGGCGATTTATATAAATAGTTTATATATTTTTATATATTAAACTGCAATTTCTTCTGAATCTTTGTCTTGAACTTTTTTAGATGGTTTTATAAAGAATCCTATAAGTCCACCTATTATTGCTGGCACTACCCAACAGAAACCTAAGTTTGCAAAAGGTAATAAATTTATAAAGTCAAAGTTCATACCTAAATCATTACCTGCCATAAGTATACCCATTAATAGCGCAACGTAAGTAGCACCTTTAACTACATTATCATTTTTAAAGTATTTATTAAATATAGTTACTACTATTAATACTATTGTTGCTGGATATATTAAACTAAGTATTGGAGCAGATATTTTTATTATAGTTCCAACTCCTAAAGTTGATATTACTAAACTTAATAAGCATACAGCTATTACTATATGTTCATATTTTAATTTATTTTTAGTTAAGCCTGAAAAATACTCTGCTGTAGCAGATGTTAAACCAATAGCTGTAGTTAAACATGCTAGCGTTACTATTAAAGATAAAACTACTTTTCCTGGAGTACCAAGTAAAGCAACCGTTATAGCAACTATTAATGCTGATTGCGATACATCTACTCCATATTGAGTTGATACTGTCGCTCCAAGATAAGTAAGACCTCCGTATACAAGCGCTAGACCTAACGCAGCTATAAATCCTGCTTTTAATAAAATATTAACTCTATCTTTTTCTTTTTTATATCCTTTTTGTACTAAACTTTTTATTAATACAGCCGATAAACATATCGCTCCTAATGCATCTAACGTTTGGTATCCTTGTAATATTCCTTCACTAAATACATTTTCTATGGCAGCATCATTTAAATTTCCTATTGGATTTATTATACCAATTACTATTAAAGCTAATAAGCAAACTAATAATGCTGGTGTTAAATACGAACCAATTATATCTACCACTTTAGATGGCTTTATTGTTAAAGCCAATGTTATAGCAAAGAATATTGTCGAAAATAATACTGCATTGAATCCCGGTATAAGTGGTATTATCCCCATTTCAAAAGTTGTAGCAGCTGTTCTTGGTATTGCAAGAAGTGGCCCTAAGCATATCATTATAGCAGAACCTAAAATTATCGCAAATAATTTACCCGCTCTACCAAATACTCTTCCCGTATCTCCATCAGATTTAGCTGATGCTAATATAGCAAGTAGTGATAAACCTACGTCAGCTAGTATAAACCCTAAAAATCCTATTAAGAATTTGTCCCCTGTTATAACCCCTAAGTAAGGTGGGAATATTAAGTTTCCTGCTCCGAAGAACATAGCGAACAGGGCAAAACCAGTTACAATTATGTCTTTATTTTTTGTATTCATAATTATTCCTCCTAATATTGTTGTCTTACTGATTACTCTATTATACATACATTCGCTTTAATAGTCAATATAATTTAAATATATTTAAAATTTAAATTATACAGACAATTCAGAGTAATTTTTATTTTATTTTTATACATCTAAATACACATAATTATCATAATACAGCTTTAAAATATCATAAGAATTACTTTTTTAAAGCATAGTATTATTACTTTTTCTTTTCTATAATATATAAAAAAGCTGGTCTTGAATATTTAAGTTTAAGTATTCAAGACCAGCTTTATATATTTAATCAATTAATTTATGCTTCTTCTATATCTTCAGGCACTTCTAGAGTTATTTGACCTAATTTACCTTCTCTAAACTCATTTAGAACTGTTTTTGCTATTCTTGTATAGTCTAATTCATTTCTTCCCAAGATGAATCCTCTTTTTCTTCCTATCATCTCCATAGTTTCTAGTGGTTCTTCACCTAGAGAATCTAATTTATATCTAACTTTTAACTTCTCTGGCTCTATCTCAGACATTTTTTCTATGAATTTTAGTCCTAAAGTATCTATATCTAGTATTTCGTCTTTTATAGCTCTTGTAAATGCTAAATTTAAAGCTATTTTTTGATCTTCAAATTTAGGCCATAATATACCTGGTGTATCTAATAACTCTAAGTTTCCTTTAAGTCTAACCCATTGTTTACCTTTTGTTACACCTGGTCTATCTCCTGTTTGAGTACTTTTTCTTCCTGTTAATTTATTTATAAGAGAAGATTTCCCTACATTTGGAACACCAACGATCATAACTCTTATCGCTCTTTCTTTTCTTCCCTTTTCTTTTAATGCATCCATTTTTTCTTTTGTAGCATTTTTACATTCTTCTACAATTTTATTTACTCCGTTACCTTTTAGAGTGTCTACTGGTATAGCTTTTATACCTTTACTTTGATAGTAGCTTATCCATTTATTTAATTTAGCTTTGTCAGATAAATCACTTTTATTTAAAACTACTACTCTAGGTTTATTTTGTGCTAATTTATCTATCTCAGGGTTTTTACTACTAAGTGGTATTCTAGCATCTAAAAGCTCTATAACAACGTCTACAAGCTTTAAGTTGTTTTGTACCATTTCTTTAGTTTTTTTCATATGTCCTGGATACCAGTTTATATGTAGATTATCATCTTTTAAATATTCTTCGTAATCTCTTGTCATGTTCTCACTTCCTTTTTATTAGTTATATTTTATAAAACTCTCTTTATTTTAACATTTTTAAAGATGTATATTTTTATTTATATTATCTCTAATAATTTATGTATTTATTAGTTTATTTCTCCATATAAGACAAAAAGGAAAGCTCTTTCGAGATTTCCTTTTATTTTAATAAAGATTTATTATCTTTTAGTTCTAGCTTCTTTAACTTTAGCAGCTTTACCAGTTCTAGTTCTTAAGTAATTGATTTTAGCTCTTCTTACTTTACCTTTTCTAGTAACTTCTATTTTTTCTATTTTTGGTGAATGAACTGGGAATGTTCTTTCTACACCTACGTTGAAAGATATTTTTCTAACAGTGAAAGTTTCTCTGTTTCCTCCACCTTGTCTTTTTATTACAACACCTTCAAATACTTGTACTCTTTCTCTTTTTCCTTCTACTATTCTAACGTGTACTTTTACAGTGTCCCCAGGTCCAAAGTTAGGAACTTCGTTTTTTAATTGTTCTTGTTCTAATGATTTTATTAATTCGTTCATTTTTTTCCTCCTAGTATTCATAGACATTCTTAATTACTGACCAGTGTAACAGAGGAATGCCCGTAGTCTCGACTTTTCATATTATACTATAAAAAATTATTTCTTACAATACTTTTTATATAAATCTTTTCTTCTTTTTTTGGTAATTTCAATAGATTGTTCTTTTCTCCACGCCTCTATTTTTTGATGGTTTCCAGATAATAATACATCTGGTACACTTAGTCCCATAAATTCTCTCGGTCTAGTGTAGTGTGGATATTCAAGCAGGTCATTTTCGAATGATTCATCTTCAAATGACTCATTTTGATTTAATACTCCTGGAATAAGCCTAGCTATAGCATCTACAAGTATAAGAGCTGGCAATTCTCCTCCAGTAAGGACATAATCTCCTATTGATATTTCGTCTGTAACTATTAAATCTATTATTCTTTGGTCTATACCTTCATAATGTCCACAAAGCAGTATAATGTCTTCTTCTTTTGAGAATCCTTTTACAATACCTTGTCTCAATGTTTTTCCTTTAGGAGTTAAGTATATAACCCTTGGATTTTCTATATTATGAGTATCTACTATGTGCTTATATGTATCATAAATAGGTTGAGGAGTCATAAGCATACCTGCCCCACCTCCAAAAGGATAATCATCTACTTTTTTATGTTTGTTAGTAGAGAAATCTCTTATATTGTATACAAACACTTCGATAATTCCCTTTTCTATAGCTCTTTTCATTATACTTTCTCCAAAGTATGAATTAAATATCTCTGGAAAAAGTGTCATTATATGAAATCTCATTTTGCCACCTAATCAAGCATTCCTTTTATAGGATCTATTATCATTTTATTTTGATCTAAATCAATAGTTGGTACGAATTTTTCAATTGATGGTATTAAGTATTCTTTTTCTCCAGATGAAACTACATATACATCATTTATAGCATGTTGTAATACATCTTTAAGAACACCTACTTTTTCTCCGTCCACAGTGAAAACATCTAATCCAATTAAATCAGATACGAAAAATTCACCTTCATCTAATTCTCTACCTTGTTCTCTTCCGATATACATATTTTTAGTTTTTAATTTTTCCGCTAATTCTATAGAGTCGATATCTTTTATTTTCATTATAACCATGTTACCTTTGTATCTAACTCTTTCAACTTCGTATTTATTATTTAAATTTTTATCTATATAAAAATACTCTAATTCATCAAAACGGTTTATATCGTCAGTATATGGGTAAACACGAACTTCACCCTTTAAACCTTGTGTATTTACTATTTGTCCTATTCTAAAGACAGTTAATTTTTCAGTCATTTTGTCACCTCTTTTTACATTTTTAGTATATACAAAAAGGATTAGGCATATACCTAATCCTTTTTATACTATCTCAAGAGAAACCTTAAGGTGCTCTTTATTTCCAGCAGATTTTAATACAGTTCTAATAGCTTTAGCTATTCTCCCTTGTTTTCCTATAACCTTGCCCATATCTTCTTGAGAAACTGAAAGTTTAAGGATTATTTCACCTTTTTTTCTTGTTTCCTCAACTGTCACCTCATCAGGATTATCAACTAGAGCCTTAACTATATCGATAACTAGCTCTTTCATATTTTCCATCTCCTAAAATGTTTCAATAAAATAAGTTACGTTTCTTATTTTGCTATTATTTCTTGGCTTTGTAATAATTTTTTAACAGTTTCAGTAGGTTGTGCACCAACACCTAACCATTTTTTAGCTTTTTCATCGTTTATTTTTATTTGTTTTGGTTCAGAAACTGGATTGTAGTATCCTATTTCTTCTATGAATCTACCATCTCTTGGAGCTCTTGAATCTGCTACCACTATTCTGTAGAAAGGTTTTTTATTTGAACCCATTCTTTTTAATCTTATTTTAACTGCCATTTGGCCACCTCCGAAATTTTTTTCTATTTTAGTTTTTAATTTATTTATTTAAAGAAAGGAAGTCCGGGAAAACCGCCTCTTTTCTTCATACCTTTACTATTAGAAGTAAACATCTTCATCATTTTTTTCATTTCATTTAATTGTTTTATTAGTTTATTTACTTCTTGTACACTTGTTCCACTACCTTTTGCTATTCTTCTTTTTCTAGATGCATTAAGTATTTGTGGATTTCTTCTTTCTTCAATCGTCATAGATTGTATTATGGCTTTTACTCTGTTCATTTCTTTGCCATTCATATCTACGTCGCCTAATTGATTTTTTATATCTCCCATTCCTGGAATCATTCCAAGAATCTTGTCCATAGAACCCATCTTTTGGATTTGTTCCATTTGATCTAAGAAATCTTCAAAATCAAATTCTTGTTTTTTAAGCTTAGCACCTAGTGCTTTTGCTTTTTCCATGTCCATAGTTTCTTGAGCTTTTTCAATTAAACTTAAGACATCACCCATTCCTAAAATTCTAGAAGCCATTCTGTCTGGATGGAAAGGTTCTAAATCATCTAATTTTTCACCCATACCTATGAATTTTATAGGTTTTTGTGTTACAGCTCTTATCGAAAGTGCTGCCCCACCTCTAGTGTCACCATCTAGTTTAGTAAGTACAACTCCATCTATACCTAAAGCATTATCAAAACTTTCAGCTACGTTAACTGCATCTTGACCTGTCATTGAGTCGACTACTAAAAGTATTTCATGTGGTTTGACTTCTGATTTAATAGATTTTAATTCATCCATTAATTCTTCATCTATATGAAGTCTACCTGCTGTATCTATTATAACTAAATCGTTGTTGTTTTTCATAGCATGACTAAGTCCTGCTTTTGCTATATTAACTGGGTTTTCTTTATCGCCCATGTTAAATACTTCTATGCCTAAGCTTGAACCTACAACTTCTAATTGTTTTATCGCTGCTGGTCTATAAACGTCACAAGCTACAAGTAATGGTTTCTTTCCTTGTTTCTTGAAATATCCGCCAAGCTTTCCTGATGTTGTCGTCTTACCTGCCCCTTGTAAACCTACCATCATGATTATTGTTGGTGGTTTTGAAGATATTGTTATTTTACTTTGAACATCTCCCATTAAAGCAGTAAGTTCTTCATTTACTATCTTTATAACATGTTGTGCTGGAGTTAAACTTTCCATAACTTCTTGTCCAACACATCTTTCTTGCACTTTTTTTACAAAATCTTTTACGACTTTAAAGTTTACATCGGCTTCAAGTAATGCAAGTTTTACTTCTCTCATAGCAGCCTTTACATCTTTTTCAGTAAGTTTTCCTTTTGATTTTAACTTACTAAAGGCACCTTGCAATTTATCAGATAAACCTTCAAATATCATTTTAACAACTCCCTACATATTTCTTCTATATTTTCTAGCTTAGGGATTAAATCAGCACAATCTCTATTGTGCAATAAATCTTCTTTTATGTCAATAATTTTCTCCCTAATAGATTTAAGGAATTTTTCTTGGTCTTTTAACTTAGCTACTAAATGTAGTTTACTTTCGTATTCTCTAAGTATTTTCTCTGAACGCTTCAATGTGTCGTAAACTCCTTGTCGTGATACACCTAAGTTTTCACTTATCTCTCCTAATGAATAATCTTCTTCATAGTAAAGAGATACCATTTCTCGTTGTTTGTCAGTCAATAGCTCTTTGTATTGCTCAAACAACAATCCAATCTCAACCATTTTTTCTATGTTCATAACAATCACTTCCAAGACCTTACTGTAAAGGTTCTTTACTTTACACATTGTATTTTATATCAAATAAATACTCTTGTCAACATTTATTTTATGCTAAGTTTAACCGAATAGAGCATCTACAAACGATTTAGAGTCAAAATCTTGTAAATCTTCCATTTGTTCCCCTACACCTATCAATTTAACAGGTACATCTACTTCTGATTTAACAGCTAAAACAACTCCACCTTTTGCTGTTCCGTCTAGTTTTGTCAGAACTAATCCTGTTATATCACATACTTCTTTAAAGCTTTTAGCTTGTGATACTGCATTTTGTCCAGTAGTCGCATCAACTACTAGTAAAACTTCTTTTTTAGCTTCTGGATATTCTCTATCTACTATTTTAAATACTTTACCTAATTCATTCATTAAGTTTGATTTATTGTGAAGACGTCCTGCTGTATCACAGATTAATACGTCTACCCCTCTTGATTTAGATGCTTTTATAGCATCAAATATTACAGCTCCTGGGTCTGCACCTTCTTGATGTTTTATTATATCTACATTACATCTATTTGCCCATACTTCTAATTGGTCTATAGCAGCTGCTCTGAATGTATCTCCTGCAGCAAGTAATACTTTTTTACCTTCTGACTTATATCTATGAGCTAATTTACCTATTGTTGTAGTTTTTCCTACACCATTTACCCCTACCATTAATATTATAGTTGGACTGTGTGATGCATCTAACTTAGTATCATCTTTAGATAAAATATCTTCTATTATTAATTTTAATTCTTCTCTTACGTCTTGTGGATCTGTTATCTTCTTACGTCTTATAGCATCTTCTAATTTTTCGATTATATCCATAGTAGTATTAACGCCAACATCAGCAGTTATTAAAACTTCTTCTAAGTCTTCTAAAAGTTCTTCATCTACTTTTGTGTATGCTTTTAATACTTCATCTACTCTATCTGTTATACCTTGTTTAGCTTTTGTTAAACCTTGTTTTAATCTGTCAAACAGACTTACTTTTTTAGGCTTTTCTTCTATTGTTTCTGTTTCTTCAATTTCCTCTACAAACTCATCTTCTTGTTCTATATCTTCTTCTATTTCTTGAGCTAATTCTTCTTTTATTTCTTCAATTTCTTCATCTGAAGTTTCTAATTCTTTTTCTTCTGCGACAACATCTACAGCTTTTTCTTCATCTTGTGATTTTTCATTAATTATTTCTTCTTGTTTTTCATATTCTGTAGATATTTCGTCTTCATCTGCACTTTGAACTTCAATATCTTCTGCTTGTTCTTCAATTTCTTCTTTTAAATCATCAGAGTCATTTTGAGCTTCTTCTAATTCAGAATTATCATCTTCTTCAACTTGTATTTCTTCTACTGATTCTTCTTGTATTTCTTCTTTTTTCTTTTTCCCAAAACCAAAAAGTTTTTTAAACATACTATTTCCTCCATTTTATACTATATCTGTCATTTTATGTGCTTCATGAAGGTCTAAGCTAATTACTTTTGATATAGCTTTTTGCTCCATTGTAACACCATAAATATAATCGGCTGCTTCCATTGTACCTCTTCTATGTGTTACTGCTATAAACTGAGTATCTTCTGATAATTCTTTTAAATACTCTCCAAATCTAAATATATTGGCATCATCTAGTGGCGCCTCAATTTCATCTAAGATACAAAACGGCGTAGGTTTAGCTAATATTATTGCAAATAAGATACTTATAGCTGTTAATGCTTTTTCTCCACCTGATAGTAAGTTTAGATTTTTCATCTTTTTACCTGGTGGCTTAGCAGTTATTTGAATATCACTTTCAAGTATATTATCTTCGTCTAATATTGTAAGCTCTCCTTCTCCACCTCCAAATAGTCTTTTATATACGTATTTGAAGTTTTCGTTTACTTGAGTAAATTGTTCTTTAAATTGAACTTTCATATTCACTTCAAGCTCTTCTATGATTTTTTCTATTGCATTTATAGATTCTTCTAAATCTGTTTTTTGCTCGCTATAGAAATCATATCTCTCTTTAGTTTCTTTGTATTCATTTATAGAATCTATATTTATATTTCCAAGACTTGCAATTTCTCTTTTTATAGATTCAAGTATTTTTTTATTTATTTCAATAGAATCATCTCTAAATTCTAAAGCTTTTACATAGCTTAAGTCATAATCTTCAAATAATCTAGTTGTATAACTTTCTTTATTTGCCGATAATCTCTCCATTTTTGATTCTATTTTAAATTCACTTTGTCTAAGCTCCATGCTCTCTCTTTCAAAAGCCTTTAATTTTTTATTTAAATCATTTATATTTTCTTTAAATTTATTTTTAGCTTGTTGAGCATTATCCATCTCTTTATTTTTCTTTAAAAGTTCTTTATTTAAATTTTCGCTCTCTCTTTTTTGGATTTGAGCTTCATTGCCTAGACTTTCTATATCTTTTTGTAGATTTTCTATAGAATTTTTATTTTCGATAATTTTCTTATTAGTATCATCTATCTCTTCTTTAATTCTATTTATCTCAGCATCTGTAGATTTAAATATTTCGCTTTTTTGAACAAAATCTAATTTTAAACTTTCAATTTGCTTTTTATCTTTATCGAAATCTTCATTTTGAGACTCTTGCATTTTGCTAAGTTCTTCAATTTGCTTTTTATTTTCAATTTCTTTTAATTCTATTTGTTTTATATTTTGTTCTATATTTTCTATTTTATTAGATGTATAGTCTAAATTTGATTTTAGACCATTTTTTTCTTTTTGAAGCTTTTCAATATTTTGATTTAATGAGTCTATTTCATATTCCATTGATTTTAATTTAGTATTTTGTCTTACGATTTCTTTTTCTAAATTATTTATATCAATTTCATATTTTTCTATTTCTTTTTTAGTATTTGAAATAGATTCAATAACTCTTTGTTTATTTTCTAGATGTTTTTCATTTTCTATTTTTATACTTTGTATCTTTTCCTCAAAGTCATTTATAAGTCTTTTTCTAGATAATATGTTTGTAGTAGTTTTTAAACTTCCTCCTGTTAAGGAACCACCTGGATTTAATATATCTCCATCTAAAGTGACTACTTTAAATCTATGGTTAGTTTCATTTGCAAACTTTATACCTTCATCCATATTATCAATTACTATAGTTCTACCTAATATACTTTCAATTATATCTCTATATTTTTCATCAAAAGAAACTAAATCACTTGCTACTTTTATATATTTTGTCTTTGCATTTATAGTTTTTTCATCTATTCTCTTAGATTTTATAACATTCATAGGAAGAAAAGTTACTCTACCCATATTATTTTTCTTCAGATAATTTATTGCATTTTTCGCTGCATATTGATCTGTAGTTATAATATTTTGCATATAAGCTCCTAGGGCAGCTTCTATTGCCTTTTCATAAGCTTCTTCAGTAGTTATAACTTGTCCTAATGCTCCACATATACCGGATAAGTTTTTATTTTTTAATACTTCTTTAACACCTCTATTGAAGCCTTCATTGTGTTTTTCCATGTCTATGTATATTTGTAGTTTAGAAGAGTATTCTTTGTGAGAATAGTTGTTGTTTTGTATTTTTAAATCTATATCTTTATTTTTAAGTCTATAATTTTCTAAATCATTTTTTAAATTATTTAAAGATATAGTTTCATCTTTTAGATCTTTTCTAATCTCACTTATTTTTTCTTCTTTTTCTATATAAATAGATTTCTTTTCTTCTAATGAAGTATTTATATCTAAAATATTATTTTCTATTGCTTCATTTCTAGAATTTATATTTTCAATATTTGCACCTAACATAGATAAACTATTACTTAAATCTCTTTTTTCATTTAAATAAGTTATTATATTATCTTTTAAGTTCTCTAAATTTTTAGTTAAGTCATTTAATTTAGCTTCTTTTTGACTAGTCTTTTGTTCTATATCGTAAATATCTTTTTCTAATATAGATATAGCTTCTTTATCTACTTGTCTTTTACTTTGTAATGAAGCTAATTTTTCATTGTCTTGTTTTAACTTAAGTTCAAATTCTTCTAAAGTTTTATTATTATTTTCTATATTAACTTTTGAGTTAATTATTCTTTCATTTATAAGAGAGATGTGAGAATCATTTTGATTTATTACATCTTTTATAGAGTCTATGTATTCGCCAAGTTTTGATATATTTTGTTCTAGTTTTTCTATCTCCTCATTAGCTAATTCTACATTTTTGTCCATTTTTTCTCTTAATTCTTCTTTTTCATTTAACTCTTTTGCAAGTATTGTCTTTTGCTTTGTTATTTCTGATAACTCTAAATCTATTTTTTTAATTTCTCTTATATAGTTATTTACTTCTAGTTTTTTTAGACTTTCTCTAAGTTCTAAATATTTAAGAGCCTTTTTTTGTTGAGTGAAAAGAGGTTTTATCCTATTTTCAATTTCTATATATATATCTTCTATTCTCTCTAAATTTTCTTTAGTATTTTTTAGATTTTTTTCAGCTTCAATTTTTTTATATCTGTATTTTGATATACCGCATGCTTCATCAAAGACTTTCCTTCTATTAGCTGGGTTATTGCTTAATATTTCATCTACTTTCCCCTGCTCTATAATAGAGTATCCATCTTTACCTATTCCTGTATCTAGTAGTAATTCCTTTATATCTTTTAATCTACAAGCTTTGTCATTTAAAAAGAATCCACTCTCTCCATTTCTATAGGCCCTTCTCTTTATAGTAACTTCACTAAAGTCGATATTTAACTTTTGATCGCTATTATCTATAGTTAAAGCTACTTCACAGTAATTCATAGGTTTTTTATCTACTGTACCAGCAAATATAACGTCTTCTAGCTTATCTCCTCTAAGACTTTTTATACTTTGCTCTCCTAAAACCCATCTAACTGCATCAGATATATTACTTTTTCCACTACCATTTGGTCCTACAATCGCTGTTATTCCTTCGTTAAAATTTATCTCTGTCTTTGTTGGAAAGGATTTAAATCCCTTTAATTCTAATCTCTTTAAATGCACTGTTTCATCTCCCTTCAAAACTAAAGGTTATATATCTCTAATAATTTAGCATAAACTTCATTCATATTTACACTAAAGCTGCCTTTTGATGATGATATTACTAACTCATCTATTTGTAAATCTGTAGGCATTGTTTTAAGGTTTATATTGTGTTTTTCTTTCATATATATTTTATTTGATTTTTTATTTCCTACTATTTTAGAAATATTTTTGTTATTCGTATTTACTATAAGCTCTTTTTCTATATTATTTTCTTTTACGATATAGTCTAAGTAGTCTTTTATCATCTCAGCTTCTGCTAACTCTCTAAATGCAGGATGGTATGGCCCTGCGACAACACCTTTTCCAAGTTGTATATCGTCAGTAGCTTGAAGACCAACTCTTATTACGTTTATATCGTTAATATAAAATAAAACTAATAATTTTTTAACTATATTTACACATTCTTCTAAAGAAAATGGAGTGTATTCTCCTCTTTCTAAAAGAGTTTCAAGCCCCGTATCTTTAACTACTAATGTAGGGTATATTCTTACACAATCAGGTTGTAATGATATAAACTTTCTCGCAGTTTCTATACATTTTTCTTCTGTGTCAGAAGGAAGTCCTACCATCATCTGTAGACCTAATTTTATATCGTGTTTTTTAATTAATTTTGCACTTTTTATTACTGATTCTATATCATGTCCCCTTACACTGTCTATAAGTACTTTAGCGTCCATAGATTGAACACCTAGCTCTATAATGCTTGCATCATATTTTTTAAGTCTTTCTAATATAGAGTCACTTATACAGTCAGGTCTTGTAGACATTCTTATTTCGTGGACTAACCCCTTATCTACATATTCTTTTGCAACTGATAATAATTCATTTTGACATTCTTCTTCGATTGCAGTAAAGCTTCCTCCGAAAAATGCTATCTCTACATTTGTATCTTTATCTATAGTTTCTAGACATTCTTCTATTATATTTCTAGCATCTTGTGCTGTAACTTCAGTACTTACTCCTGTTATTTTCTTTTGATTGCAAAATATACAATCATGAGGGCATCCTCTGTGTGGAACAAATATAGGTATTATTCTTTTTTTCATTTAAATAGACCACCTTACATTTTTTTGTCTAGTGCGCATTTTGCAGCAACTTGCTCTGCGTCTTTTTTACTTTTACCTTCTCCTACGCCTAATACTGTATCATTTATGCCGACTTCCATAACAAATCGTTTGTTGTGATCTGGTCCTTTTTCTTCGATTAATTTATACCAGATATTATTTTCGCCGTTGCTTTGAAGTACTTCTTGAAGGCAAGTTTTATAATCTCTAAATATTTTTCCTTTTATAGAGTCATTTATTATTTTATCCATATAAGTTAATATGAACTCTCTAGCTTTATCTAATCCACCATCTAAATAAATAGCTGCTATAACTGCCTCTAGAGCATCTGCAAGTATAGATATTCTCTCTCTACCACCTGTAGCTTCTTCTCCTTTACCTAAAAGCATATATTTACCTAGGTGGATATCTTTAGATACTTCACTTAAAGATTCTTCACAAACTATATTGGCTCTTATTTTTGTAAGCTCCCCTTCTGGAAGTTTTGTTTCTTTTTTGAATAAGTAATCACTTATTACTATACTTAAGACAGAGTCTCCTAAAAACTCTAATCTTTCATTAAAAGCGTAGTTTTTATTTTCATTTGAATAAGAACTATGTGTTAAAGCTTCTAATATATATTCTTTATTTGTAAATTCATAATTTATATTTTCTTCAAATAACGATATGTTATTTAATATCCTTTTATTAATTTTCATTAAACATCCTCCAAATTAATTGTTTTGTTAGATCAATCTCAATATAATTAAAACATATTTACTTTAAAAAACCTATGAAGATTTAAACTTCATAGGCGCTTTTTAAACCAAACATTCATTGTTAAAAATTACAACTGTTATTCATTATCTTCTTCGTGTATTTCTACACCACAACCACAGCATCCACCTTCATCATCACAATCACCACACTCATCATCTTCAGATGATAATATAACTGCGTGACAACTTGGGCAAACAACATCTACTGAGTCGTCAAATAATAATTCTTCATCAATTTCTACGATTTCAGAACAATTTGGACACTCCATTTCTATGAAACTTAATTCTTCGTCATCCTCTTCTTCTTCGTCATCGTATTCATCGTAGTCGTCTTCATCATCGTAGTCTTCATCTTCGTCATAAAGCCACTCTTCTAAATCTTCTACGTCTTGTTGTAATTCTTCTACTTCGTATTGTAATTCTTCTACTTGATCTTCTAAGTCTACTACTGAATATTCTAATTCTTCTACAGTATCGGCAAAACTTCCTAATATCTCTACTATTTTGCTAATCATTTTGCCTTCTTTACTCTTATCATCGATATCTAATCCTTCAGCTAAACCTTTTAAATATGCAACTTCTTCACCTAGTTTTTTCATGATAAACCTCTCCTTTTGCATTTTTTATATCTTGTAGAAAATCATTATTAAAATTTTTTAAAGTAGATTTTCATTAAGATAGATTTTTAACACGTTACCAAAAATCGTATGTATTATAATTTCTAAGGAATACAATTTAATTCCTTTAAAAAATTTTATTTTGTGCTTATTCAAAGTAAGTAAATTGTATTTTTCTTATTTATTAAGCATTATTTATCTTTAGTATGTGTTATAAAAAAGCTCATATACCATTAATATTGGATATATAAGCTTTTTTTATGCTAAAATATTAAACTCTTGATAAATATTCTCCAGTTCTAGTATCTATTTTTATTTTATCTCCTTCATTTATGAATAAAGGTACTTGAACTACTGCTCCAGTTTCTACTGTAGCTGATTTAGTAACATTACTTGCTGTATCACCTTTTATACCTGGTTCAGTTTCAGTTACTTCTAATTCTGCAAAGTTTGGTGCTTCTACTTGGAATGGTTGTCCTTGGTAGAATCTTATTGTAGCTGCTTCATTTTCTTTTAAGAATTTTATAGCATCTTCAACTTGCTCATAGTTTAGTGGTATTTGGTCGAAAGTTTCTTCGTCCATGAAGTAGTATAATTCACCATCATTGTATAAATATTGCATTTGTTTTGTTTCTATTATTGCTTTTGGGAATTTATCACTTGGGTTGAAAGCTTCTTCTCTTATAGCTCCTGTTTTTAAGTTTTTGTATTTAGTTCTTACGAAAGCTGCACCTTTACCTGGTTTAACGTGTTGGAAATCAACTACTAAACATGGTTGACCATCCTTTTCGAAAGTTACACCTTTTCTAAAATCTCCTGCTGTTACCATTGTTATTCCTCCATCTAAATAAATTTCTAATGTTTTATCAGTTTTATTATATATATGTTATTCAGATTGTCAAGTTTTTATATAAATTAACAATCTCATATACTATAATATCATAAATTATCTCGAGTAAACAAGGTTTTAACTGTCTTTAGTTTATTATATTTTGTTTCTATATTATAATTTTGACTTTCTACATAATATTTATTCAACGTTTACAATAAAATCTTTAGTCAAAATTCTTTCAAAACACATATTTCCTTAAAATTTACAATAAATAAAATCCTTCCCAAATTATATATATAAAAGGAAGGATTTTTTGTATTAATTATTTATTTTTTCTTTTTATAAAGTCGCCAATTTGCTTACTACTTCTTCTGCTATAACATGTATAGGCTTATTATTTGTATCTACTACTATATCTGCTATAGATTCATATCTATCTTTGCGTTTTTCCATTAAATCTTTTATATATTCAACATTCATATTCCCATTTAATAGAGGTCTTTCATTACTATATTTTACTCTTTCATATATAGTCTCTGGTGATGCTGTAAGTAGTACTATTTTTCCGTTTTTTTTCATTAATTCGACATTTTCATCTTTCATAGGCATTCCACCTCCACAAGAAATTATAATTCCCTGTCTAGTTTCTAATTCTCTCAATGCATTATTTTCACATCTTCTAAAATACTCTTCTCCTTTTCTTTGGAATATTTCATTTATAGTCATATCTTCTCTTTTAACTATAAACTCATCAGTTTCTAAGTCCTGCATTTCAAGTATATGGCTTAAATATTTTGCTATAGTAGATTTCCCAGATCCCATAAATCCAATCAACATTATATTATATGGAAATAAATTTTTAGCTTGATATTTTTTTGCATTCTTTACAACATATCTAAATATGTTCATAATTTCATCTTGATATTTATTATCTTTTAATTTTTTACATAGTGCTATTTCTTTTTTACCTTCATATTCTGGTTGTAGTATAGGCATACCTTTTTCTTTTTTGTATTCCATTATTTCATCTATACAATCCATTCTTTTTGA
>OLRJ01002004.1_pt1 | contig 16045 bp, 13 predicted proteins | sample 1672741 | NCBI WGS metagenome assembly OLRJ01 (sample SAMEA3136719, study PRJEB25190) | human gut metagenome | biome: human gut; feature: human-associated habitat; material: faeces | place: Austria | collected 2013
CGCGTTTCAGTTGTTTTATCTTCCAGCAAAAAGGATGCTCCTTCCTGTATTTTCAGGAGATTCTGATTTGTCTCTTTTCTCTGTTATCGACACACTGCCGCATAAGGACAGCTTTTTTGACAAGAATAACTCTATTTATTATACACCCTGCCAGCGCCGAAACAAGCATTGACACAAAATTTGGGCTTAGCTTTCACTTACTTTTCACGAAATACACAAATTTAGACAAAAAGCTTTGTCATATCCTCCGGCAGCGGGCTTTCCACTGTCACCGGCCTCAGGGTCGTCTCGTCCACCGGTACTTCGATGCCGATGCCGTCCGGCATCCGCTCGCAGCGCGGCACCCAGAACGTCTGTTTTGCGCAGTGGAGCGCCTGCCGCCCGATGCGCGCCCGGCTCCCGCCGTAGAGGTCATCTCCGGCCAGCGGGTGGCCGATGGATGCAAAATGTACCCGTATCTGGTGGGTCCGGCCCGTCACCGGGACGCAGGCCGCGAGGCTCAGGCCGTTTTGGGCTTTCAATATGGTATATTCCGTCCGGCTGGGTTTGCCATCGGGGGTGACGCACCGCCCGATGATACTCTCCCCCTGCCGCCCGATGGGGGCGTCGATGACGCCCGGCCCGAGGGGAAGTTCTCCTTCTGCAACGGCGTAGTAGAGCTTTTCCACCCGCTGAGCCAGCAGCGGGGCGGCGTAGCCATTCTGGGCCGCCAGCACGAGGCCGCTGGTGTCCTTGTCGATGCGGTTCACCGGGCGGAAGACGGGGCTTCTACCCTGACGCAGCGCCCAGGCGGCATAGCCGTTCGCCAGCGTATCCAGCGGGTAATTCAGGGTTGGATGCACTGCGAGATGGGGCGGCTTTTCCACCACGAGGGCAAAAGCGTCCTCGTAGACCACATCCACCGGGATGTCGTTCTGCGGCACAACGCTCTCCCCCTCCGGCGGCAGTTCAAAGGAGATGACCTGCCCGGCCTCCACCCGGCGGTTGGCCAGGATGGGGGCACCGTCGGCAAAAAAGCCGTTGCCCCGGAATTTCACGGCCCGGGACAGGTCGGTGGAGACACTGCACTTGCGCAGAAAACCACGCAGCAGCATCCCATCCGCCTCGGGCGGGACTTTGAAATAAAGCTTCATCTTCCCACCTCCAGCGCGGGCAACATATAAGATAAGTATAGCAAAATTCTCTTTCTCTTGCAAATCTTGTTTTTTTATGGTATCATGAGGAGCGGAAAACGAGTGGAACATACGGCGGCGGGGCGGCTTTGACCGCTCTGAGGAAAGTCCGGGCCTCACAGAGCACGGTAACTGCTAACGGCAGCCGAGGGTGACCTTAGGGAAAGTGCAACAGAAAACAAACCGCCGCAGCAATGCGGTAAGGATGAAACGGCGAGGTAAGAGCTCACCAGCGCATGGGTGACCATGCGGCTTTGTAAACCCTACCGGAAGCAACGCCTATATGGGACGTACAGCGCTGCTCGCGTGTCCCGAAGGCGGCACGAACCTGTCAGCAATGGCAGGTCTAGACAGATCGTCGTTTAATACAGAACCCGGCTTACGGTCTATCTCGTTTTCCATTTTTCAGTCTTTGATTCCCGCACATTTTTGTGTGGGATTTTTTATTTTTTGTCTTGCCCGCTTTCTCCGTCGGGCAGTGCGAGATGGAGAGAGCGCGGCTGTTTTGTTTTTGTCATTGTTCTTTTACTTCCCGTTTGGGTCTGTTTGTGGTATACTATGTGCACTGCAGGAAATTGCAGTCAACTAAGAAAGACAGGATGTGAAATCCTCCGATGAAAGATGGTTTTTTGAAAGCAGCCGCCCTTTCTCCCGCACTGCGGGTGGCCGACTGCGCCTATAATGTCCGGCAGATCACGGATGCTTTGCACAAAGCCGCAGCCCGCGGCGTAAAGCTGGCCGTGTTCCCCGAGTTCTGCCTGACCGGCTATACCTGCGGCGACCTGTTTCTGCAGCGCACGCTGCAGACCGGTGCACTGGATGCCCTGAGCACCCTGCTTGATGAAACAAAAGCACTGGACGTTGTCACGCTGGTAGGCCTGCCGCTGCTGGTGCACGGCAAGCTGTACAACTGCGCCGCCGTGCTATGCCATGGCCGCATTCTGGGTCTTGTGCCCAAGACCTATCTGCCCAACTACGGCGAGTTCTACGAAAAGCGCCAGTTCACCCCGGGCAGCACCGAGGTGGAGCTGGTGGAGGTGTGTGGTCAGCAGGTGCCCTTTGGCACTTCCCTGCTGTTCCGCTGCCGCCAGATGCCCAGCTTTGTGCTGGGTGTGGAGATCTGCGAGGATCTGTGGAGCGCCCTGCCGCCCTCCACCTTCCACGCGCTGGCCGGTGCGACCGTGATCGCAAATCTTTCCGCCAGCGATGAGACCGTCGGCAAGGCCGAGTACCGCCGGGCGCTGGTGTCCAACCAGTCTGCCCGCCTGCTGTGCGGCTACCTGTATGCTTCCGCCGGGCACGGTGAGAGCACGCAGGACATGGTGTTCGCCGGCCACGACCTCATTGCCGAGAACGGCACCATCCTCTCTGAGAACGCTCCCTTTGACGGCGGCTGTGCCGAGACCGAGATCGACTGCCAGCGCATGGAAGCCGAGCGTGCCCGCAACACCAGTTTTGAGCTGAGCGGCGAGGGCTACCAGACCGTGGAGTTCGATCTGGAACCGGCAGAGACCACGCTGACCCGCTGGATCGATCCCGCACCCTTTGTACCCAGCGACCCCAAGCGCCGCGCCGAGCGCTGTGAGCTTATTTTGAAGATGCAGGCCGACGGCCTTGCAAAGCGGCTGGAACACGCCCACGCAAAGACCGCCGTTATCGGCATTTCCGGCGGCTTGGACAGCTGTCTTGCGCTGCTGGTGGCCGTGCGTGCCATGAAGCAGCTGGGCCGCCCCGCCCGGGATGTGCTGGCTGTGACCATGCCCTGCTTTGGCACCACGAAGCGCACCCGCAGCAATGCAGAGATCCTGTGCGATGAGCTGCAGGTCTCCTTTAAAGAGATCGATATCGCCAACACCGTGCACAGCCATTTTGCGGACATCGGTCAGGACGAGAGCGTGCTGGATGTCACCTTTGAAAACGGTCAGGCCCGCGTGCGCACGCTGGAGCTGATGGACACCGCCAACCGCACCGGAGGCCTTGTAGTGGGCACCGGCGACCTTTCGGAGCTGGCGCTGGGCTGGGCCACCTACAACGGCGACCACATGAGCATGTACGGTGTGAACGCCGGTGTGCCCAAAACGCTGGTGCGCCACCTTGTGCGCTACGAAGCCGACATTGCCGCCACCGATGCTCTGCGCACGGTGCTGCTGGATATTCTGGATACGCCCGTCTCCCCGGAGCTGCTGCCTGCCAAGGACGGCGAGATCGCGCAGAAGACCGAGGACCTTGTGGGACCCTACGAGCTGCACGATTTCTACCTGTATCAGGTGCTGCGCTTCGGCTTTGGCCCGGCCAAGATCTTCCGGCTGGCAAAGACTGCATTCGCAGGCCGGCCGGAGTACCCGGACAGTGTGCTGTACAAGTGGCTGCGCAACTTCTACTGGCGATTCTTTGCCCAGCAGTTCAAGCGCAGCTGCCTGCCCGACGGCCCCAAGGTGGGCAGCGTGACCCTTTCGCCCCGCGGCGACTGGCGGATGCCCAGCGATGCCTGTGCCGCACTGTGGCTGGCCGAGCTGGAACAATTACAGATCAAGGATTAACGCATGAAAAACAAAAAGCTGCTTGCCAATCTTCTGTTTGCCGTGGTCATTCTGGCCATTGCCGCTGTGCTGCTGGTGGTGCGCCGCGTGCACGCTTCCGGCTCCGGGCTGCGGGCCGAGCTGATCTACGGCGACAACAACACCACCATGAACCTGCCGCTGGACGTGGATGAGACCTATGATGTGGACACCGGTTACTATACCGTCCACATCCAGATCAAGGACGGTGCAGCCCGGTTCGTGGATTCACCCTGCCCGGATCACATCTGTGAAGGCTTTGGCTGGCTTTCCAACGAAGATCAGACCGCCACCTGCCTTCCGGCCCGTGCAGTGCTGACCATTGTACCTGTTTCCTGACAAAAAGGAGTGGTTTTGAATGATGGATGAAAACGATCGTTCCCACGAAGATTACCGTTCTCTGCGGCACATCAGCCGCAAGGAAGGCTCTGAGGATACTGCGCCCATCGAGGTAGACAGCTCGGCGTTTTTTTCCGAGCTGCCGCCGGAACAGCCCAGCACACCGCCTCCGGCCCAGCCTCCCCAGAAGCCGCCGCGCAGCGGCCACAACACACCCGTACCGCCCAAGGCCCATCCGCCCGTGGATGGAGCCGTGGCAGTACCTTCCAAGTGGGGGAAAATTTTGCTGATCTTACAAGGTATTTTAAGCATTCTAGCACTGGTGCAGCTGTGGCGCACCCAGATGCTGCCGGTGCTGTATCTGGTCATTCTGGCCGCGCTGCTGGCGCTTTTGTGGCTGCTGGTAAAGCGCTGTCAGGAGTACAATGTTCCCGGCAAGGTGGCCCGGGTATTCTCGGTGTTCCTGTGCGCTGCCATGGCGCTGGGCTGCTTCTGGGCCCAGCAGGGCCTTTCTGCCCTGGGCAGCATGACCTCTGGCCTGCTCACCGGTGCCGAGGCCAACAAGATCACCAAGGAGCCGTTTGTGATCTACCTCAGCGGCGTGGACACCCGCGGCGAGTTGACCGAAAATGCCCGCAGCGACGTGAATATCCTTGCTGCCGTGAACCCTGTCACCAAGAGGGTGGCCCTGATCAACACCCCGCGCGACTACTACGTAGACCTTGCCGGCACTGACAGCAAGGATAAGCTGACTCACGCCGGTCTGTACGGCGTGGAAACCAGCATGGCCACACTGGGCAATCTGTACGGTGTCAATGTGGACCATTACATCCGCATCAACTTTGCGGGCTTCATCAGCATCATCGATGCGCTGGGCGGCGTGGATGTCTACTCCGATCAGGCGTTCACTTCTGTGGGCAGCCCCGGCTACTATGACCCCACCACCTTTGTGGAGGGCTGGAACCATCTGGACGGCAAGGCCGCTCTGGCCTTTGCCCGTGAGCGTCACGCCTTTGCATCCGGCGATATCCAGCGCGGCATCAACCAGATGAAGGTGATCGATGCCATGCTGAACAAGATCAAGTCCCCTGCCCTGCTGATGGGCTTTTCCAAGATCATGGATGCCGCAGCCGACTGCTTTGTGACCAGCTTTTCACAGGATCAGATCAGTGCGCTGGTACGGATGCAGCTGAGCGACTTTGCCGAGTGGGATATTGAAAGCTATACCGTCACCGGCACAAGCTCCAGCAGCACCAAGTGCTACTCTGCCAAGGGACAGAAGCTCTACGTCATGAAACCGGACGATGCTTCTGTGAGCAAGGCCAGGGAAATGATCGCGTCCGTGCTGGGCGGTGAGGGCACTGTTGCCGACACCACCCAGAAGCCAGAAAAGACCGAGGTGTTCACCCCCACCACCGACCCGAACGCTGCCGTTTCGGAGGTGCCTGCGGAGAGCGTTCCCGAGGAAGTGCCCGCCGACAGCCTGCCGGAAGAGACCGTCCCGGCTGACCAGCCTGCAGATGCAGAGCAGCCTGCCGACACCCAGCCGCAGGAGCCGGAGGTTCCCGCCGAGGGCGAGACCGGCAGCGGTGATACGGCCGGAGAAGCACCGTCCATCTCCCTGCCCACACAGGAAGAGGTGGAACAGGCTGCATCCTCTATTTATAATGCGGCTTCCTCCATCTGGGGTGCCATTCAGGATGCTGCTTCGCAGCAGAACGACGCGGCCTGACGATTTGAAATATCCTCTGCGCAAGCTCCGGACTCTATAGCGGAAATATTATTTTATTTGCAAAACAGGAAACGACTGCGGTCATTTCCTGTTTTGCTTTTTCACCAGAAAGTCCGTGCCGATAAACTGCATAAAAATGCCGCCTGCATCTTGAACCAATGCAGGCGGCTTTCTCATTCAAAATAATTATGCCTTGATCTCGTTCCAGACGCTCTTGCCGTCCAGAGAGGAAGCATCCACATCAAGATACTCGCAGATGGTCTGGGCGATGGTGCCAAAGCACAGACGGGTGCCAAGGTCAACGCCAGGCTTCACGCCCTTGCCGCAAATCAGGTACGGCACATACTCGCGGGTGTGGTCGGTGGTCTTGGTATAGGACGGGTCGCAGCCATGGTCAGCGGTGACCATGAGGAGATCGCCCTCCCGCATTCCGGGGATGAAGTCGGCCACGAACTTGTCAAACTCGGTGGCAGCGGCGGCATAGCCTGCTACATCGCGGCGGTGGCCGTAGAGCATATCGAAGTCCACCAGATTCACAAAGGCAAGGCCCTCAAAGTCGCGGGTCTGCAGGGCCTTGGTAAAGGCGATGCCGTTGGTGTTGCCAGTGGTTTTGATCTTCTCGGTCACACCCTCACCGTCGAAGATGTCAAAAATCTTACCCACAGCGATCACATCCCTGCCAGCATCTTTCAGCAGATCCAGCATGGTAGCGCGGGGCGGCTTGAGGCTCAGGTCGTGGCGGTTGGTGGTGCGGTAGAAGGTATCCGCAGTGTGGCCCAGGAAGGGGCGTGCGATCACGCGGCCCACGCCGTACTCGCCCTTGAGCATCTCGCGGGCGATCTCGCAGTAGCGGTACAGCTCATGCACCGGCACCAGCTCTTCGTTGGCGGCCACCTGAAATACGCTGTCGGCACTGGTGTAGACGATAAGGGCGTTTTCTTTCATGGCCTGCTCGCCGTAATCCTTCAGTACCTGCGTGCCGGAGTAAGGCTTGTTGCACAGCACCTTGTGGCCGGTCTTTTCCTCAAACTCGTGGATCAGCTCATCCGGGAAGCCGTTCGGGAAGGTGGGCAGCGGCTTGGGGCTTACCACACCGGCGATCTCCCAGTGACCAATGGTGGTATCCTTGCCCATGCTCTGCTCCTGCAGGCGGGCAAAGGAGCAGATGGGCGCTGCGGTCTTTTCGCCTGCGGTCACGCCATCAATGTTGAACATGCCCATCTTTTGCAGGTTGGGGCAGTTGAAGTTGGGGTGTTTTGCAATGGCACCCAGGGTGTTGGTGCCCTCATCGCCAAAGGCGGCGGCATCCGGCTCTGCACCGATTCCAAAGCTGTCGAGGACGATCAGAAAAACACGCTTTTCCATATCGTTTTTTCTCCATTTCTTCCGGGGACCTGCCCCGGATAAGTGATACTATCTTTACTTATCATTATAAGCAAATCCTGTGCCGGATGCAAGCTTTTTCGCCTTCCCGCAAATATCCGTCATTTTCACCAAAATGTTCGTCATTTTGTTCACGAATTGACCGGGCGTTTTTTCATTTTTAAACGTAAATGCGTCATTCCGTGGCAAAGATTTCTTGACCGCCTAAAAAATTCAGCCACAGCGCAAAGTTTTCCTTGCCCTATTGTATCCCAGCGGATATAATAATAGGTGGAAAAGTTTTGAACCACAGGATTTTTCCGCTTTTGTACCACAGCACGGGATTTTTCCCGTTGGCCACGTGCAGCTGTCTGTATGACAGCGGACAGCCTGCCGCAAAATAGAGAATGTGAAGTTGTAGTTGGAGGTAGTAAAAGTATATGAGAAAAACAAAGATCATCTGCACTCTGGGCCCGTCCACCGATCAGGAAGGCGTTCTGCGCGAGCTGGTCGCCAACGGCATGAATGTTGCCCGTTTTAATTTTTCCCACGGCTCTCACGAGGAGCATCTGGGCCGCTTTGAAAAGCTGAAGGCCATCCGTGAAGAGCTGGGCAAGCCGGTCGCTGCCCTGCTGGACACCAAGGGCCCCGAGATCCGCCTGAAGGACTTCAAGAACGGCACTGAAATGCTGGAAGCCGGCCAGACCTTCACCCTGACCACCCGCGAGGTGGAAGGCACCAAGGAGATCTGCTCCATCACCTATAAGGACCTGCCGCAGGATGTGCAGCCCGGCGGCACCATCATGCTGGACGACGGCCTGATCAAGCTGCAGATCGTCACCGTGAACGACACCGACATCGTGTGCAAGGTGCTGAACAACGGCAAGATCAAGAACAAGAAGGGTGTCAATGTGCCCGGCGTGCATCTGTCCATGCCGTATATGAGCCAGCGCGACCGCGACGATATCATCTTTGGCGCACAGCAGGGCTTTGACTTCATCGCTGCTTCCTTCGTGCGCACCGCACAGGATGTGTACGATATCCGCAACCTGCTCAACGAGTATGATTCCGATATCCGCATCATCGCCAAGATCGAGAACCGTGAGGGCGTGAACAACATCGACAGCATTCTGGCTGCAGCCGATGCTGTCATGGTGGCCCGCGGCGATCTGGGCGTTGAGATTGACTTTACCGAGCTGCCCGGCATTCAGAAGAATATCATCGAGCGCTCCTTCTCCTTTGGCAAGCCCATCGTCACCGCTACCCAGATGCTGGACAGCATGATCGTGAACCCCCGCCCCACCCGCGCCGAGATCTCCGACGTGGCAAATGCCATCTACGACGGCACCTCTGCCATCATGCTTTCCGGCGAGACTGCTGCCGGTGCTTATCCGGTGGATGCTCTCAAGACCATGTCTGCCATTGCTGAGCGCACCGAGCAGGAGAACCACGCCCGCTTTGTTCCCCTCGCCGAGAACACTGGCAAGATCAGTGTGAGCGATGCAACTGCACACGCTGCCTGCCTGACCGCCAAGGACGTGAACGCTGCCGCCATCGTCACCGTGTCCGAGTCCGGCAACACCGCCCGTCTGCTGAGCAAGTACCGCCCGGAGCAGCCCATCATCGCCTGCGTGATGAAGGAGCAGGTGCAGCGTCAGCTGGCCCTGAGCTGGGGCATCACCCCGCTGATGATGCCTCTGGCACACAGCACCGATGAGCTGATCGAGATGTCCACCTCTCTGGCCAAGGAGAACGGCTACCTGCACAACGGTGAGCTGGCCGTTGTGACCGCAGGCGTGCCTGTGGGCGTGTCCGGCACCACCAACATGATCAAGATCCACATGGTGGGCAACTGTCTGGCTACCGGTGTGGGCGTTGGCCGCGAGAATGCCGACGTGACCAGCGCCACCGGCAAGGCCTGCGTCTGCCGCACGCTGGAAGAGGTGCGTGCAAAGTTCAAGCCCGGCATGGTTCTGGTGGTGCCCTCCACCAGCAACGAAATGCTGAGTTACGTGCGCGATGCCGCCGCTCTGGTGGTGGAAGAGCCGGGCCTGAACAGCCACGCTGCCATTGCCGGCAAGGCCCTGCTCAAGCCTACCGTTGTGGGTGCCGCCGGTGCTACCAGCCACATCCGTGACGGCCTGATGATCGCTGTGGACTGCGCGCACGGCAGCGTGCAGTGCCTGCAGGCATAAGCCAAAGGAGAAAAACTCATGGAACGCATTGCAAGCTTCTGTGTTGACCATACCAAACTGGACCGCGGCATGTATCTGAGCCGTCAGGACGGCGATGTTCTCACATGGGACATCCGCATGAAAAGGCCCAATCACGGCGATTACCTGTCCACCGGTGCCGCCCATACGCTGGAGCATCTGTTTGCCACCTATGCACGTAACAGCGCCTTTCAGGACAGCGTGATCTACGTTGGCCCCATGGGCTGCCGCACCGGCTTCTATTCTGCTCACCCGCGGCCTGACTCCCGCCGAGGCACTGGAGCTGACGGTGGAATCCTTCCGCTTCATGGCTGGCTTTGAGGGCGCTGTGCCCGGGGCCAGCGAAGTGGAGTGCGGCAACTACCGCGATATGGATCTGCCCGCTGCCAAGGCCGAGGCCGCTGCCATGCTGCCGGTGCTGGAAGCACTGACCGGCGACGAGCTGCATTACTAAGCTATCTTCACCCTTCAAATTCATCATCATAAAAAAGCGCTCTCCCACCGGGTTTCCGTTGGGAGAGCGCTTTTGTTTTAGTTGTTCTTGATCGCATCCAGTGCCTGCCGTGCAGCACGGATGTTTTCTTCACCCGTCTGCCATACCTCAAACTCTGAAAAGCCCGGCAGCCCCATGGGCACACCCTCGCGGCGGAAGGTCATGCGGCTTTGCAGCACCTGCTTGCCGGAAAGGTGGAACGCATGTGCCCCGGTCTGTGCGGCCAGTGCCGGGATGTTTTGTGCCGTGACACCGGCACCTACCAGAATTTCCACGCTGTCCCCTGCCCGCTCCACCAGTCGGCCGAGAAGCTCCGCTCCCTCTGGGGCACTCGCCGCCTGCCCGCTGGTGAGGATGGTACAAAGGCCCATGCTCCGGACCGTTTCCAGTGCCGCAAAGGGGTCGGCGCTGACATCAAAGGCACGGTGCAGGGTACACGCCACCGGACGGCCTGCCTTCTCTGCTGCCCTGCGCGCCGCCGCATAAATGGGCCGCATGGCCTCCGCATCCAGCTGCCCTTCCGGGGTCAGCACACCGGTCACGATACCATCCGCCCCGGCCTTCACCAGCTCTGCGGCCAGCTGTTCCATCTGGGCAAGCTCGTAGCTGTCGTAACAGAAATCTCCGAACCGGGGCCGCAGCAGAGCACGCACCGGCAGGCCGGTCTCCGCCTTGACCTGACGCACCAGCGCAAGGCTGGGCGTTGTACCGCCCACGATCAGGTCGGCACACAGTTCCAGCCTGCTGGCACCGCCGCGCTTTGCTGCCAGTGCACTGGCAGTGCTGTCCACACATACTTCCAGAACAGAACGCATTTCTATTCCTCCCTTTTTGCCGGGCTTTGAACCCGGCATTCTGGTTTATTCTACCACGTTTTTCCGTTTTATAAAACCCTGTGGCAGCAAAAAAGCTGCGGCCCGGGTCTTATCCCTGCCGCAGCCTTTGTTGTTTTTTCAGATCAGACCCAGCGCCTTGAACTCCTTTGCAATGCCGTCCTCGTATACCGAGGGAGCAATGCGGTCGCACCGCTTTTTCAGGTTTTCGGAGCCATTGGCCATGCACACACTGATGCCGACAACATCGGTCATCTGCAGGTCATTATCGCTGTCACCAAAGCCGATGGTATCCGCCAGCGTGCAGCCCAGATAATCACAGATGGCCTTGATTCCGGTGCCCTTATCAAATTTGCGGTTGATGAGCTCACCATTCACAAAGCCATCGGTCAGGCGGTCCAGCTTGCTTTCGCAGAACACGAACTGGTCGGCATAGAGCTGCTTTGCCTCGGCAAGGTCGCTCTCGTGGTCGGCAATGAACACGATCTTATACAGCGGTTCCCCTTTGTAATCGGAAAGCGGCAGGATGGACATGCCCTCTTCCATGGCTTTGCGCCAGCGTTCTGCTTCGCTGTTCAGCGGTGCATCGTTCTTTTTGTGGATAAATTTCCACCTCTCAGTCATCTTGCTTCCGCCAAAGGTGGCATCCCGGGCTTCCAGTGTGCACTCCACGCCATTGCGTTCCAGCGCCGCGCGCACGCCTTCAGCCTGCTGCGGCTCCATGGGGATATCCACCAGAGTCTTGCCATCGCACAGCACATAGCCGCCGGCGCTGCACACTGCGCCCGCAAAGCAGTCGTGCCGCAGCAGCGGTTCGGTCATGCGGTGGTTGCGGCCGGTGCACAAAAACAGCTTGTGTCCGTTTGCTCTGGCACGATCCAGTGCAGCCAGAGTGCTTTCCGGGATGAGCATATCACCCGGCGGCAGCAGCGTGCCGTCAATATCCAGAAAAATCAGCTTACGACCCATACTTTTATCCTTTATCATCAAAGGGAGCCTCGCTCCACGATCTGATAGCCCAGCGTCACCTGACGCACAGGCCCGCTGCTCCCATTTTCTTCCAGCATCTGCAGCAGGATCCGGGCAGCCTCCTGCCCCACCTGCTTCTGGTAAAAGCGCACCGTGGCCAGCCCCGGTTCCATCACGCTGCCAGCCCAGCTGTCGCCAACGCCTGCAAGACCCACATCCTGCCCCACATGCCGTCCTGCTTCCCGCAGGGCACGCATGGCACCAAAGGCCACCGTGTCAGTCACGCAGACCACACCGTCCAGATCCGGGCAGCGCACCAGCAGTTCCTGCATACAGCGCTGGCCCTCCTCCATGGTAAAGGCGTTGCAGCAGATGCGGGGCATCTGTTCGCCGTTCAGTCCGGCAGCGTTCAGCGCATCCTGCACGCCCTCACGGCGCTGCACGCCGGTGGCATCGTCCCGCTCTGTACCGCCAATATAAACGATCCTTCTGCGGCCATGGTCCAGCATCCGCTGGGCAAGTTCCCGGGCTGCAGTGCGGTCGTCGTTGTACACGCAGGCCACATCCTGAAAACGCTGGCCTGTTACCACCACCGGCACACGGCAGTTTTTCAGCGCCTGCGCCAGCTGAGGAGTATAATAGCTGCCCAGCAGGATGATGCCCGCCACGTGGTTGCGCTGCATGGCAGTCAGATAGCCCAATTCCCGCTGGGCATCCAGCTCGGTGTTTCCCAGCAGCATCAGATAGCTCTTTGCATCCAGCTCACTGGCAATGCCTGCCGTGATCTGCCCCACCGACTGGGAACCGATGCTGGGAGCGATCACCCCCACCTGATTCACTTTTCCGGTGCGCAGAGTCTGGGCGGCGGTATCCGGGCGGTAGCCGGTCTTTTCCACTACCTCGTGGATGACAGCCCTCTTCTGTTCGCTCAGGGGGCCTCCGTTCAGGTAGCGGCTGACCGCCGCACTGGATACACCCGCCATTTTTGCAATATCACTGATGGTCATTTGCAGTACTTCTCTCTTTTGGGATGCATTGTTATGTGTAAACGTTTTCATGCTTATTATAAACCGCTTTCACCCATCCCGCAAGATGCGCTTTTCCCGGTTTATTCCGAACGCATTTTTGTTTTTCTGGCAACTGTGTACAAAAGACGGCTTTTTTCTGAGAAGCAGGGCATTACAGGCGGTCAGGCTGCGCCCATGCTCCATGCACGCACGGCAAGCCCCAGCAGCAGGACCACCAGCAGAACGATGAACACGGTTTTATTGCCAGTTCTTCTCTGTTTCTTTTTGCGGCCTGCCGTGCTGCGGCTTTTGGCCGAGCTGCTGCGCGCTGTGGTGCTTCTGCTGCCGGAGGAACGGCTGCCGGCCGTTTTGCGGCTCTGGGTGCTGCGGTTCTGGCCCTGCTTTGTGCTCTGGCGGGCTGGCTCGTGCGCAGCCGTTTTTTCTTCCGGCGCACGGCTGGATGCGATCGGCTCCTTTGCGCCACAGCGTGCCAGATAATTTTCTGCATCGCGGTAATAGCGGACAAGTTCATTCTCGCGGAAAGCCGTGCCCACATAGCCGTCTTCCAAGCTCTCCACCGCCTCGTTGAACAGGATCGCCGCCTGAGCGGCATCGGTGTGATCGGTGGCGTGGGCGGCTTCGTTGCGGGCGGTGCGCACAGCATTGCAGGCGCGGCGGGCCGCACCCGGATTGCTGGTATTGCCCAGCAGGTCCAGCGGTTTGGCGGCATCCTTTTCCGGGTCCAGCAGAACCCGCATACAAATGGTAGTATCCAGCTGCTGCCAGCTGTTTTTGCCGGAAAGATCCGGCATACGGTCGTAGTAGTCCGGGCTTTCCTGCTGGCGCTGTGCAACGTGATCCAGCAATGCACCCAAGCTGTGCGCACCGGATTTGTGCTCCCAGTGCCAGCGCAGCAGGCGGCGGCTGATCTCATCGCAGGCAGTCTTAATCTCAAAGGCAGCCTGTAAGGCTTCTTCCGGCATAATGGTTCTCCCTTCTTCTGGCATACAAAAAAGCGGAGAAGGCATACCGCCCTCTCCGCTGCTGTTTGTGTTACAGCACGAACTGGTAATACACGAAGCCGCACAGTGCCACTGCTGCACAGACAATGGCAGTGATGGGCGGCACCCAGCGGATCAGCGCTTCGGCCACACTGTCGCGCTCATCCTCGTATTCTTCCTCGTCGTCATAGGCAGGCTCCGGCTGCTGAGATATCGGCTGTGCACGGCGGGCTGCAGCAGGCATCACACGGGTGCCTTCGTCCGCAGCTGCATGAGATGCCCTGCCCGGGAACTGTGTCCGCATTCCGGCATCCAGTACACGGGTCTGCTCTGCAGCAGGTTCTTCCGGCTGTGGTTCTGCTTCACGGCACGGTGCACCCATGATCCGGGTCGGCTCCTCCTGCACAGGCGCTGCGCCCATAATGCGGGTAGGCTCTTCGGCCTGCGGGGCAAGAGGCGTTTCCAGTTCCGGCTCGGTCTGGGCAGGCTGTTCCGGCTGCAGCAGGGTGTTCAGCGCGTTCTGCAGCAGGATGCGGTCGCAGCCGCACTCCGAGCAGTACACGGTATCCTCCTCCTTCGGGTGGAAGGCACCGCAGGCGCAGTACCAGCCATTTTCAAACACCTGCGGCTGATACTTCAGCTCCGGGCGGTTCATGCGGGTCTCCAGCGCCTTTTCCAGCTCAGCAGACAGGCGCTTGGGGGCAGGCAGGCGCACGCGCTTGATGCCGTCCAGATGCACCACCCGCTTGCCGTTGTACACGTTGCACAGCGAAACATCCACGCTGGTGATGGCCTTTGCGGTAACGAACACCGCATCGTCCATGCCAAACAGTTCGCCGGGCTTTACTTCCAAGTCACGGTACTCGAACCGGTCCTCGCACAGGATCACGCCGTCCACGCCCTTGCACTTGAAGTGGATTTCCAGCGCGGTCAGGGTCACCTTGGAAATATTCTTGAAGGTCAGGCAGACCGCGTGCTCCCCGCTGACATCACCCTTGAGCAGCTCCACGCAGACGAACTGCACCGGGCTGCCGGGGGTGTAATAGTTTGCGCGGGTCCGTGCGACCGGGTTAAAATTTTCCTCCACGACACTCGCTCCTTTCCATTGGGATCAAATCAGTTCTGCGGATCCTGTGCATCCGGCGTTTCCGGTGCAGCGGTCTCCGGCAGCGGCTGGGCCGTTTCGGCCTGCTCCGCAGGCTCAGCGGTCTCTGCAGATTCAGCAGTTTCGGCCTGCTGAGCGGTCTCTGCAGAGGCAGCCTGCACGGTCTGAGCAGGCTGTTCCGGCTTCGGCTCATCGCCTTCACGCGGGGGCAGTGTGCCGCCCGCCATAATGGTGTTGAACTCCTGCTCGTTGAGCTTCTCGCGTTCCATCAGGGCCTGTGCCAGCGCGTGCAGCTGATCGATGTGCTCGGTCAGGGTGCGGCGGCAGGTCTCGTAGGCTTCATCGATGATATCCCGCATCTCGCCGTCGATCTCGGCAGCGGTGGTCTCGCTGTAGCCCTTGCCCTGGCCCAGATCGCGGCCCAGGAAGGTCTCCTCCTGCGAGGTACCGTACACCACAGGGCCAAGCCGCTCCGAGAAGCCGTACTTGGTGATCATCTGGCGGGCAATGTTGGTGGCCTGCTGCAGATCATTGGAAGCACCGGTGGAGATATCCTCCAGGATCAGCTGTTCGGCCACGCGGCCGCCCAGACTGGAAACGATATCCTCGAACATTTCGCCCTTTGTCACGTAGCTGCGGTCTTTCTCGGGCAGGTACATGGTGTAGCCGCCAGCCTGACCACGCGGGATAATGGTGATCTCGTGCACACGGGGGTGATGCTTGCAGTAGAAGCCCGCCACAGCGTGGCCTGCCTCGTGGTAAGCAGTCAGCTTCTTTTCCTCCGGGGTCACAACGCGGCTCTTCTTCTCCGGGCCGGCCATCACCTTCATGGAAGCTTCCTCGATATCCTCCATGGTAATGGCCTTGCGGTTGCGGCGTGCAGCCAGCAGAGCCGCTTCGTTGACAAGGTTCTCAAGGTCTGCGCCCGCAAAGCCTGCGGTGCGCTGTGCAATGACCCTGAGAGAGACATCCGGGGCCAGCGGCTTCTTTTTGGTGTGGACCTTGAGGATCTCCTCACGGCCCTTGACATCCGGCAGGCCCACATAGACCTGACGATCAAAGCGGCCCGGACGCAGCAGGGCCTTATCCAGAATGTCGGCGCGGTTGGTGGCCGCCATGACGATGATGCCGTCGTTGGCCTCAAAGCCGTCCATTTCCACCAGCAGCTGGTTCAGGGTCTGCTCGCGTTCATCGTGGCCGCCGCCCAGACCGGCACCGCGCTGACGGCCCACAGCATCGATCTCATCAATGAAGATGATGC
>OLRJ01002005.1_pt1 | contig 16040 bp, 11 predicted proteins | sample 1672741 | NCBI WGS metagenome assembly OLRJ01 (sample SAMEA3136719, study PRJEB25190) | human gut metagenome | biome: human gut; feature: human-associated habitat; material: faeces | place: Austria | collected 2013
GTTACGAGGTCTGTGAAGCAGGAAGCCCATTGGCTTTAGACAATGGGTAGTTCACTGAAGAAAATAAGAGGTTTAGCATGTCTATATAGGTGGGTAAAACCTTTTATAGTGTCAGAAAGTAGTTTTTATATAAATTTGCTATAATCCTTAGAAAAGAAGAGAAAAATAGTATTTTATAAATTTCGAAAAAGATAAAACCTAAAACAGTAGTTCAACAAAAAAGATAATTATTTTAAAATGCCGGAAGATCTTGCCTGAAACAACCGACTGAAATATTCTGCATACTGTTTTGCAAATGCCTGTATAGACTGTTCCATAGGAACACCATAGATTTCGCCGGTTATAAATTCCGAAGCTTTTACCAGTGCAAGGCTGTTGATGTGCTCTGCCAGCGCATGATAATCGAAGTCGATGAGAAAACCAATCTCGCTTAGATGCTGGAAATAGCCTGTCATTTGGGAAATCATGCCCTCGATTTTTGAAAATCGGGTTGCATCATAGATCTTATCAATATGCATGGCAAGTCGAAAGACTGGCAGATGTTTTACGTGCAGGATTGCATTATAATAGAGAAAAATCTCAAAATCTTTTCTGATATCGGAGCCGTTGGTCAGTTCCTTCATGGGAATGTCCTCCGGTCCCGGTGTCATGATGTACAGAAGGTCGCTGAGCAGGGCGGCCTTATTTTTATAGATGCGGAAAAAGGTGGATTCACTGACGCCGGCCAGTTCTGCGACTGCTTTTGTAGTTGTCTTTATATATCCATTCTGGGTAAAGAGCATGGCAGCTGCATCCAGAATCCATGATTTCGTGTCTTTCATAAAATCTCCATTTTATCATTTAGATTAATAATACAAAGGATCGTGTAAAAATATTTTTGGATTACTTACGGAACATATAAGACGGATAAAAAATATGCCGTTTTTATATCTTCACAAATGTTTCAGTAACATTTCCGGTGTTGTAAAAGGAATCTGATTTCTGTTGTTTATAATCTATTTTCAGTATATACACTTCCGTTTTTAATTTCCAGTCAGAAAGTTCATTTTGCAAGTGACTGGTTGCATTCATTTCACGTAAAAACGCTAAATCATTAAAAACCTCTATTTAGATAACAAGATATATAGCCCCAAAACCAGACCAATGGGTAGGTAAAAAGATTTTTTATCTACTCATTGGTAACACAGAAAAAAAGGGGGAACCATTACATTCGGTTCTCCCTTTTTCTACAATGATCTGTATTCTTGAAATGCAGAGGAAAAGTGGGGGATTACAAACGGTAATGAGCTGACAAAAAGACTAAAAAACCAGTTACTGTCTCTTCAGAAAGAAGAGTACAGCAACTGGTTTTTGCTTTTTCACACATTTGTAAATGATCTGTTTTTCACGAGATAGACCATTTTTATTTTTGCTTTTTCATGTAGTTCGTTTTTAATAATATTTAGTTTGCTACGATTTCTGACCTTAGCCTGGGAAATACTTTTTCATAGCTATTCATATCGCCAGCTGAGGGCTACGGCATGAGAATTAGTATGTAAGACAAAGCTCAGATAACGAATGATCATGTATTGACTTACAAAGAAAAGTAAACCAATAGATCATTCTATTATTCAGCGTCAGCTTCACCTTCAGCCTCATCGATGACGAAAGAGATGAGCAGGTCATCCTGATTTACGCTGTCGCCTGCAGCTACATAAATCTTGTCTACTTTTCCTGCTACTTTGGATACAACGGTTGTTTCCATCTTCATAGCCTCTACAGTCATAAGCGGCATGTTGACAGTAACGGTATCGCCTTCTTTGACGAGAACTTTACCAACAGTACCCGGGATAGAAGAACCAAGGTGTCTTGGGTTGCTCTTATCAGCTTTCAGTTTTCTGTCGGATTTGATCTCGAGGCTCTTATCCTGGATCTTGACTGTACGTACGGAACCGTTTACGAGGAAGCTTAAGGTACGGACACCGTTTGCATCCGGATCACTTGCCTCCATGTATTTGATCAGTACGACTTTACCTTCGCCAAGCGTCAGATATGTTTCTTCGCCCTTTCTCAGACCATAGAAATATACATGGCTTTCCAGGCGGGTTACATCATTATACATCTCAAAATGGTCACAGTAATCTTCATATACCTTCGGATAGAGGGCATAACTGATTGCTTTCTGTTCCATATCATCCGCAGATCTGTCTTCGTAATGATATTTCTCGATGAGCATTTTTTTGATGGCTTCCAGGTCAACTGGCGGAAGCAGTTTGCCAGGACGGTCAGTCAGCGGCTCGATGTCTTTCAGAACGATCTTCTGAAGCTCTTTCGGGAATCCGCCGTCCGGCTGTCCCATCATTCCGTGGAAATAATCAACAACAGAATCCGGGTAGGAAAGTCCTGCGCCGGCTGTGAGGATATTTTCTTTGGTCAGATTGTTCTTGTACATGAAGATAGCAAGATCGCCGACAGCTTTGGAAGTCGGAGTAACCTTAACGATGTTTCCGAGCAGATCATTTGCATCTTTGTAAAGAGCTTTGATTGCTTCAAACTCATCAGCAGAACCCATGCTGGTTACCTGTGCCAGCAGATTGGAGTACTGACCGCCAGGGATTTCATATTTGTAGATCTCAGCATTCGGAGCCTTCATATCACTTTCGAAAGCGGCGTATACTTTACGGATACGTCCATAGTAACGGCTGAGCTCGTCCAGATCTTCGAATTTCAGACCGGTATCGCGCTCGGTTCCACGAAGTGCTTCTACAACGGCATTCATGGACGGCTGACTGGTCAGGGAAGACATGGATTCGATAGCAAGGTCTGCAATATCTACGCCTGCCTCAGCGGCCATCAGTACGGTGCTGACACCGTTTCCGGTGGAATCATGTGTATGCAGGTGGAGAGGAATATTTAATTCTTCTTTTAATGCTGCAACAAGCTCTTTGGCAGCTCTTGGTTTGAGCAGACCAGCCATATCTTTGATGGCGATGGCATGACATCCTAAAGACTCCAGTTCAAGAGCTTTCTTTACATAGTAATCCAGGGTATATTTTACTTCATCCGGGCTTGTGATATCTCCTGTGTAGCAGATGGTACCTTCTACAATCTTACCGGTCTTTAATGCCTCTTCAATTGGCATCTTCATATTTTCTACCCAGTTCAGACTGTCGAAGACACGGAACACATCAATACCGTGATTTGCAGAAATCTTGATGAAATTTTTTACAACGTTGTCCGGATAGTTACTGTATCCAACGGCGTTGGAAGCGCGCAGCAGCATCTGGATCAGTGTATTCGGCATTCTTTCACGAAGCAGTTTCAGACGTTTCCACGGAGATTCTTTCAGAAAACGGTATGCGGTATCGTATGTAGCACCGCCCCATGCTTCTACAGAGAATGCATTCTGCATGAATGCGTTAGTTGCATAAGCTGCGCCGCACAGATCTTTTGTTCTCATACGGGTAGCCATAAGAGACTGCTGTGCATCACGCATGGTAGTATCAGTAACATACAGCTTTTTCTCGTTTTTGATCTTCTGCATGAAACCTTCTGCGCCCAGTTTCAGGAATTCATCTCTTGCACCGTATACAGGAGCTTCTTTGTCGTATACCGGAAGTACACGGTTTTCAAAGAACGCTTTTTCTCCTTTGTTGGAGTTTACGATCTTGTCGCCGATAAATTCGATGATCTTGGTCGCACGGTCCTGACTGCGCTCCAGTTCGAAAAGCTCTGGTGTCTCTTCGATGAAAGTAGTATAGCACTCGCCGTTGATAAAGGTCGGGTGAATCAGCACGTTGGTCAGGAATGGAATATTTGTTTTTACTCCACGGATACGCATTTCGCGCATAGCACGGAGAGATTTTCTGACAGCTCCTTCAAAGGTACGGTCGTGGGAGATAACTTTTACAAGCAGGCTGTCATAGAATGGAGAGATAACGGCGCCAGTGTAAGCGTTGCCACCATCCAGACGGATGCCGTTACCGGAACCGGAACGGTATACTGTGATCTCACCGGTATCCGGAAGGAAGTTGTTTGCCGGATCTTCGGTGGTAACTCGGGTCTGAATAGAATAACCAGTGCACTGTACGGCTTCCTGTGAAGGAATGTTGATCTCTTTGGATCCCAGAGGATAGCCTTCTGCAACGAGGATCTGGGACTGTACCAGATCAATATCTGTGATCATTTCGCTGACGGTATGTTCTACCTGGATACGCGGATTCATCTCAATGAAGTATGGATTATGATCTGCGTCAACTAGGAATTCCAGAGTACCGGCATTGCGATAGCCTACATTTTTAGCAAGACGGATCGCACTGTCGAAGATGATCTGTCTTGTAGCTTCAGGAACGGAAAAAGCAGGAGCGTATTCTACAACCTTCTGATGACGGCGCTGTACGGAACAGTCACGGTCATACAGGTGTACGACATTGCCATAATTATCTCCAAGAATCTGAACTTCGATATGTTTCGGACTGCGCAGATATTTCTCAATGAAGATCTTGTCATCGCCGAATGCTTTTTTTGATTCATTCTTTGCTTCTTCAAATTCTTTAGGGAGATCTTCGAGACAGTTTACGATACGCATACCACGTCCACCACCGCCATTGGAAGCTTTCAGCATGATCGGGAATCCTACCTGCTGAGCAATTTTTTTTGCTTCGTCAAGCTCTTTGATGGCATGATCTACACCTGGGATGATCGGTACGTCTGCCTCGATAGCCATCTGTTTGGAGGAAATCTTGTCTCCCATGGCGTTCATAATGTCGCTGGAAGGTCCGATAAATGTGATGCCGTTTCTTTCGCAGGCATCTACAAAATCAGGGTTTTCGGAAAGGAATCCGTAACCGGGATGAATTGCATCTACACCGGCATTAAGGGCGATTTTGATAATGGTATCAATATCCAGATATGCATCAATTGGTCCTTTATCCTCACTTAACGGATATGCTTCGTCTGCCTTGCTGCGGAAGAGCGCGTAGCGGTCTTCTTTGGAAAATACTGCTACGGTTGTAATCTCCAGCTCATTTAAGGCGCGGAACACACGGATAGCGATTTCGCCTCGGTTCGCCACCAGAACCTTCTTGAACGGTTTAATAGTTACTTCTTTCATTATTACACTCCTTAATAAAAAGTTTTAAAAATATAACACCATGCCCTGTGGTTACACTGATAAAAATCCCCTCCATTTCTATCTGGCATGATGCGAAGTTATACAAATAAATTATATGGGAAGAAATAGAAAAATGCAAGAAGAAAAAATATTTCATGCAAAAAATATCGGAAAAAGTGAACTTGTTAAGAAAAAGACAAGTAAAAATGCAGGATTTCAAGTCAAAAAATTCATTTTTGCATTTTAAAGTGGCAGAAATCCTGCAAAACGCAATCAAAAATGAAAGGAACACCGCAAATGCTGTCGAAACGGAGGAGAATGAGGCCACATAAGCGGTATAAAATAAGAAAAAGTTTTTACTGGAGATGAAGCAGATAATTTTATGCTATTTATTTTATGTGTGATATTGAAATATAGAAAACGTTTTCTGCAAAATTTAATCACATAAAGTTCTGATATAAATCACGCGAATGGAAAACGGATCAGCGAAACAGGTGGTTATTTAGCGTGGCTTGTATTAGCAATATACCAGCGGATGCCTATACTCGTTTTTGATGCTTTGTCCGGTTCTGGCAGTCAGGACACTGTTATAAATATGTGCAGCCTGTATGTCTGTGCTCAGGAGCAGCTGCTGTGATGGGTTCAGATTTTTTTCCTCAGTGGCGAGACGGGTAAGGATCGGAATATCACTGTGCTGCCGCAATGTTTTTAACAGCGGAGATGCTTCTCTTCGCATCCCAAGGACGTGCAGATAAGGGGCATAGTCCAGATCCTGCAAAGCCTGATGCTGTCTGCAGTCGATGTCCAGAAGGTGGGAGAGCAGATAGCGGGAAACGGCGGTATAAGTCCGGTCTCTTGTTTTGAGAAGTTCCGTAAACTGTGTGAAAGAGACATACTGTTCCAGTGATTTTCGGGTGCGGTTGTCAAGGTCTGACGGCACTGTGCAGGAGCCTTCCATGGAAAACGATTGTGGAAGCAGGTCTTTTTGCCCGGAGAAATCCTGAAGCAATTTATAATGAAGCAACTGGGAAAAATCATTCGGGGTAACAGCGCCATATTTCTTCAACCAGTCCAGAAATGGCGGAAGGGCAGCTTCTGGAACCTGACCGTCTAATGCCGGCATTTCTAAAACAGAAGATCCGTTATTTACAGAATGCTGTTTTGAAAAAAGAACTTCTGCATGGATGTTTTGCAGTTGCCGAAGCGTATCACGAATGGCAGTTGCAGAACTGTACTCTGGCGTCAGCTTTTTTTCGTGGTATGCAGCGCCCCTGCGAAGAACCATGCAGGGGATTAACGGAGCCTGCAGCTGTCGTATCGCTTTGAGATATTCAATGCCGAGGATATTGTTAGGACTATCTAGGACAGATACAGCGTCTGGATCGTTCAGATAGTCTCTGGCAGCAGCTGCGCGTGCGGCAGGAAAAGAAAGTCCTTTTTTCAGTTCTGCTGCAAGGAGCAACTGAAATTTTTCCGGCTCGTTGGAAAAAAGGTTTGCCAGAGCTGTAAGTTGTTCGGGAGAATCTGATTCACAGCCAAATCCGAGATGCGTTACAACCCCACTATGTGCAAACAAGCTGACCCCGCAGCGTGCAAAGGTCTCAGCGCTTGATATGGCAGCGCAGACCGGTAATTCCAGCACAAGGTCGGCACCACATTCCAGTGCCATACGGGCACGGACATATTTATCTGCACAGGCAGGCGCGCCCCGCTGTACAAAATTTCCGCTGATCAGTGCTATAACATAGGAAGCATCTGCTTCTTTACGGACACACTGGATGTGATAAGCATGTCCGTTATGGAATGGATTATATTCTGCGATAATGCCTGCGATGTTCATGTTTTTGTCTCCTGATGTTGCTGATGTACGCACGAAAACTTCTTTTCAGAAATATTTGTTTAGAAGATTTCGAGAGTACATGATTTTATAAAATGTATTATAACGTAATAAGAACGGTTGTGACAATCAGATATTTTGTAAAAAAAGAGTTGCAATCAAAAGTGAGATATGATAACATATTATTTGTTGATTGCAACAATGCCGATGTGGCGGAATTGGCAGACGCACTTGACTCAAAATCAAGCGGTTCATCCCGTGCCGGTTCGAGTCCGGCCATCGGCATTCATAGAAAAGCTGTTACCTTATGAAATGACATAGGGTAGCAGCTTTTTTGCATGATTGATTTTTATGGATACTTTGTGTATGATGATGGATAGAAAAAGTGCTGAAAGATAAAGAAATGGGGAAACGAAAATGAAGGATCAGGATAACATGCATGGCATTTCAAACAGAGTGTCATCCAACCGGACAGCAGTATTTGAAGCAAAGATCACACACTGGTATGAAGATGAGGCAAAACCAAGACAGGAATCTTCCGGCAGACATCAGAAAACGGTTGCTGTAGAATTACAGAACTGGGAGGATCTGTATACAATCCCTGATACAGCAAAACTGTTACAGACATTGCATCGGGTGCCGTTTTACCGGTATATGATCCGCTATCTGGTATATACGTTTAATAAAGAGCTGGAAAAAGAAGCAGAACGACAGGGAATTGATTGCTCGCAGGGATGGGAAGAGAGGTATGCCGGTTATCTGATCACGGAGAGGGAACGGGAAACTGCCAGTGGAAGATTGCGATATCTTACAGAACTTGTGTGGAATGCTTTTCTGAAAAATGGCTGTAAAGCTGTCGGACGGACAGAAAAGATCCGGGGAAATCTGAAAGGCACGCAAAAATGGGATCAAGAAGATTTGGAAACGGTGCTTTACGGGGAGCGTATCTCCACCGGCAATTTTTTTATGCTGGCATTCGGTCTGCATATGACATATGAGGATCTGACGTTGTTTTTGCAAAAGGTACTGAAAAGGTCAAAACTGAATCTCTGGAACGTGGATGAATTTCTGATCTATATCTGCTTTCACTGGATAAAAGGCGATCGAATGGCTTTTTATCAGTGGGGAAAAGAAAACTGGGAGACAGTTCCGGCAAAGGAAGGGATTTTTTCTGCACCAAAGCAGACCGCTGTTATTCAGACAGAACTGGATCACATTTTGCAGGGGCTGGAACAGACAGATTCCCAGGAATCGTTGGAAGATATATCAGAAGCTGCCTCTGACGTTTTGGCGGGATATAAATATCTAATCGAGCGAAAAGGCGACTATCGCAGAACCGCATTAAAATGTGCAGGACAGCGTCTGGGGGAATTTAAGGAACTCTGTCAGGAGGATATGGAGGAGTATCTGTTTTCTTTTAAAGAAGAACAAAAGTATGCCCATGGAAATGTCCGTGTCGTTTATGATGCAGAACAGGGGATCCGTATTCCAACAGGAACCAGATTTTCACAGAACGCAAAAAACAAAGATGGCAGACAGGAAACGGTATGGTACACGGCGTTGGAAACGGTATCGGGAGAACCGTTACAGGAGCTGGAACTGGATATCAACGTTATCTGCACGGAAGCGACAGCAAAACATGCAAAGAATAAAGAAAATATCGGATATCTGCCAAATAAGACGGTACTGGAAACGAATCTGGACGGTATTCTGGAAGCAACCGCTTTTCATGCCATTGCAAAACCGGTAAAGAAAAAGACAGATCCTGAAAATGACTATCATGTGACGGGAGTCGTTCGTATTGCCTGTGTGCCGGGAACGATCATAGCGGAGGGGACTCCGTTTTATGCCGGCGGATATACTTATCTGGCTGCAAAGAAGACGGTATGTGAGGCAGTGGTAGAAGTTCCGGTAAAATGCGAAAAGGAAGACTGGGAAGCTACGATCAATCAGATTCAGGTCTGCGAGAGTTCTTTGAAAGGACTGAAACGTGTAGGAAATACAAAGATCAGCTTACGGTCTGCAAAAGACGAGGAGGAGAATAGGACAGGTGGTTCATTGTATCGATATCTGTATACGCCGTTTGAGGATCTGATTTGTGGAGATAATTCCATCAGCGATAAAAATGCGGAATATCTGCCGGAAATCCTGGATGGAACGATGTTTTCTGCAACAAAATTATGGCAGATTGAGAAGCAAAAGGAGATTGAGATCACAAGAAATGATATTCTGACCCTGTCATTTCTTGCACAGATGGCGGAGATTGAATTTGACCAGTCAGAGTATATGGAGATCCAGGTGAATGCGAATGAAGCAGATACGATACGGCAGGAGCTATTTGAAGAGCGATATGCAGATTTCCTGATTCAGACGAACCGGGATCTGACGGCCTGTGGATTTCAGGGGTTATATCTTGCAGATCCTTATGACTGCATGCTTGCATATCTTACGACCTGTTCAGAACCACTGACTGCATTCCGAAATCTGTGGGCGGTGTATTTGGATTATCAGAAAGGCAGATAAATGAAGGATTTGAGACCAAAAACGGAACGGGTTCCCTGGAGCGGCAGCCGGATACTGACATTTTATGATGTTGAAGGCCACCCGTATCAGAGAAAAGTACAGATTGACCGTGTTATCGGTATGGGCGCATCCTGCATCTGTTATGCTGTGGAGGCTGATTTTGGAGATGAAAATATTCATAAAATGATCCTGAAGCAGTTCTGTCCGGAACCAATGATGTCGGTAAAGGAAAAAGAACATCTGGCAGTTTTGTTTGAACAGGCATATGTGCTTCAAAATGACCTTGCAAATATTGATGAACTGATGGATCTTATCGTGCGTCCTTATGAAAAATATTTTTCTGATACGGAACGGTATATTCTGTATGAGGCGAATTACGGGGACAGTCTGGAAAAACGGGAGGCGAAAGATTTAAAGATGCAGCTTCGTGTAATGCAGGAGCTCTCTGCTGCGTTACAGCGGCTGCACAGTTACGGGATTGTCCACATGGATTTAAAACCGGAAAATATATTGTGGACAGAGTATGGCGGAATCAAGTTTTTCGATTTTGATGCTGCGATCATTCTGAACCGCATAGAAGAAGTACATGAGATACGGGGAGACATGGAAAATAGAGGGTTGTTAGCTCCGGAACTTCGTGATATGTCTGAATTCGAGCAGAATAAAAAGCTGCTGCTGCATCCGAGAGTCGATATCTATGCAGTGGGAGCAATGCTGTTTTTCTGGTTTTTTCATTGTTTTCCGACAGAATGGGATAATGGAAGCAGTGGGAACTGGGAGCTGCGATTGCAGGAATTGTTTGATACACGTTTCAGGGGAGAGTTGAACGAAGCACAGCAGCAACTGCTGGTTCATATTTTGCAAAAGAGCACAGATGTTTCCATCGGACGAAGAGGCCGTTACCGTAAGGCCGGGGAGATGGCAACAGATCTCAAGGTATTGCTTCAGGAAAAGCAGTCTGCAGAAATGAGCCGGCAGGAACAGATCTGTGAAGTGAATTATCGTCTGCTGGCAGCTTATTTTCTGTGGAAGCATCCTTTGTATCCTTATATTAGCGAGGGAATGGATGGAAAGCAGTTAGATGTAGTTTTATTTGGGGCAGCGCCTATAAGGGAAGCGTTTTTTTTACATATTTTTTCCTGTGTACAGATGCCGGAGGTGGAACTTCGGATTCATATCGTTGCAGAGGATGCGTATTCCTTTGCGCAAAACCTTCTGCTTCAGTTCCCACAGTTGAAAACAACAGTAAAAATGAATTTTGAGGATAAAGTGCAGCCGTTAAGTCTGGATACAGAGATTACATCGAAACCGCTTGCCCATCTGTATTTTTATAATTGTACAGAAACGGCGGAGGTTGGGACGCAATGGGTGCAGGAGTGGATACATCAGATGGAGGAGCAGCAACCTGATCGAATGATCCTGCCCTATATGATCTTGCATATGGCAGATGGAGAACAGAATTATCAAATGGCCGATCAGATGAATCAATCCTTTTCAATGAGAGAATGGAAGGAACCTTCTGTCGCTTTTCTTGGTTATGGGGATGATCGGGGAGATGGGTATCGTTTGCGCAGACATAAGTCTCTTCCCGGACATCTGCAGATGGATGTTTTTGGAATGAATGCGAAATATTCCATCGAAGAAAAAGACTTTGAGCATGATATTGGAAAACTTGCATTTTTTATACATTGTTATTATGCAAAAGAGTGGAATCCGGATTGTACCGAAGCGGAATTGAAAAATCAGTTTTATTCAGAACCTTATTTGATACATTCTTCCATGCGTAGCGCCCTGTCTGTTCCGTACAAACTTTTTTGTGCGGGAATTGCGGTGGATGAGAATGCGTCGGAACGCTTTCGCCAGGGGGTATTGGAGAAAAAAGATACAGAACCCGATCTCTATAAGCGGATGCTTGCAATGGAACATAAAAGCTGGCTTTGTTTTATGATCATGGAAGGCTATCAGCGGCCATCGGAGAAAGTGCTGAGAAAATATGCATTTTCCGGTCGGAATGATCAGAGAGACCGACGGCATAAACTGCATCCTTGTATCAGTGAATTCAGAGTGGAAACGGGAATGCCGTTATCAAAACTGTCAAAGAAGGAATGGGATCTTTTGACAGCAGTGGATATGAATGGGGATTCTTCGGAGACATGGTGTGTATATGATGCGTTGGATCGTGTTTCTTTATTATTACACCAAATCTGTGAGAATAAAACCCGTCGGCTGGATTTGTCTGCACAGTTTGAAAAACTAAGAGAGGAACTTGAACTGGAGGAAGCAGGAGAAGTTCTGTTTCAGGAGCTGCGGAAGCTGCAGAAAACGTATCATGCTATGTTGGATGGTCTGGAGCGCGCTAACGAGCGCTGGGAGAACACCTGTGACAGATTTGAACATTTGATACGGAAACTGGAAGAAGAACAGGGGCTGTATGATGAAGAGATTCGGGACGCATTTCAGATGATTCGGGAAGATATGCGTGTTGTAGTGGAACGAAACAGATATCATGATTACAAAAAAAGCGACGAAAGTATGTTATATGCGATTCCGGAGTTATTAAAACAAATGTGATTGACCTAGCAGGTGCTTAATATTTTAGCTACCGTTTTGGTTATAAAGGAACCGGTCAAAAAATCATTTCAAAACTGTGTTATAGTAGGGGCAACAGGTGGTGTGTCAGGTAATATACGACATGTTGAAACAAGAAATCGCCAGGAAATGAATTGTTGGAAAGCACAGGGAAAGTGAAAAACGGAGTCCACGATGAAGAAGGTCAGAAAAAAAGAAGATAAGATCATATATGCGTATCGTCTCGGGTCAGACAGTGAGATGGAGCGGATTATGGTACGGGAAGGGAAGATACGAAAAACAGCAGACGGCAGCTATGAACTCTTTTCCTCTGAAGCACATAATGACAGAGGAGAACAGGCAAAGTCCGGAGATTATTTTAAAGTAGATGGCTTAGGGAAGCCTTATGCGAATAAAAAAGAATGGTTTGAAGCACGGCATGTTTGTACAGGAGAGAACCGTTATCGGCAGAAAATGGAAATATATGCTGCATGGGAGGACGGGGATCCGGTGTCTGAACCGTTGCAATATCTGCTGGATCAACACCTTTTGAAGATACATACAGAGGAGACGGATTCGTATTTTTCGGCAAAGATATGGGGAACAGAGCTGACTGCTGCCAGAGATGCGGTTCTGGTTTTTTATCAGATTGAGCGGGATAAAGCAGGAACAATCCTTGAAGTGGATTTTAATCTGGTAGCCCGAAGCGAGTTTGACAGAACGTATCAATATGTGCTGTCGTAGCAAATGATGCATTATTTAAACTGGATGAATTTTAATGCCGTAATCTCAAAAAGATGCAGATACAGAAAAAAATCTTGACATTTAAAGAAAATGGTTTTAATATTTATCCATAAGTTTTAATACAGTAAAGCGAGAAACCGTTGAAACGGAGATAAAGACAGTTGTGCACGCACAGAGAGTCCGGGATGCTGAGAACCGGGTCGGAATGCAGGTTGTTAAATGGACCGTTGAGGGCGCAGGGAACCGTTGCCATACAGGCAGCCAAGTATCATGCGACGTGAGGACATACGTCAGTTGTCAGAGATATGTTTGTATCTTACAGAGAGTGTGGCGAAGAAGCTGCAAATCAAGGTGGCACCGCGGGAAATGTGAATGATATTTTAACCCGTCCTTGACAGACAGAGTTTAGTACAATGTCTGCCAGGACGGGTTTTTTGTTATAGAAAAATCATTTCAGACAGGAACGGGGATTTCATCAGAGAAAGAAATGGAACAAAGAGGAATGTTTGACGTTTGGTGCAGGCAGAACAGGAGGTTTATCATGTATCCAACATTAGAGGCAGTAAAGGAAATTGCGGCAGAAGGTTCCTATGGAAGGATTCCTGTTGCAGAGGAAATGTATGCAGACCGTTTTACTCCGGTGGAAGTCATGCGGACTCTGCGGGCAGCCAGCAGACATTGTTATCTGTTAGAAAGCGCGGAGAACAATCAGAAATGGGGCAGATATTCTTTTATGGGATATTCTCCGGTCATGGAGATTACCTGTAATGATGGAGAGATGACGATTACTACCGGTGCCGAAGATGGATGCAAGGAAAAGCGTGTGATTAAAACCCGGCATCCGAAGAAAGCGGTTCGTGAGATCCTGAAAAAATACAAAAGTCCGAGGCTGCCGGATATGCCAAATTTTACCGGTGGTCTGGTGGGATATTTTTCCTATGATTATATCCGGTATGCAGAGCCGACGCTTCAGAACAATGGTCGGATGGAGACAGATTTCAGGGATATGGATCTGATGCTGTTTGATAAAGTCATCGTATTTGATCACTATCGCCAGAAAATCATTCTCATTGCCGGTGTGGACACATCAGACATTGAGGGGTCTTATGTGAAAGCAGATCAGGAATTGCAGGAGATGAAACGCCTGTTAAACAGTGGTGCGAGAGCAGATATCCGTCCGTTTAAAATGCAGGGCGAGCTGACACCAGAATACCCGAAAGAAAAATATTGCGAGATGGTGGAAAAAGCAAAACATTATATTCACGAGGGAGATATCTTCCAGGTTGTGCTGTCTGATCCGATGACCGTTCCGGCCACAGGAAGTCTGTTTGATGTTTACCGTGTGCTCAGAACGACGAATCCATCTCCGTACATGTTTTATTTTTCCAGCGATGATATCGAGATCGCAGGTGCCTCTCCGGAGACACTGGCACATCTGGAAAATGGTGTGCTTCATACATTCCCACTGGCAGGAACGCGGCCGAGAGGAAAGACAGACGAGGAAGACAAGAGATTGGAACAGGAACTGCTAGCGGATAAAAAAGAACGTGCCGAGCATAACATGCTGGTAGATCTTGGCAGAAATGATCTTGGAAAAGTCAGCTGCCTTGGAAGCGTCCATGTGGAAAAATATATGGAGATTGAGCGTTTCTCCCATGTTATGCATATTGGATCTACTGTATCCGGTCTGATCCGACCGGACAGAGATGCCATGGATGCCATGGATTCTATTCTTCCGGCGGGAACGCTTTCCGGTGCGCCGAAGATCCGTGCCTGTGAGATCATTGATGAACTCGAAGACCGGAAGCGTGGTATTTATGGCGGTGCAGTTGGCTATCTGGATTTTGCAGGAAATATGGATACATGTATTGCTATCCGTCTGGCATATAAGAAAGACGGTGTGGTGTGTGTACAGTCGGGCGCTGGTATCGTAGCAGACAGCATTCCGGAAAATGAATTTATGGAATGCCAGAACAAGGCAAGGGCAGTAACAAATGCATTGAAAATGGCAGAGGAGGGTCTGGACTGATGATAGTAATGATTGATAATTATGACAGTTTTGTATATAACTTGTATCAGCTGATCGGAAGCATCCGCAGTGACATTGAGGTATACAGAAATGATAAGATAACGGTTGAAGATATTGAAGCGATGAAACCAGAGGCAATCGTTATCTCTCCGGGACCGGGCAGACCGGAAAATGCAGGAAACTGTATGGAGATTGTACAGGCATTTGCAGGAAAGATCCCAATCCTTGGGGTATGTCTGGGACATCAGATTATCAGTACCGTATACGGTGGAACTGTCTCCTATGCAAAGGAGCTGATGCATGGAAAGACATCTGAGATCGAGACAACGGCGGACAGCATCCTGTTCCAAAACATGGAAGAACCGGTGCAGGTAGCCAGATATCATTCCCTTGCAGCGGTAAGAGATACCCTTCCGGAGTCATTGAAAGTCACTGCATGGACAGCAGATGATGAAGTCATGGCAGTGGAAGATGCGGAAAAAGAAGTGTACGGCATCCAGTTTCATCCGGAGTCCGTCATGACCCCGCAGGGCAGACAGATGGTGCAGAACTTCCTGGATCGGATTCATTAAGAAAGTGAGAGAATACAATGATAAGAGAAGCAATCATTCAGCTGACGCAGAAAAAAGATCTGATTTATGATCAGGCAGAGCAGGTAGTAAATGAGATCATGGAAGGAAAAGCGTCAGATATCCAGATGGCAGCATATCTGACAGCCCTTGCCATGAAAGGAGAGACAATCGATGAGATCACAGCTTCCGCAGTGAGTATGCGTGCCCACGGAACGCAGCTGCAGCATGATGTGGAAGTGCTGGAGATCGTAGGCACCGGAGGAGACGGTTCCAATTCCTTTAATATTTCTACAACGGCATCTATGGTCATCGCAGCAGGAGGAGTGCCGGTGGCAAAACACGGAAACCGTGCAGCTTCATCAAAAAGCGGTGCGGCAGATGTGCTGGAAGCACTTGGTGCAGATATTACATTAGATCCGGAGCAGAGTAAAAAAGTACTGGAAGAGGTAGGATTTTGTTTCCTGTTTGCCCAGAAATATCATTCTGCCATGAAATATGTGGGACCAGTCAGAAAGAAACTGGGAATCCGTACCGTATTTAATATTTTAGGACCGCTCTCCAACCCGGCAGCAGCTACCATGGAAGTGATGGGTGTCTATGATGAATCGCTGGTTGAGCCGTTGGCAAGAGTATTGTCAAATCTTGGCGTAAAACGGGGCATGGTCGTGTATGGGC
>OLRJ01002017.1_pt1 | contig 15998 bp, 12 predicted proteins | sample 1672741 | NCBI WGS metagenome assembly OLRJ01 (sample SAMEA3136719, study PRJEB25190) | human gut metagenome | biome: human gut; feature: human-associated habitat; material: faeces | place: Austria | collected 2013
GGATCCAGACGCAGGCAAAATGTCCAACATGACAAAACTGTTCCTGGAGATCGACATTACAAGTGGTGTGGTACTGGTAGCTGTGATGGCGATTGTGTTGGTGAGATTCTTTAAGAAGAGAAAGAAGAATGTGGCTGAAGAGGCGTAAATCATAAAAAGGCACTGGCAGATGTGTGTAAAATCACATCTGCCAGTGCCTTTTTAGGTTTACGCTGAATCTGCTGATGCTTCTCCAGAGCCGGGCAAAGTAACTCAGTCTTTCGACGGAAGACTGCTCTCAAAGTATGCGATGATCTGAAGAACTCTGTAAACCAGCTCCAAAAGCGCAATAATCATATTGTTTATATATTCAATGTTGTAAAGCTGGAAAAGTTTTTTACTCATTTCGATTTCTTCAGCTGTCGCAAGATGTTCTTTTTTCATTATCTTCAGAGTCATTTCCTGGGCTTTTTTCTCGGTTTTCAGCACTTTAACAGACATGACAAAGGAAATAATGTAAATAATGAGACCAAGGAGAGTAAAAAACATCAATCCCAGACCAGTTACATTTCTGAAAACAAAAAGGTCAAGCAGAAGTCCGATGAGTATCAGTGGTATGAAAGCTAGTGGTCCGAAATAAATGACAGGAGTCATCCGGATCCTTGCTGCCATGTCTGGATCCCCCTCTTTGTCAAGAATGGCAAGGGAAGCCTTCTGCACAGCTATTGAAAGAGAAGTTATGCTGTCCTTTTTCCAGGTAAGTCTTCTGAGACGTACTTTCTTGAAAAAGTGGCTGTAGCTGTTTCCAAACAGGATGGAGCCGTTTTTGGAAACTTTAATGTGCTCAAGCTCGTTATTGTCAAGAACCAGTCGTGCTGCTTCTTCGCCGGTTTTTCCGCAGGTGTTTTTCGTGCGGTTGTATTTGGCGTATGCAATAGCGAGGTAGATGGATACAAAAAGGGCAAAAAAGGACGCAACGACCAGGAGCCCCACAATGATCGCCATTGTTACAACAATCTGATCTGAAACCTTGTTCATATTGATGTCTGTAAGTTCAGTTAATAAGTCTCTTATATTTTGCATCTTCTACTTTCCCTTTGCCATATATAATGTAGCGTCTGCATTGCGGTCTATAGAGGATTCTTCTTCCTTGGTACAAGCCCGGTCTGTAAAGATGCCATCATAACCTTCTGGTAAGTAAATAACTACGCCATCCCCTTTGGGTACCTGTACGGAAAAGGTCTCTTCGTTTTCAGTATCCGGATCTGTTGTGAGGGTTACCTGGCGAAGATTCTCTATGGCTGTGCTGTGTTCGTACATTGTCTGTGCCAGCTCTGGTCTTTCCACATCATATTCAATAGTAGCAGTTATATAGGGACGTGTTGAGCCGTCCGGTGCGACTAATGTTTCATCAAGGGACAGAAGTGTGAAGGTTTCTGCATCCAGGACGTAGTCAGTGATAAAATACTCGCCTTCGTTATAGGGGAAGCCTTCTCCTGTTACCTGTTTTTCGGTATCTTCCGGGGAAGCATCACTGGAGACATAAATTTTGCCATCTTTTTCTTCACAGCTTGTTATGGTTTCATCGGCGCTCGAGGAAAAAATCACATTATCCGTTGCGGGATATGCTACAGGATCCTGTAAAATGTACAAGATTCCGCTAAGGGAATCCTCTTCAGAAAGATAGTTCAGTTGTCCATCCAGATACAGTTCAGCGCTGTCGGGATATGAGACTAACAGCAGATCCTTGTCCACATACTGCGAATAGGTAAAGTCATCGTCAACATAGACCGAAGTAATCTGAAAAGAAGAATGTTTTTTCAGCAGCTGTTCTGTCTGCGTCGCCGTATCGATTTCTTCAAGCGTGACGGTTTCCCCGCTGGTCCAGCCAGCAAGCATCAGGCCTCCTGTAATTAGTCCCATTCCTAAAAGTATTGAGTGAATTTTTTTCATGTTGTTATCCTCCTTAAATTTAAAATTTACATTGTAAAAAACAGCGCCCTTGTCTTTATATCTATGCTATTTGAAATTGATTTTATTGTCTATATTTTTGCGTGAGTGGACAAAATACGGCGCAAAAAGACATGGGGGAAATTTGATTTCAACATCTATAAATGATATACTTTTTATCAAGTATTCGGAGCAGTTTTTCTTTGATTTTGACATGTCAGAAGGGGGCTTTTTATGATAGCATTGCGTTATTTCTGTGGCTTTTTTCTTCAGATTTTTCCATATGCGTTTTTCTGTATGTTTCCATTTCGGGACCGTTTTCGGGTAAGCAGGAAAAGGGCGGTGCTTATTGCACTTTCTATTTTCATTGTGATGGTTATCCCGTTTTGCACTGTCGCGCAGCTGAATGTGGGTGGTGCTTATAAAGAAACCATCTGGAATATTATTTTTTATATTGCATTACTCCTGTTCGGGGGGATGTACTGTCTGGTGATCCGGGCAAAAATACCTGAGAAACTGTTTGTATTCTTTGTGGTTATGAGCTACGGATTTTTTGTCACAAGTTCGGTGACTTTTTTGTTCCGCAGTTTCAAATTTGAATCAGATGATTTTATGTATCCGCCAGTTGCCCTTGCTTTAACACTTGGAATCAATCTGGTTCTGGCAAAGCCTTTTCTCATGCTGATGGAAAGGATTCGTGTTATGATCGAAATAGATCTGGAAACACGTATCTGGGGGATCCTTTGTTCACTTCCTGCATTGTTTATGCTGATCGCCAGCATTGTACAGTTTTTAACTACAATAGATATTGACCGGAATGTTATTGTCCATATGCTGTTTGTTCTTTTTGCCATATTTGCATTTATTGTGTATGGCGTGTTTTTCGGCGTTATGGGTTACATTTGCCGTAAAAAAGAGGAAGAGCGGGTTTCTGAGCGTATGTTGGAAGGCTACCGGAAGCAGGCGGAAAACAACGAGTATATCCTTGAAGTGCATCATGAGATCCGGCATCATATGAATGCTTTGGCGGCTTATCTTAAGGAAAAGGACTATATGGGAGCAGAGGAATATATTCATAAGTTTGCAGATGACGCAGGACAGCTTCCATTTGTTACATATACGGCGAATACGCTGGTTAATTCTATTCTTTCGGAGTTTTCCGAAAAGGCGAAGAGATGTAAGGTGAAAGTGGATTACAGCATTATTATCGGCAGTCAATTGAATATGGAAGATATTGATTTGTGCCGGATGCTGAACAATATATTGGAAAATGCAGTAGAGGGATGCAAAAAGGTTTCAGGCGAACGGCGGTTTATCAGGCTGAATCTTCATTCAAAAGAGAACTTTCTGTTTGTGAAATGTGAGAATGGCTGTGATGAGGGAAGCCTGAGAGTTGCAAATGGAAAGTATAGATCTACGAAGAGTGATATTGGCAAACATGGTTATGGTCTTAAGATCATAGGGGAGATTGCGGAAAAATATAATGGCATTCTCAGCGTGCAGGTTCACAATGGCGTCTTTTCTGCAACAACGACTCTTTGCCTTGATGAAAAAAACGAAGAATAGGAGAATTTTTATTATGTACCGTATCGCGGTCTGCGAGGATGAACCGATTTTTTTAAAACAGATTTCAGATATGACAGTTGACATTTTATCATCCATAGGAGAATCCTGTGAAATCTGGAAGTATACCTCCGCTTTGGGATTGGAGAGTGCATTACAGGAGGATTCTGGTGCTTATGATATTCTGATCCTTGATATTATGCTGGGGGAGATTAACGGAGTCAGTTTTATGGAATATCTTCGGGATCACGGAAACTGTGTTCCTGTCATATTTATTTCAAGCAGCGAAAAATTTGTATTTGATGCATATTCCGCCGAGCCGGTTGGCTATATTCTGAAACCGGTCAGCAGGCAAAAGCTGGCAGAAGCCCTGAACCGAGCAATCCGGCATCTGACACCAAAATCGATCGTGGTAGATACTCCATCTGCTACGGTGTCATTTCATATTCGGGATATTACGTTTATTGAGGTAATTAATAAAGAGCTGTTGATCCATCTCCAGGACGGAACTGTTACGAGAATCTATAAAACCCTTTCTTCTATGAAAGAAATCTTGCCCAAGGATATATTTGTACAGTGTCACAGATGCTATATCGTTTCCCTATATGCAGTCCGCTCCATCAAACGCTTCGAGATCACCCTGAAAAACCACGAAACCATTCCGGTCAGCAAGTACAGTTATAAAGAGGTACAGGAACAATTGCAGCAGTATGCGGCGAAATGGTTTTGAGGGGAAAAGTTTAGAGGTTTTTCAAACAGGCTCTAGCGTAAAGGACTAATAATCAGCAGTAAAACCCACTTGAGTCCCTAAAAGTTCCATGGTATCATTAATTTTAGCAAAATTAGTTGATACCATGGGACTTTTTTATTTAGGGAGCGTGTAAACTATGGGCAGAGACGAAATATATATATTGAAACATAAGGATTTAGATGTTGCGATGGTGAAAATAAATCCTTTTTCGGGAAGAATCGAATATGTCCTTGAAGTGTACATGCCAGAGGAATTGCCAGTAGGATGTGCGGAGGATGGATCCGGGCTTGCCCAGTGGTGGAATATGCGTGCTGTTCCGGATACAAGAAAAGGAATTCAGCAGCAGCTTAAACTATTGGGAGAAGAGACAAGCCAGTCCCTTATGCTGGCGGCGTACGGCTTGAGTTTGACGGATCATTATTGGATGCAGCCTGTTTCAAAGGAATTGTACTGGAAGAACATAAATTTCTTTGATAATGATTTTTCAGATGAACTTGGAAATTTACTGACCGATACAGGCAAGATTGATGTGGAAGGTCATATTTCCTGCTTTTCCCCGGTGTCTTCTTTAAATGGTGAGATGAAAAAGAAATGGGTGATTCGAGATCATACCCGTTTTCTTATGAAGATTAATACAAATAATTATGGGCAGCAGGCTGTAAACGAGAAAATTGCGTGCAGACTCCATGAAAGACTGGGCTGGAAGAACTATGTTCCATATGAAATTGAGATGACCCGGATTGATGGAGCGCAGGTTCCAGGCAGTTTGACTCCATTATTTACTTCTCTTGATACGGAATTGGTTTCTGCATATCAGCTGATAAAAGACTATAAAATTCCAAATGACCAGTCCGAATATGAGGCAATTATCAACGCGGCAGTAAAAAATGGAATGGAAGAATTGGAAGTAAGAGCGCAGCTGGAATATATGATTTTAACAGATTTTGTGCTGAGCAATACGGACAGACATTATAATAATTTTGGATTTTTGTATAGAAGTGAAGCGCATAAGCTGATAAAAATGGCTCCGATCTATGATACTGGAAACTGTCTTTTTTATGATAAAGATTTAATACCGGTGAAATCTGGCTTGCTGGAGATCAGAGTAAACTTTTTTTGTAAAAAAGAGGCAGATATGCTTGCTTATGTGAAAAATAGAGAGCGTATTGAGCTGTCAAGGCTTAATGGATTTCCAGAAGAAGTGAAAACGCTGCTTATGTCATACACGAAAATGCCAGAAGAAAGAGCAGACAGGATTGCAGAGAATGTGGAGAAAAAGATAGAGTATCTTCGGCTTTTTCAAAGTGGTAAGAAAATCTGGAAAAGAGAAAAATATTGGTAGAAGTAAGTGGATTTCTGGTTACAGTGAGGTGGAAGCTGTTTTGGTGAATATGCGTGTGAGAGGAAATAAATTATATATAGGTGAGGCTCCGGTGCTAGTTGTGGATATGCAGACGCAGGAGAACTATGTCCATTATGAGAAGGAAGATATTCCTTTCAAGAAAGAAGTTAAACTGAGCCCGGATCTTTTGCAGGGAAAGCGCCCCGAGGTGCTGAATACCGCATTGAATTATTATTACCAGACCGCATGTGAAATTGCGGAAGAGACACGGATCGCCAGGGAATATGGGAAAAGGGCGAACCGGACGGTGGTTGTTAAAGAGAAATGAGGAAATAGAGGGCGTGGTGGATATGAAAATAAGTGGCGTATCATTTTGGAATGGTATGCTGCTTTTTTATGTTGAAATTAGACGAAAAAGTGCACAAAAAAACATAGTGTATAAGCAGAAAAAATGGTAAACTGTAAAAAGGAAATTTTTTACAGGAGGAGTGTATGAGAAGGAAGAAATCCATTGGGCTTTCGGTGGGAATCTGTCTTTTGCTTCTGGGGTTATTCTGCAATCTAAATGTTTTTGCGGCAGTAACGGAAGGGAAAGCTGGGGAGACACTTACCGGAGAATATGCAGTTATTGTAAATACGGATTCTGAAGCGGCACACAATACCGGAACACTGGTATTTGATGATGGGGTTGATGGAATTGCGCCGTATGCAGCAGGGAGCGTGGGAGCTTCCGGCAGTTTGAGTGACGCAAATGCGGCGAGCGGAAGCGGCAGCAGTCTGAGTGGAGTAAATGTGGCGGGGGCAAGCGCGGATGGCTTGAGCGGAGTGGGCTCAAGTTCGTTGAGCGGTGTAAATACCGACGCCAGCGCGTCTGCCCAGAGCCTGGCATCTGCAAACTCTGGCAGATCCGCATATTTAGTACAGTCAGGCAGCGGCAGCTCTGCGATCGCTTTGCAGTCAGCTGCCACCTACACTATCGGTCAGGAAAAATACATGGGTCCCACCTATTCCCAGAAGACCTATGTCTGCATTGGTGCAGGTGAGCATTGCTACATCTGGATGGAAAAGAATATGAAATCCTCCTATGACAGTGCAGGAAAAACAGCGCTCATTGCAGCGGATATGGCAGGTGTTTATGACGGACAGCCCTACCGCATCCTGAACCAGCTGGCTGGTGGTGAAATCCCCTGCCTGGACGGCTCCGGCAAGCTTTCCATTCTTCTGGAAAGCCTGAGCAGCGCCAGCGGAATGTACATGTATGAGTCTGACGTGACAGCTATCCATATCAATATTCCGGCTGCAGCGTCCTATGTGACCGGCGAAATGTCCCGCAGAAATGGACTTTTGGTTCACGAAGGCCAGCATGCAGTTCTTGCGATGAAGACTAATTTTTCCAATTCCGGAAAATATATGTGGCTGAATGAAGGTCTGGCGGTTACGGTAATGGATTACCTTTGGGGCGGCATAGACAGCAGCGGCTGGTTAAACGGAATCGCCGAGAGCACAGCAATCCGCGGCGGTTCCTCCCTGATCTATCAGACTTATCGGGATGACACCGCAAGAGACTACGGTCTGCCTTATCTGTTCGTGCGTTACGTGATCGACAGAATGGCAGGCGGCTATGATCCAATGACAGTGCTTCCCAAATTTTACCAGGTAAATGCGTCCGGCTTGAACAGCCAGGAATATCTGGAAAAAGTTACAGGTATATCGTTTAAAACCCTTCTCACTGATTTTTATACAGCAGTGGCAGCTGGGGAAAGTTCTGGGGTTTACAGCTTCTATGGAGACAGACTGGCTGCACAGAAAGCTGCAACTTACCCTGTTTTTGCAGGGGACAGCGGAACCAATTATTCTCTGGCGCCTACTGCGGCAATCGTAATAAAGCTGAAAGATGGCAAATTTACGGTCCCTTCTAATGGCGATTCCAACATTGTTTACCGCGTGATCGGAACCAGAAATACATCTGTGGCGCCAGCCGGAGGAAACGGAACAGCGGAGGATCCTTACGAGATCGATTCCCTGGAGGATCTGAACATGATCTCAGATCATGCCGGGGCATATTATCGTCTTATCGCGGATATTCAGACTAATGGAAAAATAAATCTTTCTGTAAATTATTTCGGCGGTGTTTTAGACGGAAACGGACATACTATTAGTGGGTTGAAAAAGCCTCTCACAGTTCAAAATGCAGGAACCATTAAGAATCTGCGTATTGTAGCAGAATTTGATGACGACAGCCAAAATGCACAGGGTGTTTTTGCCCAGTATAATATAGGAAAAATCCAGGAATGTACAGTTTTCGGAACTGTGACTGGACATATGGGCGGCCAGGGACTTCAGGAATTTCCAAAATTCGGAGGTTTTGCAGGCGAGAACTCTGGCACTATCAGCGGATGCTCTTCCAAGTTGACCATCAATCTGGCCATGCCAGCAATGAAAAGCTGGGTAGGCGGCATTGCCGGCCTGAATAAAGGGGTTATTGAGAAATGTATCAGCAGTGGAAAGATAACTGTTACGCAGACCGATAGTGCCCAGCAGCCAGTGTATGTGGGGGGAATTGCAGGCGGAACGGAGCGGACGACTCTTGGAAACAGCAGCATAAGGGTTTGCGCTCATACAGGCACGCTGCAGGTGAAGGGAGAGAATACGGTGGTTGGCCAGATCTGCGGAGGGATGACCTCTGCAGTGGTCACAGACTGCTATGGAAAAGACTCCCAGGGAAAACTGATTGGCTCTGCCACAGCGACAGATTCGAATGGAAAGCTTTTAACGGAGGCTCAGCTGAAGGATTCTGCTTCTTATACGAACTGGAAGTTTGGAACTGAGTGGAAGATTTCAGAAGAGGGAATTCCGTCCAGAATGGAAGCGGCAGATATTACTTCCATTTCTGCAGCTTTATACAGTTATTCTTATTGTATTGGAGAGCGCCCGTATAGCTGGGGCATGGTCTATGTGAATGGTCAGCCGGGAGGAATTGACATTACAGATGATATGATCAGCGGTTTTGACAATACAACAGCAGGTACCAGAATTATTTATATTACATATAAGGGAAAAACCACCAGCTGTTCCATAACGATCACAGAACCGGACAGCAGCAAGATATCCAGGGTTCAGATTTCCAGAGTGCCGAAAACAGGTTATATGGAGGGGGATCTGTTTGATCCGTCAGGAATGAGCCTGTATGTTACCTATTCCACATATATGGGAGCCTGGGTTTACAGTGATTTCACTTATGATAAAACAGGGCCGCTGACAACAGAGGATACGGTAGTAACTTTTGATTATCATGGGTTCAAGGTGCAGCAGAAGATTACGGTTACAGCTAAGAAACCAAGCAAGCTTACGGTTTTTACAGCGCCGAATAAGACTGATTACAGTGTGGGTGATAAGCTAGACCTGACAGGGCTGAAATTCCGGCTGACATACAGCAATGGAAGCCAGTCACCAGTATTTACAGCGGCTCAGCTGGATGCTTATGGTGTAAAAATAGCTTTTGGAAATGATGGAAAAGTGACGCCGGTCACAGCTGGAAAAGTGCTCACTGCTGACGATAACGGACAGACACTTTTGTTCTATGCAACGGATGATCTGCCAGGAACTTACGGGACTGTGACGGCCGTTTCGGAGATGATCACCGTGAATACACCGCTTAGCATTTCGGGAGTAGAGCTGTGTCTGACTGCTGGAAAAGCAGAGATGCAGTATATTGATTCGGGAGTGGTTGAGGGCGGAAGCGGCCAGTATACCACTACTGTGATCAGTGAAGATTTACCGGAAGGCCTGGAGCGGACACATATGCCGGGATTGTCCTACACATTTTCCTATAGTGGCGTGGTGACGGCACCGATAGGTACGTATGTGTGCAGATATGAAGTGCTGGATGTACAGACTAAGGCAATTTTGCCGGTGACGATTACCATCCATGTGCAGGACGCTAGTGAGGCGGCTTTTGCAAGCTTTAATCTGTATAAGCTGCAGAATCCGGTTCTGGAAAAGGATGTAATTGGTGAGATTGATAATGTGGCGAGAACGATCACACTCCGTATTCCGAAGGGAACGGATGTGAGCAAGCTGACGCCGAATATTGATTATGGCGCAGGGGCAGGAACCTCTTTGGACTGGGCGTTTGCCAATGGAACCTCCCATGATTTTACCAATCCGGTGGAGTATGTGCTGACCGCGCCGGATGGGGTGACACAGAAGGTGTATACCGTTACGGTAGTATTTTATGACGACAGTCAGGGCAGGCCAGAAGCAACGCCAACGCCAGTACCGACGAATACGCCGGTGCCGACTGCGACACCGACGCCAGTACCGACGAATACGCCGGTGCCGACCGCGACACCAACGCCAGTGCCAACGAATACACCAGTACCGACCGCAACGCCGACGCCAGTGCCAACGAATACACCAGTACCGACCGCAACGCCGACGCCAGTACCGACGAATACACCGGTGCCGACCGCGACACCGACGCCAGTACCGACTGCAACACCAACTCCTAAGCCAAAGCCGACCAGTACCCCGGTGCCGAAACCGACTAGTGCTCCGGCACCGGCCGGGTATAAGGTGGGAACGACGGTGAAACAGCAGAAAACCAACGGCTACTATAAAGTAACCAGCGCACAGACGGTAGAGTATTTAAGGCCAGTAAACAAAAAGGCAGGTACTGTGGTGATCCCGGACAGCGTGAACTTAAATGGTGCAAACTACAAAGTAACCTCTGTCGGCACTAAGGCCTTCAAAAACAACAAGTACCTTAAGAAGCTGACCATAGGAAACAACGTAGTCCAGATCAAGAACTACGCCTTCTACAAATGCACCAAGCTCAACACCGTAAAAATAGGAAAAGCAGTCCAGTATATTGGAAAGCAAAGCTTCTATGGATGCAAGAAGATAAGCACGATGCGAATTTACACCTCACGCCTGAAACAGAAAAACATCGGCTCCAACGCATTCAAAGGAACCCCATCCCGAATGAAGGTTTACACTCCGAGGAAGCTGGTAAAGAGCTACAAATCTATATTTATAAAACGGGGAATGAGTAAAAGCATAGTAATGAAGAAGCTATAATGCCAAGAGGCGGTGCGCATATTCAGAATGCAGCACCGCCTTTTAAAGCTGCACAAGACGAATTAAAATTTACACCAACGCAAAACATTTTATATTGGTAAAATTCTCCAAAATCCGAAGTTAAAATCCATTAATTACTTAATTGACGAAAAAATTTGCATAACGTATACTAAAAAGGACATTGATGTATAGGTTATAAGAGGTAAAAAATGAAATATAAAAATAAAAAAGGATTTACACTTGCAGAATTGTTGATTGTAGTTGCAATTATTGCCGTATTGGTTGCAGTTGCAATTCCCATTTTTTCCAGCCAGCTGGAGAAAGCTCGGCAGGCGGTGGATTTGCAGAATGCGAGAGCGATACAGTCTGCGCTGACCAATGCGTATAGCACAGGAGAGATTGATTTTGGAACGAAGGCAAATGAGACCCATGGATATGGTGTATGGGTATTGATTTGCAGAGATAAGAATAGTAAACCGCAAGGCTATGACAATACTAAATTGCAATACAATGACAGTTTGTTTTGTGGAGCAAATTCTGGAGTTTTGGTAAAGGGAGTATTGACTGGGAACGATATGGTATATGATACTAATGTCGAGGTCCTGTTGAAAGAGTCAGGCATTAATGTAGAATCTTTGAAAATAAGATGTAAGGATTCGAGGAATGGGAAAGGCTGGGATTGGATCGTCATACAAATTGGGCGCTATAAGGACGGTACTATAGAATCAAGAATTTATAGTGGGTTTAAGGGCAGGCCTTCAAGCTTTCAAATTAACCAGAGTGGAAACACAAATATTGAAAAAATAATATCTGGTAAATAAACGTTGAACAATAATAGATAGGGTGATTAAATTTTTAGAGGGACTGTGGGCGCAGTCCCTTTTCTCTTGACATTTCCTGCTGTGATGTGCAAAATAAAACCATAAAAACGCATACAATTACAGGAGAAAAGCATATTATGAGACAGGATTTTTTACACTTAAAAGCACCTGAAAACTGGATCAATGATCCGAACGGTTTTATATATTATAAAGGCAACTATCATCTTTTTTATCAGCATTTTCCCTATGCGCCCATGTGGGGAACCATGCACTGGGGGCATGCGGTGAGCCGGGATCTGGTGCACTGGACACATGAGAAAATTGCCCTTTTTCCGACGAAAAGCTATGACCGGAACGGTGTGTTTTCCGGAAGTGCCATTGAGAAAGATGGGAAAATGTACCTTTATTACACTGCCAACCGCTATCTGAAAGAACAGGACGAAAACGTCCATCTGGCAGATGGGGAATGTGAAGAAAGCCAGGCTATGATCCTATCAGAGGATGGTTTTCACTTTGATAACTGGAACGGAAAAAGGCAGATTATTCCAGTGATTCATGATGATGAAATTGCGGATTCCATGGACACCAGAGACCCGAAGGTGTGGGAAGAAAACGGTGTTTATTATATGATTCTGGGAAGTACATATAAGCATGAAATCGGCAGGGTGATCCTGTATTCCAGCAAAGATAGAGAAAACTGGAGCTATCTTTCCCAGTGCAGAATGAAGAATTATGGCTACATGATCGAGTGTCCGAATATGTTTGAGGTGGACGGACACCGCATCTTTACAGGCTGCCCGGTTACCCCTTTGACGTGTGACGGAACGGTAGAATACGAGGCTGTTTCTGGTTATTGTTTTGCGGACTTCGATGCAAAAACTGGTAAGCTGAAGCTGGCGGATAACTATTCCCTGATCGATTACGGCGGTGATTTCTACGCCCAGCAGAGCAATCTGGATGAAGCTGGCAGACGGGTAATGATCGGCTGGATCCGAATGCCAGAGGCTGTGCCAGAAGAGAAAAAATGTGGAAAGGTTAGAAATTTATCTGCGGAAGATTGTGTTGGAGAAGGAAATGAGGAAGATAAGTGTACGCTGTCAGCGGTGAAGGAAAACCAAGTTTGGAACGGCATGATGAGCCTGCCCCGTGTGGTGGAAATCCACGATGGCAAGGTTTATTTCGCTGTTCATCCAAATGTACGAAAAGGTCTTTCCAAGCCTGTTTCCAGCCAGGAAGCCCTGCGCAGCGGTCAGCCATTTTGTATAAAAACAACGTTCCAGAATGGCGACAGCCTGAACATTGGCGGTTATCAAATTTCTATGGAGAATGGAACAATCTGTACTGACAGAACCAAAGTATTTCCTCATACAGACATTAAAAAACTGCATTGCCAGATTCCAAATATAGGTGAAAATATCAGCCTGGAAATCTTCGTAGAACCCAATTTAATCGAGATTTTTGTCAATGATGGCGAGTACGTATTAAGCAATGCCGTCTATCATTTAGGTACAGAAATCCAAGGAAAAGCAGAAGAAATACTAACCTGGATTGATGATGAAATAAAGGAAAATTAAATGCTTACAGAGCTTGTTTTGAAGAAAATAATGGAAAAAACCAGAAAGTTTCTATGAAATAAAAGCTGTAAATGAAAAGAAAGTTATGAAATAAATAGAAAGCTGTGAAACAAAAAAATGAAACGAATCGATTTTGAAAACGGAACCGTAACAAGAAATATTTTCAGTGCCGCCATCCCTATGCTGGTAGCGCAGATCCTTAGTCTTTTGTACAACATTGTGGACCGGATCTACATTGCCAGAATCCCAAATGTGGGAACAACGGCCCTTGGCGCAGTAGGAATCTGCTTCCCGTTGATCATGATCATAACCGCATTTGCCAACCTGTTTGGAAGCGGCGGTGCCCCTCTTTTTTCCATAAACAGAGGTATGAAGGAGAACCAGAAAGCCCAGATCATCATGAACACTTCGTTCACGATGGTGTGTGCCAGCGGAGTCATTCTGATGGTGATCGGATTCCTTTTTGCAAGACCTTTGCTTGTGCTCTTTGGCGCATCTGAGGATGCACTGGGTTATGCCTATCCCTATATGATGATCTACCTGATCGGAACCATTCCGTCCATGATCGCCACTGGTATGAACCCCTTTATCAATGCCCAGGGTTACGCCACCACTGGTATGCTATCTGTGGCAATTGGCGCTGTTGCCAACCTGATCCTGGATCCAATATTCATTTTTATGTTAGGATTTGGTATTCGCGGAGCTGCCATTGCGACCATACTTTCCCAGTTTTTATCCGCTGGCTATGTGCTTCTTTTCCTGGAAAAAAGAGCAGAAGTGAAAGCCCGGCTTCTGAAGAGAAAAGAACTGAAAAGCTGCAAAGAGCATGCAAAAAATATTATCAGTCTGGGCACTGCAGGCTTTATCATGCAGCTGACAAACAGTCTGGTAACCATCTGCTGCAACAACGTTCTGGGAGTCACCGGAGGGGATGTATACATATCCGTTATGACCATTGTATCCAGTGTCCGTCAGATGGTCGAGACTCCAATTTACGCTATAAATGAGGGAACCTCCCCCATCCTCAGTTACAATTACGGAGCCAGAAGACCGAAGCTTGTGCGTAAGGCAATGGTCACTCTGGCGGTGATGATCCTGGTTTATACAGCAGTGATGTGGAGCGTGATCATCTTTATCCCGGACTACCTGATCGCTGTTTTCAGCTCTGATAAGCTCCTGATAAAAGATGCCGTTCCAGCACTGAAAACCTACTTCGCGGCCTTCATTTTCATGGACCTGCAATACATGGGACAGACCGTTTTCAAGTCTCTGAACAAGAAAAAACAGGCGATTTTCTTTTCACTTTTGCGCAAAGTTTTCATTGTAGTTCCACTGACTTATCTGTTCCCATATGTGTTTCAAATGGGAACCCACGGCGTATTCCTGGCAGAGCCGGTGTCTAACGTGATCGGTGGAAGTTTATGCTTTGTTACCATGCTGCTGACGGTGCTGCCGGAGCTGAAAAGGATGGAAAATTAAAACAACCGATTTTTTGCCTCCTGTTTTCGATAAGCAGACGGCGTCATCCCAGTATGTTTTTTAAACTGGCGGATATAATGTTCTGTGGTATCATATCCGATTGCTTCCGCAATATTTGCCACAGTCATAGTTGTATTCGCCAGGAAATCCTGGGACCGTTCGATTCGAACGGTACGGACCACTTCTGTATAGGTCATTCCCATCAGATCTTTAATCAAACGGGAAGTGTATTCATTGGAATAATGAAAACGCTTTGCCACAGTCGAAAGTGTTACATCTCTGTAATTATCCTGGATATACTGAATAATCGCATAACGCTGCACATCGATCTTGCTGTTGAAAAGAGGCATCTGCACAGATTCCGAGTAATTTCGTACCAATAGATAGAAATCCAGAAGCAGTACATTGGTAATGCACTGATAAGAGTATTCCTGTTTATTCATACTTTCCCATAACATCCAGCAAAAAGATTCCCGGATGTAAGAATCCATTCCTGAATGAAAAAGAATATAATCATTTGCTCTTTTTGCATAAATATTATTCAAAAAGAAAGAAGAGAGCTTATTTGGCGTATTCAAAAAATTATAAAACATACTATGCAGAGTGTTGCGGCGGAGCATGATGTTGATAATAATACTATCATCATAAACAGAAATAGAGTGCTCTACAGAAGGGGGGATTACGCAGAAATCTCCTGTTTTCATGGAAATGGTCTGTCCGGAAATCTCCTGTGTACACTTCCCGTCGTAAACATATACCAGCTCAAAAAATGTGTGGGAGTGAATCAGCGCCGGGCTATAGCGGTTATGCTTCTGTACCACAATGCTATCTTTGTCCGCCATATCAAAAAAGAAAGAGTCTTTAAATTCCGGTGGAATGGTTTCTTTCACTTCCGGAATCAGTAAGTGGCGGCGGATCACCTCCTGAATATCCTGTTTTGCGATATAAGCATAAATCTGCCCGGCTTCCCGGGCTTCATACTGTTCTTTATAAAACAATTCTTCATCATTAAACTGATAAATCTGATGTCTCAGTTCTTCAACATCCATAAAAATCCCCCTTTTACAAAATCTATTCACACAATCCAAAATATTAAAATAAAGCTATTTATATGATGTATTTTAACATCTTAGATCAAATACATCAATAAAACTGAGCTAAATTGTGAATTTGAAATTTTAGGGGGAAGAATATAATAATCTCATAAACAGTTTTCAAGTGAACGGAGGGTAAACATGAGTGAACCGATTCTTGAAATGAAAAATAAGAGGTTTGATCGGTGAAAATGGTTCTGGAAAGTCTACCATATCTTCTATCGCAGCTGGCATGCAGAAAGCCACCAGCGGAAGAATGACTTTCAAAAAGCAGAACTGGGAATCAGCCAGTATGATAGATGCCCTGCAAAATGGAATCGGAATGGTTGTGCAGGAGAGCGGAACCATTTCGGGGGTAACCGTTGC
>OLRJ01002018.1_pt1 | contig 15991 bp, 19 predicted proteins | sample 1672741 | NCBI WGS metagenome assembly OLRJ01 (sample SAMEA3136719, study PRJEB25190) | human gut metagenome | biome: human gut; feature: human-associated habitat; material: faeces | place: Austria | collected 2013
GCTTCAATGTGCTTGCCAAGATGGGGAAAAACGAATTTGTCTCTATGGAAAGCCTGCATAAGATTTGCTTGACGCTCAAATGTGATGTAGGAGACATCATGGAGTTCGTTGATGAAGGAGATACGGAACAGTCGTGATTTCAATCGAACTACGCAGGAGTGAAAAGAAAATGCAGCAACCGTTGACTTGTGTTGAAATATGCGCTGGCGCTGGTGGACAGGCTTTGGGGCTTGCAATGGCAGGCTTTGTCCATGTTGCGCTTGTCGAGTATGAAGAAGATTATTGCAAGGTATTAAAGCAGAACCGCCCGGAGTGGAACGTCATTTGCGCAGATGTTCACGATTTTGACGGACGCCCATACCACGGTGTCGATCTGCTGGCTGGAGGCGTTCCTTGCCCGCCTTTCTCCGTAGCAGGAAAGCAACTCGGACAGGAAGATGAAAGAGATCTGTTCCCTGAAGCCATCCGCCTTATCAAAGAAATTCAGCCGCGTGCTGTCATGCTTGAAAATGTCCGTGGCTTTCTTGATTCGGGTTTTGATGAATACCGCGACCACATTTTCACGTCGATTCAAAAGCTCGGCTATGTAACCCATATCAAGCTCTTGAACGCCTCTGACTATGGTGTTCCACAGCTACGTCCCCGAGTGGTTATCATCGGCATTCGGAAGGATCAAATTGGAGCATTTGCCTATCCTGATGAACAACCAGACAACGCCCCCACTGTTGGCGATACGCTCCGTGATTTGATGGCACAGAACGGATGGGAAGGTGCGAAGCAGTGGGCATCTAATGCAAACCGAATCGCTCCGACCCTTGTAGGCGGCTCCAAGAAGCACGGTGGTCCTGACCTTGGTCCCACACGCGCCCGTAATGCATGGGCAGAGTTAGGCGTAGATGGTCGAGGAATTGCAAACGAAGCACCCGCCCCCGGATTTGAGGGTATGCCCCGCTTGACAAGCCGAATGATGGCACGGATTCAAGGTTTCCCCGACACGTGGACATTTGGAAATCGGAAAACCGTAGCCTGTAGGATGATTGGAAATGCATTCCCGCCCCCGGTTGCCCGGGCAGTTGGAGAAAAAATAAAGGAGTGTTTGGAGCATGGATGCATTGATAGCAAACGCGAGATTCCACTTTCACAAGCAGTTGTTTGAAACCAACACACTGACGTTGACCACGGCAGGTGTCGCATCCAATGCAGACACCAGCAGCCGCGGCTCAAAGGCGATTGCGCGGAGAATCGTTGACATTCTTGTGGAGGAACAGCATCATGCTGTCTCCACGGTTGACAAAATTTCCGGGCAGACTCTCGGAAAGCAATTTGAAACGCTGACAATGGAGTTCCTGCGTGAAACCTTTCCCTATTTGCAGAACCTCCGTCCCGGAAACTGGACAATTCTTCAGCTCGGCAATAACAACAAACTGAAAACAAGCGATTTTGCGCAATACGAGCATCTTGCTTACTTAAATGCGCTTACGACACAGAACGCACAGTTGGCTGCTGCACTCGGGAATGATTACCTCGTTGCACCTGACGTTGTTGTTTACCGCGATCTCTATGAGGACAGCGAGATCAATGCCGCTCAGCCCATTGTTGATGACGAAATCTGTAAGATGGCTGATATTCGGAAGTCTAACGGCGGCAAGCCCATTCTTCATGCGAGTGTTTCTGCAAAGTACACGATGCGCAGCGACCGCGCACAGAACAGCCGCACAGAGGCATTGAACCTGATCCGCAACCGAAAGGGACATTTGCCGCACATCGTTGTTGTGACGGCTGAGCCTATGCCGAATCGCTTGGCATCTCTTGCGCTCGGCACTGGCGATATTGACTGCGTATATCACTTTGCACTCTATGAACTGATTCGAGCAGTTAAAGAGGCGGGTTCTGATGATGCGGTAGAAACGCTGGAAACCTTGGTGCAGGGCAAGCGGCTGAAGGATATTTCCGATCTGCCGCTGGATTTGTCTGTGTAGCTGTATATGGAAGGAATAATAGGCGTCATAAACAAGCAACCGTACAGAAGGACGTGAGGAAAGCTAATGAATTTTTCATACTACGACTTTGGGTATCTTGAAAAGGGTAAAATAGTTGAGGTTCAATTATCCGCAGCTGCAAATGTGCGGCTAATGGACTCGACAAATTATTCCAACTACAAAAATGGTAGAAAACACAGATATTACGGTGGCTATGTCACGAGAAGTCCATACAGAATCACAGTTCCCTCAGCAGGCCACTGGTATCTTACTATTGATTTAGGCGGGTATTCTGGAACAGTTAGACATAATGCCAGAGTTTTGTCTGGTATGTTACCCATTGCAAGAGAACAACTTCCGCTTGTTCAAGAGAAAAACCTATATATCGATACCATCGATGCAAATAAGGAATATGACGTTTTTATTTCTCATGCATCAGAAGATAAAGATAGTGTTGTTCGTCCATTGGCACTCGCTTTGAAAGAAAAGGGGGTCAATGTTTGGTATGACGAGTTTGAACTGAAAATTGGAGATAGTCTGAGAAGGAAAATTGACCAAGGTCTGTCAAAGAGTAAGTTCGGTATAGTCGTTATTTCTCGATCCTTTATAAAAAAAGGATGGACAAACTATGAATTGGACGGTTTGATGACTAAAGCTATTTCTGGACAACAGATATTGCTTCCAATTTGGCATGATATTACCAAACAAGAGGTAATTGATTATAGCCCATCGCTGGCAGATAAGGTCGCAAGGAATACGAGTCAAGAAACAGTAGAAGAGATTGCAAGTGAAGTTGCCGAGTTAATACACTCTTCGATTTAGTTTATATAAATCCATATGAAACAGTAGTAGCATCCTGATTCACGACATACAAACCGATTTTTTCAAGGAGGAGAACAATGACATTTTATCCAAAAAGAAAAGTCTTTATTTCCTACTATCACGGTGATCAAACTGCGGTTAATAAATTTGTCCAAGATTTTTCGGATGTATTTATTGCAAAGACTGTTGGAGTAAAGGATGGGGACTTTGACTTTGATAGCACCAACCCTCAATATATTATGAGAAAAATTCGAGAAAACACGCTGCAGGATTCCACTGTTACTATTGTGCTCGTAGGCTCATGCACACATAGCAGAAGATATGTTGACTGGGAAGTTAAAGCATCCCTTCAGCAAGGTATCACACTACCCAATGGGCTTATTGCAATCAATCTCCCCTATATGGGGAGCGAAGGTGCATTACCTGAACGTGTTTCTGAAAATGTCATGAGAGATTCCAATGGAAACGAAGTGGGCTATGCAAGATACTATGTCTATCCAGATTCCAAGCAGAAACTATATGATTGGATAGAAGATGCTTATGCAGCACGAACGACCAGATCAAATCTTATTAAGAACCCAAATGAGATGATGCATTATAACGCAAAATGTAGGCACCATGGCGTAACACATTAAGGAGAGTGTATGAATAAAGCTGATTCCAGTCTTGGGTTCTTTCGAAAGATACAAAGTGACAAAGTGTGCGTGTTTATTTCGCATAAAAAAGAAGATCAAGATATTACTATCGGGGCTGCGGACAAAATCTTGGACCATATGGTTATCCTGCGGATAAATTCGGTGTCCGTATTCCTTTAGATTGTCTATATTCCAGAGGACTCATTCCGCCAAGAGAAAGCTTGATACGTTTCTCGCAATACCAATGCAGGTATTGATCTACTGCATTGATAAATTGATTGATAGAGTACCCCGCCCAGGAAACATAATAAAACATCTCGTTTTTCAAACGTCCGAACACATCTTCACAGGCTGAATTGTCAGGTGAACAGCCTTTCTTCGACATTGATCTTATAAGCCCTGCTGTATTCATTCGTTCAATCCATCCCGGCCATCTATAGTGACAGCCACGATCTGAATGGATTATAGGATGCTCGTCTTCAGACAATTGTTCTATTGCGTTATCTAACATTGTGTTAACAAGTTCAGCATTCGGACTGGTTCCAATAGTCCACGTAACAATGAGCCCATCATAGCAGTCGATGACCGGAGAAAGATATACTTTACCTGCTGGAATTGAAAACTCGGTGATATCAGTAAGCCATTTCTCATTTGGTCTTTCCGCACTGAAATCACGTTGAATCAGATTGTCGACTTCAGGGCTGATTTCTCCCTTATATGAACTATATTTTCTCTTATGCGTGGTATATGGAACTATAAGATGCTCCTGCTGCATAATGCGTCGAACTATCTTCTCGGAAACGGTTATACCTGCATTTTTTAAGTGAGCATGAATTCGTCGATAGCCATAGCTGCAATACGCTTCTGTAAACACGGTCTTGATTTTGCTGCGCAGCGCAAGGTATTTATCCTGTGCTTTGAGAACATTAGTCTGATAACAATAGCTGCTCTTTGCTATCTTTATTTCTGAAAGCAGTATTTTCAAAGAGTATGTTCCTCTGAGGGCATTGATCAAGATAGCTTTCTCCTTATTCGTAAGCTTGTCCAGATCAATGCCCGCTTCTTTTTTTATGAGTTCACTTGCTTTCTCATAAATGTCCCTTTGGAGACGAGCCCGGAATGCTTCCTGTTCATACTTTGCAGCTTCTTGTTGAAGTTTAGCAATTTTCTCTTCCAATCTTGCTACTTCAGAGCGCAGGTTTTCTGTAGACTGTTCTGCATCATCGGATTGAATAACAAACTGTTCAGACATTTTCGGTTCACGTTCCCTTCCCAGCAGTTCATCTTTCCATTTGTACAAAGAGGCCCGGCTGACTCCATGTTTAGAAGCAATTTTTTCAGCCGAGGATTCTCGAATGCAAAGATCGATTACAGCCTGTTCTTTTTGATTCTGCTGTAATTTTACCACTGGGGCTCCAGAATGACAAGGATGCGTTGCTCTGCCGATATCCTCTTTTAGCCAGTTAAACAATGTTGCTCTGCTGGGATATCCAAGCTTTTTTACAGTGCGCGCCAGGTTTTGACCATGTTCTTGATAATATGCTACCGCTGCCTTGCGCTGCTCCATAGTGAATTTACACCGACGCCTGTGCCGGACACATTCCGCATGCAAGTCACCTTGCGTTATATATTCCCGATACCATTGAAGCAGTGCCTGATGTGACGGATATCCCAGCTCTCTAATCACAGCTGAAAGGCTGTGGTCGTATTTTATATACAGCTTTACCGCTCTAAGCCGTTCTTCATAAGAGTACATCTGTTTCCCTCCTTACAGAGGTCCAAGATTTTGTCCGCAGCCCCATCGAACTCGGTAAATATTTGACTGAACAATTGGACGTTGACATTTATCTTGATCTTTTTGATTCCGAATTAAGAGAAGCAGTATCAGTTGAAAATGACGCTAAGATTGTAGCATCAGTAATAAATGGGCTGAAGTTGAGTCAAGTATTGCTCTGCATTATCACAGATAAGACAAGACTGTCTTGGTGGGTTCCTTACGAAATCGGTATGGCCGATAATGCTGGCGTTAAAATTGCGTCAATAAAGACAAAGAATATTGACGATTTTCCATCTTTTCTGAAAACCAAAACGGTGCTAAATAATCTTACTGAACTCTCTGAGTTTATTCTAAAGAACGGCAAGTATGGTTCAGCTTTTTATTCAGATCAACATAGAGACAGCCTTCTGCAAAGAAAAACTGGCAGTCTTAATCAGTATTTTGAGTAGGAATTCTACTGTCCACTAAGATTGGAATGGGTTATATGGATATTATCTCTGTAAAATTTGAAGGATGGCAAAATATCGTTGTATCTTTCAACTGGATAACTATTATCGTTCTTTTTCTGCTCATATTATTCATATCATTGGGGATAAAGTGGATACATAAAAAAGCAATCCTTAAGACCGTGACAATTGAAGAGGCAACTATTGGAATAGGCAATAGCAGCGTGACCATTAAGTACGATGGCTGCATAAAAGAAATCGCATACAAAATCTGGATTGAATTGACCACACGAAAAATTGGTCTCAAGTTTGATGAAAAATACGACATTATCAGCGAGGTTTACGATTCGTGGTATGAAGCGTTCAAGGTTATCAGGACGCTTCTTGCAAATATTCCTGCGAATAGAATTAGTGATGCTAAGGGCTTAATCGATATAACCACGAAAGTTCTAAACAACGGTCTAAGACCTCATCTGACTGCGTGGCAAGCAAAGTATAGGGCTTGGTACAACAGCACCTTATCCGACGCAACGGCAACTCCGCAAGAAATACAGAGAACGTATCCTGAATATCAGCTGTTGATTGACGATTTGAAAAAAACCAATGATATTATGATAAAATATGCAGATGAGCTTAAACGATTAATTGACTATGAATAATTAGGTAATCAATCATAGAATCATCATTGCTATTGATAGCATCCCCTGATAGCTTTTTGATAGCAGAAAGTCGGATACCCCGTAGGATTGGGATAATTGGTATCAAATAAAGCCAAATGGAATCAAACGGTCTATACAAAAAAGTTTAGATTGCGTTTCTGCTTGGCGAGTTTGAATGATTTGAAATGCTTTAAAAATCCAGTGTTTATGCGGGTTTGAGGCACTTCAAGAGGTCTTTTGATAACAATTTGATAACGGTTGCATGAGAGCTATTATTCTTGTAAGCCAGTGGTTTTGGGGCTAGAGAATGATTGACAGGTGGTTGTGCAACAAGTAAATCCATATTATTTATTTAGAAAGCCCTTAGCTGTGGGTAAAACTCATAGCTAAGGGCTTTTTGTCGTCTTTATTTATCTGGTTTGAGCTGATCTTGGAACATTAGACCAGCGCGTCGCTAAGTGCCTGCGATGGTACTTTCGCCCAGATTTGCGTGGTATCAAACTCCGGGTAATGGTAACGCCACTCATCGTATTTGTCTTTACTGATTTCCTCGGAAGATAGCTTGTCAGCCTGCTCTTTCCAGGCATACAGCATTTTCCGGAGTTCGTGAGCGGTCTTTGCCTTTGGAAGTATCGACTTTCAGACAGATTTCTCCGTCTGATTTACTAACAGTCAGACCGTACAAATCTTCAAGGGTATGTGCTGACCAATGCGCTGCAAGCCCGCGGCGCGGCGACGGAATCCCTGATTGTCAATATCTCCCGTCAGGGGCTGATCTACATTCCGTCTATGTTCATCCTTGGGGCGATCTTTCACGAAACAGGACTGATCTGGGCACAGCCTGTGGCGGATGTCTTGTCTCTGCTGTTGGCTATTGGGCTGTATTTCTGCATGTCGGGTAAAGGGAACGATTAAGTTCAAAAGGGGTTGGGACTATCCCAAAAGTCATAATTCCCGGCTAAGCCGGAGGCTTGAGTAAGTCCTAGAAGGGCTTTATACCGGCACGCATCTCAAGATGCACCGAAAAATCCTTCACTTGCATCACTCGTACCGCTGCCCACAAGTGGGCAAAACTACATTTACTGCATGCTACAGCAAATCCGACTTTTAATCACAGTTCGCTTCGCTCATTGCTGTAAATACTAAAGCTTACAATAAAAAGTTCCTGAAACCATACAGCAACCTGCTGCGATTTCAGGAACTTTTTATTTGTGATTTATTCGGCCGGGAACGGATCAATCAAAACTGAGCACGCGCAGCAACATTGCTGCGCACCAAAGCACGTTTCAAGCGGGCCTGGGCAAGTTCCAGCTCACGGGCATCCAGATTTTTCTGGGCCAGCAATTCCTCGGCGCGGGCTTTGCTGCGCTCAGCACGTTCTTTGTCAATGGAATCGGCCCATTCAAAGGTGGTGGCCAGCAGGCGGCATTCGCCGCCAAACATGCTCAACATACCGCCCATACAGGCGGCGCTGCGCTGGGTGCCATCCTCCAATGTGATGTGGGCTTCCCCCATGCCAAGGGCAGTGCAATAATCAATGTGACGGGCCATCAACTGAACCTGCCCGGTGATGGTCCGGCAGGACACCGACTGTACCTGCCCATCAAAAGCAGTGCCGTCCGGCGTCATGATTTTAAGTGGGAAACTGGACATGGTCCTGCCTCCTTACTGCTGCTTGGCCTTAGCCAGAACGTCATCAATCGTACCGGCAAACAGGAAGCAGCTTTCGGGGATGGAATCACATTCGCCGTTCAAAATCATCTTGAAGCCGCGCAGGGTTTCTTTCAACGGCACATACTGGCCGGGCATACCGGTAAACTGCTCCGCAACATGGAACGACTGTGAAAGGAAACGCTGTACCTTACGGGCGCGGTTGACGGTGATCTTATCGTCCTCCGAAAGTTCATCCATGCCCATGATGGCAATGATATCCTGCAGTTCCTTATAGCGCTGTAAAACCTGCTGCACGGCGCGGGCAATCTGGTAATGCTCCTGCCCGACAACTTCCGGGGCCAGAATGCGGGAAGTAGAATCCAGCGGGTCGACAGCCGGATAAATACCCTGAGAAGCAATATCACGGCTCAGAACCGTGGTAGCATCCAAATGGGTGAAGGTCGTGGCGGGGGCCGGGTCGGTCAAGTCGTCCGCAGGTACATAAACAGCCTGAACAGAAGTGATAGAACCCTTGCGGGTGGAAGTAATACGTTCCTGCAGTGCACCCATTTCCGTTGCCAGCGTGGGCTGATAGCCAACGGCAGAGGGCATACGACCCAGCAGTGCCGAAACTTCGGAGCCGGCCTGGGTAAAGCGGAAGATGTTATCAATGAACAGCAGAACATCCTGATGCTTGACATCGCGGAAGTACTCCGCCATGGTCAGACCGGACAGCGCCACGCGCATACGGGCTCCCGGCGGTTCATTCATCTGGCCATAGACCAGCGCAGTCTTGCTCAAAACGCCGCTTTCGGCCATTTCGCCGTAAAGATCGTTGCCCTCACGGGTGCGTTCGCCAACGCCGGTAAAAACAGAATAGCCGTTATGGGCGGTAGCGATGTTATAAATCAGTTCCTGAATCAGCACGGTTTTGCCGACACCGGCACCACCGAACAGACCGATTTTGCCGCCCTTTGCATAGGGGCAGATCAGGTCAACGACCTTGATGCCGGTTTCCAGCAGTTCAGTCGAAGATTCCTGTTCATCGAAAGCAGGGGCCGGGCGGTGGATGGGCCAATGCTCTACCCCGGTGGGGGCAGGCTGTTCATCAACCGGTTCACCCAGCAGGTTGAACACACGGCCAAGGCACGCATCGCCAACGGGGACCTTGATCGGCCCGCCGGTATCCACGGCTTCGGCACCGCGCACAAGGCCATCGGTGGCGGCCATAGCAATGCAGCGCACCACGTTATCGCCAATATGCTGGGCAACTTCTACAATCAGCGGTTTGCCGTTGTTCTGCAGTTCAATCGCATTCAGCAGTTCCGGCAGCTCGCCGTCGGCAAAGCGGATATCCAAAACAGGTCCCATGACCTGCACGACCTTACCGATGTGTTTTTCTGGCATTGCACACACTCCTTTGAGTGAATTTTTAGCGTGCTGTCGGGCTTGTTTCCGGGTGTGTCTGAAAAAACTCTCAGCACTGTTGCATCAGATATTGCCCAAAGGCATACCTGAAGGCAAAGAAATCGGATAAAATTTCGGCTTTTCTGGTGCGCCCTAGCTTTCAGCATCTGCACCGGCCACTATTTCGGTGATTTCCTGCGTGATTGCTGCCTGACGGGCGCGGTTATAATAAAGGTTCAAATGCTCGATCATTTCGCCAGCGTTCTTGGTGGCAGAGTCCATGGCGGTGCGGCGTGCACCCTGTTCACTGGCAACACTTTCACACAAAGCGCCATACACAACCCCGGCCAAGTATTCCGGGATAATGGCATCAAACACGGCGGCGCTGTCTGGCTCATAGAGCATCAGACTTTGATGCTCGTGGCCCGGCTCCGGCGGTTCGGCATCAAACGGGAGAACCGGCAGAATGATTGCAGTTTGGGTCAGCATGGAAATAAACTGGGTAAAGGCAATGCGAATTTCATCAAAAGCGCCTTCCAGAAACTTCTGGCACACGAGGCGGGAAATTTCAAAGCAGTCGCTGACCGAAATATCCCCTGCGATGGCAAAAGAATCCGTCAGAATCCGGATCTTGTGGCGCTCAAAGTATTCCACTGCCTTTTTGCCGATGGGCAGCACACAATATTCCCGCCCTTCAGCATCCGCTTCCACGGCTTTTAAGATGTTGCTGTTATAGCCGCCCGCAAGGCCGCGATCACCTGCAATTACAATGTACAGGCAGCACTTTTTCTCGCATTTGGCCAGATATGGGCTACTGAACTCAGAATCCGCAGCCGCAATATCAAACAGCGTGGCATAAAGCGTTTCGAAATAGGGACGGCTGTTTTCCACCCGTTCCTTGGCGCGCCGCAGCTTGCTGGACGCTACCAGCTCCATGGCTTTGGTAATCTGCATGGTGCTTTCCACGCTTTTGATGCGCAGTTTGATTTCTTTCATGGAACCAGCCACCGGCAGCACCCCCTTTGGCGTATTTTGTGATTATCCGGCATTTTTGATAAAGTCTGCCGTGAATGCGGCGAGCACATCTTTCATCTGCTGTTCGGTATCCTGCTTCATATCGCCTGTGGTGCGGATGGCTTCCATCACACCGCCAGCGGTTACATTTTCATCAAGGTACTGATACAGCGCGCTTTCGTACGCGGCGATATCCTTTACGGCAATGTCTTTCAGGTAGCCGTGGACTGTTGCATACAAAATGGCAACCTGCTTTTCTACCGGGATTGGGCTGTTGCGGTCCTGCTTCAGGATTTCCACAATGCGCTCGCCCTGTGCCAGACGAGATTTGGTGTCGGCATCCAGGTCGGAGCCAAACTGGGCAAAGCCCTGCAGCTCGCGGTACTGGGAGTAAACCAGTTTTAAGGTACCGGCAACCTTTTTCATCGCCTTGATCTGCGCATTGCCGCCGACACGGGAAACAGAAATGCCGGGATTGACAGCCGGGCGGATGCCGGAATGGAACAGCTCGGTTTCCAGGAAGATCTGGCCGTCGGTAATGGAGATGACGTTGGTTGGAATATAAGCGGAAACGTCACCAGCCTGCGTTTCAATAATGGGCAGAGCTGTCAGCGAGCCGCCGCCCTTTGCATCGCTCAATTTGGCGGCACGTTCCAACAAACGGCTGTGCAGGTAGAAAACATCGCCGGGGTATGCTTCGCGTCCCGGCGGACGACGAATCAGCAGCGACAGAGCACGGTAGGCAACCGCATGTTTGGAAAGGTCATCATAGATAATAAGCACATGCTTACCCTGATACATAAAGTATTCGCCCATGGCGCAGCCGGCATAAGGCGCAATATACTGCAGGGGCGAAAGCTCCGAAGCTGTGGCGCACACTACAGTGGTGTAAGCCATGGCTCCGTTTTTCTCGAGGTTTTCAACCAGAGAGGCCACAGTAGAACGCTTTTGGCCAATAGCAACATAGATGCAAAGGACATCTTTGCCTTTTTGGTTGATGATCGTATCCGTAGCAATCACGGTCTTACCGGTCTGGCGGTCGCCGATAATCAGCTCACGCTGGCCGCGGCCAATGGGAATCATTGAGTCAATGGCCTTGATGCCGGTCTGCAAAGGCTGCTTGACGGGCTGACGGTCCAGGATGCCGGGTGCCGGGGATTCAATGGCGCGATAGTCGGCAGCATCAATCGGGCCTTTGTCATCAATAGGCTGGCCCAGGGCGTTGACAACGCGGCCAATCAGAGCATCACCGACCGGAACCGACACAACTTTGCCGGTGCGGCGGATGGTACCGCCCTCTTTGATGCCGCTGTCATCGCCAAGCAAAACGATTGATACGCTGTTTTCTTCCAGATTCTGCGCCATACCATAGGTTCCGCTATCAAACTGCACCAGCTCACCGGCCATACAGTTATCAAGGCCGGCGGCGCGGGCAATGCCATCGCCTACCATCGTAACAGTACCGGTCTCCGTCTGCTCAATGGCATTCTGGTAGTATTTGATCTGGGAACGAATAATGCGGGAAATCTGTTCAGGTTCCAGTTGCACTGTTTGGTTCACCACACAATCTATAAAATGAAGGTGGAATCCGGCGGCAGGTGCAAATCAAATCACCACACCGCTGATTTCATTGCGCAGACGTTCCAGCCGGCCCTGCACAGTGCCGTCCAGGCGGGTTCCGCCAAGATCCAGCCGCAGACCGCCCAGAACACTGGGGTCCACTTTTTCCGTCAGGGTAATGGTTTTGCCGGTTACACGCTGCAATTTTTCCTGCAGTCTGCTGCGGGCACTTTCGTCCAGTGCAACAGCAGATACTGCCGTAACTTCCAAAATGTTATGGTCCTGGTTGTATCGGTCACGGTAAGCTCTTGCGCAGGCAGGCAGTTCTGGCAGAATGCCTGCTTCGCACAAAATCTTTAAGAAGTTGACAAGATACGGATGCGCCTGCGCAAACGCCTGATCCAGCAACGCACAGCGCTCTTTTTTGGGGACACTGGGCGTCATCAACAAGCGCAGATAGCCAGGCTCCTGCATTGCGTTGACAGCAACATCCAGCTCCGCCAGAATCCGTTCGGTCAGGCCCTCTTCCGCAGCCAGTTCATACAAACTTGTGCCATAACGCTTTCCGGTTTCGGTCATGAGGCATCCCCCACATTCCGGATAAATTCATCGATCAGGGCCTTGTGGTCCGTCTCGTTGATTTCGCGCTCAACTACCTTGCCTGCAATATCAACAGCAATGCCGCCAATTTCATTTTTTAGGTCGTTGACTGCTTTCTTGCGTTCCTGTGCAATATCAGCTTCAGCAGCGGCGCGCAGGGCGGCTGCTTCGGCACGGGCCTCGCCAACAATTTCTTCTTCGCGCTTCTGGGCGCGGGCGGTTGCCTCACGCAAAAGCGTATCGCGTTCATCCCGGATGCTTTGCAGGTGCTGCTGGTATTCCTGTTTCAACTCGGCAGCCTTCTGTTTGGCTGCATCCGCATCGGCGTACATGGTATCAATTTCCGCCTGGCGGTCGTCAATCATCTTTTTGACCGGTTTGAACAGAAACTTTTTGAGCACCGCAAAGGTGATCATCATATTGCAGAAAGTGAACAGCGCTGTCCACGGGTTGATGCCAACAAAGCTTTCAAAGCCCGTCACGAGCCATTCCTCCTTTCCTTTTCGGCTATCGTATCCATCAGAAGACGAACAGTAACAACAGGGCGATAACCAGCGAATAAATGCCGGTGGATTCGGTAATGGCGCAGCCAAGGATCATGTTGGTACGCAGCAGGTTTGCCATTTCCGGCTGGCGGGCCATGCCTTCCAGCGCTTTGCCAACGGCATTACCTTCGCCAACTGCAGGGCCGATAGCACCAAACCCAATTGCGATACCTGCACCGATTGCACAGGCGGCTTTTACGATTGCTGTTTCCATACGAGGTATCCTCCTAAATAAATAAAATTTTACGTTAACCTTCTTCAGGCGGCGGGCAGGCATTGCTGACATAAACCATCGTCAACAGGCTGAACACCAGGGCCTGCACCCCACCAGAAAATACATCGAAATAAAGGCTCATGATTCCGGGAATGCCGACTTCCAGATACGGCACCCCTGCCAAGCCCAGCAGGGACAAAATTCCGGTTGCGGCAAACACCGCACCAAAAATTTTGTAAGCCAACTTTTTCTTGCGCACACTCAAAACCAGCAGCGCCACACCACCCAAAAGAACCAAGATTCCGACCGCAATGCTTTTGCCAACCAGGCCCAAAAGAGCGGCGGAAGCCGTTGCCAGAGCGGAATAAACCAGGCTGGTCAGAACGTTGCCGCCCGCAATGTTGCCAAAGTGACGGAATGCCATTGAGATGGGCTGCGCGATTTCGGAAACAAGGTTCATCGGCGTCATAACGACAACCGGTTCAGTAAAGCCTTTCAGCCAACCGAGCACACCGTTTGCTTTAATGGAGCAAGCCCAGCAGATCACGCTTGTCATTAAGGCCCAGGTAACGGTGGTGGAAAGATCCGCTGTGGAAGAGCGGAAAATACCGGTCATTCCGATGTAGGAACCGAAAATGGAAGACAGGAACAATGCCCCGATATAAGGTGTCCAATAGGAATTATGCTTGCCCATGGTGTCTTCTACCATGCCGTACAGCATAGTAACACCTTTTTCTACCAGTACCTGGCGGCGGCTGGGACGCTTTTGCAGGTTGCTGCCCAGCACAATACCGGCAATACAAAGCAGCAACATAACCGCAAACGAAGAAACCGTTGTCTGCGTGATGGGAATTCCACCAAACAAAGGGATCGTGAAATAAATCTTAGGCCCGTTCATGGCACTGCATCACCGCCTTTGGAATCTTTGCGGAAGAATTCAATCAGCTTAATGGCAGCCTGTGCAAACAGCAGCGGCAACAATGCTGCCAGCGGATCACAAACTTTGGCATGGAACAGCAGAACATAAATGACTGCCAGAATTGCCGTGCGCACAACGCTGGAACTTTGAATGCTCATGCACGCTTTTACGGAATTATCCCCTGCCGCGGCACGGTCCAACGCGTTAGAAACGGTAATGCTTAATGCCAGAAAGTTGCCTACAGCAATCACAGTGCCCAGCAGGCCACCCAGCAATACCGCTGTGGTAAACCGCCCAACCACTGCATAGATGGCCAGCATAATGGCGGAACAACCGGCGGTTGCCAAAGCCATGCGCCCAACCTGCTGCAGAATGTCCTGATGCTTTTGCATGGATACAGGCTCCTTCCATAACAATTAGTGTTGATTGAACGAGATAGGCGGCGGCTCCTGCTTTTTTTTCGGGGCCCTGCCCTGCCGCTCAATTGTCTTTAATGAACTGCGCAGGCTGCCGATGGCAGCCACCATGCCGAGCGCGAACCCAACCAAGATGACCCAGCCGCCAAGGCCGAATTGTTTGCGTAGCCAGACAGCCCCCAAAAGAAACAGCACCGGCGGAAGCACAACCGATAAACCAAACTGTGTTAGCCAGACAAGGTGCCGTGCGGCATCATAAAGATCCTTCATATGATTTACTGTTCCCATTCTTTCGCTTTGTATCCGCGATGATTCTAGTATAAACTCTTTCTGCAACAATTTCAACATAAATTTTGCATGTTTTTATATAAATTTTGTATTCAAATAAGCAAAAAAACAGACAATGTTTTTCAAAATTGCAGGTTTCCCCTATGATGAAAGCAAAAAAGCTCTGCCAACAGCAAAGCTTAAAATGTGTATAATAAAAGCGCAATCGAACAAATCCGATATTTTGACCAATTAGAACGGCTATCTTTATCCAATCGGGCATTAAGGCAATACCGCATAATTCTAAGTGCCGATACGGCGAGCGAGGCGCGGCAGATGCCAAGCCAAAAGCGCAGATAATACTGGATGTCTTATCGAGCATTTTGGCAACGCAGATGCCGTGCCGCAGCTGCCGGAGCGGTGCTTAAGCCGCAAGGCGGGAATTGTGCGGTGTTGCCTTAAGTGGCTCGACCGGGATTTTCCCCAAGGCAAGAAGGCGTGTCAGACACGCACCGCCCAGAGAACAGCCATCCGGACTCATTGCTTCTCTTTGAAATTCCATTGCTTTTTCGACATGATCGCACCTCTTTGATGCATGCCAAATCGGCTTCCGCCTGCTGTGCCGGGGCACCGGGCGCAGAGCACCTTCTTTTGCCGTGGGGATATAGCTGTGGTCGTGGGAATCCGTAAAATAAGGGCGAAGGGTATAGTGATTTTCGCCGGTTTTCCGCAAAAGCTCTGCAGACCAACGGTTTCGATTTCATGAACCCCAAGTTTCCCATAAACCACGAGCATTCCTGCTTGATACTGTGCCATATTGCTCCTCTTTCATCCAGATGGAACAGCCTGTACAAAACAGTCTTTCCAGCGTACTTTTGCGCTCCACCTTATTGTGCCACGGCTGGGCAACTGGCTTCCAAGGGCATCTTCCACGAAGTTTGTCTCGTACAATCTGCGCAGAATGTTCAGCATAATTCTTGTGCAAAACTGCCTTTGCAAATTCCCGGCAGGCAGGCTATAATAATTTCGTACAACGAGTAGCACTCATGCGTAAAACCGGTTGCATGAGGGCTGCCCG
>OLRJ01002021.1_pt1 | contig 15977 bp, 13 predicted proteins | sample 1672741 | NCBI WGS metagenome assembly OLRJ01 (sample SAMEA3136719, study PRJEB25190) | human gut metagenome | biome: human gut; feature: human-associated habitat; material: faeces | place: Austria | collected 2013
GTGCTCCCCCCGTGAATCGCAGGTCAGCATTTCCTCTTATTTACTGATCCAGATATTCAAGATATGCTGCGTCAAGCTCGGAAATTACCTCATCCTTGTCAGCAGCGTCTGCCATGTAACCCTGGAAGATATCTCCGGAGATAACATCAAATCCGTTTACATACTGCTGATATACCCACGGAATTACGTTTCCGCTGTTTGCATATTCCAGATAATCGTTTGTAGATGCAGAATCATAACTAACTGTGAAATCCTGGGAAGCTGGTGCAGAACCTGGTTTCTCGGTTACAATTGCAATATATCCGTCAGAAAGAGAAGCATCACTTAAGAAGTCGATAACCTCTTTGCAGGCATCCATATGCTCTGTCTGAGTGCTTACTCCATATACGATTCCTACGTCAACTGCTGCTTTGTTTCTCTCAGCATCATTGGATACTGGTAATGCGAAGTATCCGATTTCCGGCGGGTTATCCATTCTTGCTACTACATTCTGGCTGAACTCACCGCTGATCAACATAGCTGCTTCAGAGTTTGCAAGTGCGTTGAAACCGGATGTAGAGTCACAATCCATCATATTGCTTCCGCAATGAGCTTTGATAACATCAGCTGTTGCAAATACATCATCGATACCATCTACATTGAAGGTTCCCTCACCGGAATTTAACTGATCCAGGAAGCCTTCCATATCATCCTGTACTACGTTTGACATCATTACACTGAACATGTGTTTCAGAGTCCAGGAATCTTTGAATGTGGAAGCGATTGGTGTTACGCCGGACTCTTCCAGCTTCTCGCATGCTGCTTCGAATTCATCTCTTGTTTTCGGAACTTCTTCGATTCCGGCATCCTTAAACATCTGCTTGTTGTAGAATACACCAAGATACTCAACGTTTGCAGGATATCCGTAGATTTTTCCATCATAGGTAGCAGCTTCAAGAGCTGACGGGTAAACCTTCTCAGTAAAATCCATTCCGCTTAAATCCTGAAGTCTTCCTGCCTCTGCAAAATCCTGCACCTGTGTCCATGGTGTAAGGATGTAGATATCCGGCCAGTCATTTGTTGCAGCTGCAGTTCCAAGGAAATCAGAGTAATCTCCGGACTGCATTGTGATATCCAGCTCGATATCATCATGTTTGCTGTTGAAGGACTCCATTGTACGATCCAGCTGATCGCCCCACTCACCATTCCATACAGTCATAGTGACCTTGGTCTTCTCTCCATCAGCCCAGCAAAGGTTTGTTCCAAGGGACATAACCATTGTTCCAGCTAATACTGCTGCCAACATTTTTTTCTTCATTTCTTATACCTCCTAGTATAATTTTATTTTCCGTCAACTGAGCAATTTCAGTTGTCTGGTTCGTTTTTGGTATCGTTTCCGGTAATGTTACCGGTAACGTTTCCGGTGATGTTTGAATCATATCATACTCACCAATTATTTACAACCTTTTTTTCGATTTATTATTACTTTCGTATGTATTCACAATATTTTTTGTGTATTTTTATACGATTTGCACAATATTTGCAGGAGTAGACAATCAACCTCCACTGCCTACAAATACTGTAACAAAGCGAGTGTATTTACGGTCTTACTGCTGTTCCATCTGGAAGCCTTGGCAGCATCCAATCCCATGTGACAACCTCTTCGCTGCACGGATACTCAGCTGCTGCTTTTTCATCAATATCCACACCAATTCCTGGTTTCCCATTCAGATACAGATATCCGTCCCGCATTTCCGGAATTCCGGTAAAAATCTGATGTAAGGCAATTGCACCTGCATCTTCAGACAGGGTATTGGTGTCAGCCCATTCCTGGATTCCAAAATTCGGAGAAGCCATATCCAGATGGATATTTACTGCGTGACCAATCGGAGTAAGGTCTATTGGTCCATGCCATGCAGTTCTTATTCCAAATGCATCGCAAAGAGCAATCAGTTTACGGGCCGGTGTAATTCCTCCAATCTGGCTTAAATGGATTCTTATGTAATCAATTTCTCTTTCTGTGATAAGATTCAGCCATTCGTTTGGATTGTTAAACAGCTCTCCCATAGCCAGCGGAGTAGTACAATGCTGCCTGATCTGCTTAAACCATCCGCTCTGTTCCGGAGAAAGACAGTCCTCAAGAAAGAACAGACGGAATTTCTCCATATCTTTTGCAAATATCACTGCATCAGAAGGTCTCAGCCTCTCATGTACATCGTGGCAAAGCTCCAGTTCCCAGCCATAGGTTTCCCTGAGGCGCTCAAACAGCTGTATTGTTTTTGCCATGTATGCTTTTGGATCATAATAGCAGCCTTCAAAGGATCCTTCCGGTGGCTGGTAAGGCATATCCTTTCCGCCATAGCCTCCAACCTGCGCACGGATACAGCGATATCCTCTTTCCTTTAATGCGCCTACTTTTTGCACACAATCCTCTATTGTGGTGCCTTCAGCATGTGTATAGCACGGCACTCCGGTTCTGCATTTTCCTCCCAGTAAGTCATACAGGGGCATACCGGCCATTTTGCCTTTAATATCCCATAATGCCATATCCACACCTGACAGGGCATTATTTAAAACAGGTCCGTTTCTCCAGTAGCTCATTCCTTTTATAGACTGCCAGATATCTTCAATATCAGAAACATCTCTGCCAATCAGGTACGGCTTCAGATATTTTTCCACAGCGGCAACCACTGCCAGATGTCTGTGGGCAAAAGTTGCGCAGCCCACGCCATATAATCCCGGCTCACTTGTTTCCACTTTTACTGTCACCAGATTGATTTTCTGCGGCGCACAGCAAATTACTTTTACATCTCTGATCGTTACTCTCATTTTTCTCCTCCCCAGGCATTTTTATCATTTTCTACTTTTTCCGGCATTCCCGGCAGGATCAGTCCTCCGTCAACCCGCAATACTTCTCCGGTTATATAAGCTGCATTCTCACTTGCCAGGAATACTACCGCTCTTCCTATATCTTTGGGTGTTCCATTTCTGCCCATTGGAATTCTTTCTCCCAGACTTTCCCAGAAGCCTTCCAGCTCTGTCCTGCCTTCTGCTTTTATTTCCTCTGGCGTACGGATACAGATAGCTCCCGGAGCCACACAGTTCACACGGATCCCATATGGTGCAAGATCCAGTGCCATAGACTGTGAAGCCCGGTTCACTGCTGCCTTTATGCCGCCGTAAACACAATCTCCCGGATATGCTCTTTCTGCTCTTGAAGAGGTTATATTGATAATGCATCCTTTAACCTCATGAGCCTTCATATATCTGGCCGCCTTACTGGAAAGTACAAGGTAATTCAAAAGATCCAGATTCAGCATTTTCTGGGTTTCCTCCATTTCAAGGTCCAGAATGGACTGAAACACGGTAACTCCGGCATTATTTACAAGCAGATCCAGTCCGCCCAGTTTCCTAACAGCCTGGTCAAAAAACTTCTCTCCTTCTCCTGCCTGTGCCATATCAGCCTTTGCATACCAGGCAAAGGAACCCATATTTCTTATTTCTTCAGCTGCTTCCTTTGCCTCATCTTCCCGTGTCCGATAGGAAAAGGCAATATCATATCCGGCTGCTGCCAGTTCTCTGATAATTCCACGTCCAATTCCACGACTGGCACCTGTAACGATTGCTTTTTTTCTCATCACAGTTTTCCTCTCTTATTCTATTTTCCCAGACAATACCTGCACAGGTACGGGAACTTCCACAAGCACCCGCTGATTTCCCAGTTCTCCCTCTGATTGCCTGTCAAAAATATATATTTTTCCTGTTTTCTGATCTGCTGCAAGCAAATGCTTCTCACTGCTGTCCAGACAGATACTTCGAAACCATCCTTCCGGAACTACAACTTTTTGTTTTAAATTTAACATTCCATTTTCTTCTATTGTAAATCCAAAGATTTCTCCGGTTCCTCTCACAGATGCGTAAAGCATTTTTCCCTCTGCAATACACAGTTCTGCTGCAAGCGCACCCTCTGGCAAATTCTCTTCCAGGAATATGGTCTGGCACAGATTCCCATTACAGTAAACAGAAATTGTAAGATCCAGCTCATTTAATACATAGAGATATGTTTTTCCATTTTTATCCAGTACTTCCATATGTCTTGGACCGGCTCCAGGTCTGACCTCTATGGTTTCTTTTTGCAGAAGCTTTCCCTTATCTATGTCAAAAGAATAAATCTTATCACACCCTAAGTCAGCTACATACAGATCTCCCCTATGAAGGAAGCAGGAGTGAATATGAGATGCTTCCTGCCGTTCCGGATCCAGCCCTTTTCCTGTAAAAGAAATTTCCTGTAAAAGCTTCGGGCTGCCGGCTTCTGAAATGTCGATCACCTTTAAATCTCCACTTCCGTAATCAGATACAAAAAGTCTTTGTACTTTTTCATCCTTTTCAATATGACAGGATGCTTTTCCAGACATCTGAAGACCTGCCTTTTTCTCTGCTGTAAGCCTTTCTTCCTGAACCCCTACTTCATATTCCACAATTTCCGCAGCATCTTCACTTTCACTTACCGCAAAAAGCCGGTTCTTCATCAGACAAACCCAGGAAGGATTCTGCATTTGTATGATAAGAGGAGTTCCTGCAACATCTCCCAGGATCTCATTATACGGAATCAGATAGATACCTTTTCCAAGCTCCTGTTTCTCCAATACAGCAGGGGCATCATGCTGTGTATAGGTTCCGACAAGCAAAATATCCATGCTTTCTTCCATCTCCTTTGTTAATTCCTTTTACTGGAATTTCAGTTCATCTGACAATTCCACAACCATGTGTAATTCACCAGGTGACATCACCTTTTCTCCATGAATTACCACATTGTCAAAATAAAAGCCATGAGGTCTGCACACTTCATTTTTCATCTCAAAGCCACGTATAATGGATACTGGAAAAGTGCCTTCTGTAATTTCAATATTTTTAAAGAAAATATCATTTACCATGCCTCTTTCCCTGTCTCGTGAATACTTGGAATCAAGAGTTTTAATATCAATAAATTTTTCCTGGGCATCTTCAATTCGGATGTTTTCATAAACAATATCATGTACATGGGCACGGTCAGCGTTATGAATTGTCAGTACGCCACCTGACTGATTGCCCTCATACTGGCAATGTACAACATCACAATTTCTGAAAACAACATCTGTAATTTCGTCACATCTGGTTTCATATCCGATTTCAAGTGTGTTTCCAAATTCTGCATTCCAGAACAGGCAATCCTCAACAAGGATATGTTTCACATCTGTGCAGCCTGACGGATCCTGGAATTCCACAGCCTTAATAGATATACAATCATCATTTGCCCTTATAAAGCAATTACGAAGCACTACATTCTCACATCCGACTATATCGACGCCATCTCCTGTGATCACTTTTCCCAGAACATTTACGTCTTCAATCAGAACATTTTTACATGCAACCGGAACAATATGCCAGGAACCACCATCCAGAAGTGTGATTCCGCGTATTTCAATGTTCTCACCCAGTACAGGAACGATCAGTTGCTCTGCTCCATTTTCGTCCCATGCATGCCAGTTTCCTCCATACAGGATTCCATTTCCCAGAATACGGACTCTGTCTGCCATTCTGGAATAGATTCTTCCGCTTACAACTGCTCCGTACTCTATATAAACAGTTTCGTCAGAATTAAGCTGAAGGCATCCCACATTGTAGGCTTTTCCACTTTCAAATACATAAGTGGCATTCTCAGGCTTCGGTATGTATTTTCCAGGAAGAACATAAAGTGGTGACTCCAGTTTATCGTCCAGTTCAAGAGTAATTCTCTTTCCGGCAGGAAGGCTTATGCTGATTTTGTTCCCCTCTTCTTCGAACGGTATCTGTGCAGCTGCAGGACGGATAACAGCCTTCTGAAATGGTTCGTTTACTGTAACTTCTACCTCTGCCTTATCATTTTCATCCAAGAAAGAAACAAAATCAAAAAATTCCGTATGATATACTCGCTGTTCCTTTCCGTTTATCTTAACCTGATACAGCTCTGATACCGGAATATCTTCCACTGATTTCAGTTCATACAGTGGTTTCTCGCTTATCTTTCGTGGTACAAATTCCTGTTTTTTCATCATTATGTTTCTCCTTTATATTTCATTTATTTTTAAAATTCATAATTATGTTTACAAACATTACTATACAATGTTTTTCTTTTTTAGTAAAGTGTTTTATTTGACAAGATACTTTGCTTTTTTTTATGCATTTTGTATAAGTCCCTCTGTTTTTTCAATTACTGTTTGACTTATTTGTTTGATATATATATACTATAGGTTACTAAACAACCTTATTTTGAAAGGAAACATTATGGAAAAAATTCCTGCATATAAGAAATGTTATAACAAATTAAAATCCGATATAGATAATAACGTTTATCCCATAGGTTCCTATCTTCCCACAGAAGATGAGCTTGGAAAAATGTTTTCGGTAAGCCGTACGACGGTCCGGCATGCCATTGACCTTTTGGTTAAAGACAAACGCATAAAGGTAAAGCAGGGTGCCGGCACACAGGTGATCAATCCCAAAGAACGGGAGCTTACCAGCTTCTCAAAATTTCATAACGTAATAGACATAAACACTCTGTTTCCGGATAATGCCGCCCTGACCATCAGCGGAACCTGGATTGACCGTATTCCTGCAAACAGCCAGGTCGCCAGTGCGTTGGACCTTAATGAAGGAACAGAAGTCTTCCGCCTTCAAAGAGTGGTTTCCTCCGATGAACAGCCTGTGATAATCCAGACAAATTATATCCGCATTGATTTTTTCCCGGATTTAGATACCTACCGCGAACAGCTTGTAGATCTCTATTACTTTATTCAGAAGCACTACGGAATTAAATTTGAAACTGGCGAAGAACACATCAACATCAGCTCAGCTGATTTCCTTGATGCACAGATTCTCAACATTGAACCGGGATCTCCTATTTTTTTCAACACCAGAACAGCACACTGTTCACTGGGTCCTATGGAATACCTGGAAGCCAGGATCCGTCCTGATCTATGCCATTTCGTGGTTCGTATGAAGGAACCACCAGCATGGTACGATCTTCCCGAATTTCAAAAATCCCTGGAACGTGTTTGAAAATGAATGATCAACTTATAAAAAGGAGCGGCGCTATGTCTAAACGCATTTCGGCCCTTCTGCTTTGCTTATTTCTATTTTGCCTGCTAATAGTTTTCCCAGCTGCAGGCTGCGGTCAGAACAGCAACTCCGGTTCCGGCGAAGAACCGCCTGTTTTTTCCCCGCTGAATGTTCTGGTTCCGGAAGCCCCCGGGACAGACACCATAGGATATTCACCTCTGATACTAGATATTTCCAACATCAGTCAGGGATATCTGACTGCTGTCAGTGACAGCAATGGTACCACCAAAAACATCCAGCTTTCCGCGGATGACGGCGTTGTTTATTCTTATTTTGTAAGCTCCGGCGAAAGTGCTGTCATTCCGTTTACCAGTGGAAGCGGCACCTACCAGATATCCTGTTACGAGCAGGTAAATGGCAGCCAGTATGCCGCACTTTTTGCTCAGGCCCTGGAGGTTTCCCTGGAAAATGAATTTCTTCCGTTTTTGTATCCGAACCAGTATGTAAATTTCACCCCGGACTCAGAAGCCTGCAAGCTGGCTCTTTCTCTTCTGGCAGAGGATGCCACAGAACAGGAAAGCATTGACACCGTTTTCCAGTATGTAACCCAGCACGTCACCTACGACGAGGACAAAGCAGCCACTGTTGAGACCGGCTATCTTCCTGATATAGACGAAACCCTCTCTACCGGAAAGGGAATCTGTTTTGATTATGCTGCCCTGATGACGGCAATGCTGCGAAGCCGGGATATTCCCTGTAAGCTTCAGATCGGATATGCAGGTGACATTAAGCATGCCTGGATCGATGTTTACATACGTGGAAAAGGGTGGGTGGAACAGGCAATTACCTATGACGGGGAGAAATGGAACCGCATGGATCCAACCTTTACCGCCAACAGCGAAGATGAAGAGCTTATCAATTCCTATATCGGTGACAGCGCAAATTATACGCTGCAGTTTACCCGATAGCACAACGAAAAACGCCTTGCAGGTTCACGGATTTTTTCAGGATCTGCCTGATGTTTTTTCAGAGAGGACTTTATATGATTACCAAATTAAACAATCGGGAGCTGTTCCAATTCTGCGAACAGTTTTCCATCATATTACGTTCCGGAATGTCCGCCATTGAGGGACTTGCCATCTTAAATGACGACAGCCAGACAGAACGGGGCAAAGAAATTTTGACCTTTCTTTATAAAGACATGGAGGAATCCGGCTCCCTGGCGCACGCCATGGAGCAATCCGGTGCTTTTCCTGCTTCTGCTGCTGCTTATGTACGCACCGGCGAAGAGACCGGCTGTCTGGATGAGGTTATGAAAGGTCTGTCTGCTTTCTATGCGAAGGAGATTCAGATCACAGACCAGATCCAGAGTGCAGTCGCCTATCCCCTTATTATGCTGGGCATGATGACTGCGGTTATTGTAATTCTTCTTGTAAAGGTTCTCCCGGTTTTCCGCCAGGTTTTCCGCCAGCTTGGACTGGAAATGAGCGGGATCTCCGGTGCCCTTCTTGGAATCGGCGAAACACTTAGCCGCTATTCTACTGCCTTCCTTGTTCTTCTGGCCGCGATGATCGGCTTTATCCTTTTCCTGGTTCTTCACCCAAAGGGGCAGGAACTGATCCGCAAAATTGTCTGCCGTTTTCCAGGCATGAAGGAAATTCCGGTAAATCTGGATTACAGTCGTCTTTGCCAATGTATTTCCCTGGGAATCCGAAGTGGACTTTCCCCTGAGCTTTGTGTGGAGCTGGCAGGGGCTGTGGTTACCCAGACTGAGATCAGGGAAAAGCTTGCTTCCATTCAGAAGCAGCTCGCGGAAGGATATGGATTTACAGAAGCCATCACGGAATCCGGACTTTTTAAGGCTATGGAGCTTCGTCTGATCTCCCTTGGTTTTCAGGCTGGTGCATCTGACGAAGTAATGGAAAAACTGGCTGAGCAGTATGAAGAGAAATCCACAGACGCAGTTTCCCACATTGTGTCAATTTTGGAGCCTACTATTGTGATCGTCCTTTCAATTCTTGTAGGACTGGTCCTTCTTTCTGTTATGATGCCGCTGCTGGGACTGTTATCTGAAATGATCGCATAACAGCTGTAAGGGAGAGTGAAAATGGATATATTTGAAACCAGACTCATTCGTGTCAGGCGGATTTTCCGCTTTATTGTTCCAATCCTGTTCGCTGCAGTCCTCTGCCTGATCTTCTATCTTGGAATTGCACGTACACAGACTGATTCCCTGGAAAAAGAACAGGTTACTTTAACGCAGGCACTTGAAGGAGGTGCCATCCGCACCTACGCCCTCACAGGCCAATACCCTCAGAGCCTGGATGAATTGCTTTCGGATTACCATATTACCTATGACTCTGAGAAATTTGTGGTAGAATATGTTCCAAACGGATCCAATCTTCTGCCATCGATCAGCGTACTTCCGGTAAATGCCAGAAAAGGAGGTGCCAGATGAATTCCAGATTTACCCGGAAGAACCACAGCATTGATTCACTGGCAGCCCTGCTGCTTTTTGCAATGTATGTGCTGTTTCTTCTATTTCTGATGCTTTTTGGTGCCGGGAACTATCAGGCCTCTGTAAAAAGCCTGGACACTAATAACAACCTTTATACAGCAGCCTCTTACATCACTACCAAGTTTCGTCAGCACGATATTCCCGGAATGACCTCCCTTACAGAGCTTCAGGGAACACAGGTTCTTTGCTTTCAGGAAGCTATTGAGGGGAAAGATTACTGCACTTACATTTATTTTGATGGCAGTCATTTAAAAGAGCTTTTTACAGCATCGGATTCCCAGGCTGATCTTTCTATGGGGACCAACCTTGCACAGCTTCAGGATTTCCAGATTGACGCTTTAGAAAACACTTTTTACAGAATCACATTAACGGACACAGATGGACATTGTTCCAGTTTTCTGCTTCATCCAGGAGTTCCTGCCTGATTCGCAGGCTCCTGAATTTGGGGCAGGTCACTTCTGAATGATGTGCTGAAAGGAAGTTTTTATGAAAAAAATCACTACCCATTCCAAATCCGGGCTTTTTCTTATGGAAATGATATTTGTCCTTCTTTTTCTGGGACTGACCTGCGGTGTCTGCGTAAGACTGTTTGCGGCTTCCTACATGGCAAGGGTACATGCCCGGGAGGACTCTCATATCCAGGAGCTTATCACCAGTGCCGGTGAAATTCTGGAAGGAACTGACGGCACTGTCCAAAATTTTCTGGCACTGATGCCAGATGGAGTTGCAGATCAGGACAGTATTTGCTATTATTTTGACAAACACTGGCGGAATACTTCCCAGGAAGCCGCAGTTTATAAAATGATGGTGGTCTGCTCTGCTTCTGCCAATACCAAAGAGGTTCAGATCACGTTTGTAAAACTCCGCAATGCCAATGAGGAAACCAGTCTTTATACACAAACCATCCGTTTTCCTATTTTGACAGCAAAGGAGGAATCGGATTCATGAAAGAAAAAAAGAATCTTTTTTCCGCAACTGGAATTCCATCCCTGTTTCTGATTTTCGGAGTGCTTATGCTGGTGATCCTTTCCCTGCTGGGATATGGTACTTCCAGGCAGGATCTGCGCGCCAGCACCCTTTCCCTGGAACAGACCACAGCTTATTATAATACCTGCAGTGAGGCAGCTGATTTTTATGCCAGACTGGTTCAGGCCTTAGAAGAATTTCAGGCGCAGACCCAAACAGATAGTACCTATTACCAGCTCGTTTCTGATTATCTGGACTCACAGGAGAATATACAATGGGATCCAGATGAGCATACAGTCAGCTATGTGAAAGCATTTTCTGATACACAAAGTCTGGCTGCAAAGATTTCTGTATTCCGGACAGACCACAATACAGCCAGGATTCTTTCCTGGAACACCGTTGTAACTGCCGACTGGAATCCAGATAACAGCCAGTCCGTCTATAAAGGAGAATAGTTTTATGGAAGAAAAAGTAAAGGCCTTTCTCCAGCTTGCCACTGAGAAAAAAGCCTCTGACATTTTTATTATTGCAGGTCGTCCCCTTTCTGTAAAAATCGACGGAAAGCTCTGCACTCTGGAGGGATTTGAGGAACGGCTCATGCCCCCTGAGACAGACGAATTTATCCGGATCATCTACAAGCTTGCCCATGGCCGAAACATCCAGCCTATGCTGGAATCCGGAGACGATGACTTCTCCATGGCAATACCCGGACTTTCCCGATTCCGTGTAAATACATACCGCCAGCGTGGTTCTCTTGCTGCTGTCATCCGTATCATTGCCTTTAACCTGCCAGATCCCCAGGATCTGCATATTCCACCAGCTGTTATGGAAGCTTCCGATCTCACTAAAGGCATGGTTCTGATCACCGGTCCTGCCGGAAGCGGAAAATCCACAACTATGGCCTGCATCATCGACCAGATCAATCATAGCAGGGAAGGACATATCATCACTCTTGAGGATCCTCTGGAATACCTGCACCGCCATGACAAATGCATTGTCAGCCAGCGTGAGATCTGTACTGATACTGCCAATTATCTGGTTTCCCTGCGCGCTACCCTGCGCCAAAGCCCGGATGTGATTCTTCTTGGAGAAATGCGTGACCATGAAACCATCCAGACTGCCATGACTGCTGCCGAGACTGGTCATCTCATTCTTTCCAGCCTTCATACCACCGGGGCTGCCAATACCATCAGCCGTATTATGGATGTTTTTGAACCAAGTCAGCAGCACCAGATCGCCATTCAGCTTTCCATGGTACTGCAGACTGTTATTTCCCAGCAGCTGGTACCAGATGTAAATGGACACAATATACCGGTTTTTGAAATTATGAGGCTGACCCCGGCCATCCGAAATATGATCCGGGATAATAAGATTTACCAGATTGACGGCGTCATCGCATCCTCGTCACAGGACGACATGCGTTCCATGGATAACAGCCTGCTGCAGCTTTACCGGAACCGCCAGATTACCAGGGAAACAGCCCTGAAATATTCTTCCAACCCGGAAATGTTAAAAAGGAAGCTCATGTAACGAGCTTCCTCTTTATTTACTCTGGAAAAGAACTAAAAGTCTATACTAACATAAGGCCTTGGAGCCTGACACACTGACAAGCTCCATCCTGCGAAGCGAGTGTGAAACATGGGGCGTGTGTTCTATCTCATTTACGCTATTCTTCAAATTCTCAGCGTTTCGTCACAGTCCTAAACGCCTTATATTTACTCTTCACTATGCCAGTAGGTTCTTTTACATAGGCACGCACATAATACGTATATTTTTTCCCCTTCTTCACCTTCGTGTCTGTCCAGGAAGAGGTACTGCCCTTCTTAATTGTAGCGGTCAGCGTATATTTGCCGCTTCCAGTTTTTCGGTAAATATAATAACCATCACATTTTTTCTGCGCTTTCCATTTTATCTTCAATCCCTTTTTCACATTTGATACTGAGGAAATAGTCTGTGTGGACGGCGCCGACTTATATTTTCCGCTTGACTTATAACTGCTTGCCACAGTTTTTTTATTCACGGTACAGCAGGCTCTTACTGTGTATTCATACACTATGGCTGCTTTGATCTTTTTGTCTTTATAAGAGGTAGTCGCAGCCTTTTTTATAGTGGATATTTTCGTCCATTTTCCAGAAGAAGTTTTCCGGTAAACCACATAGCTTTCGGCTCCAGAGATCTTATTCCAGGAAACAGTGTTATAACCGCCAGAAGAAACTTTCACAGAAACAGACGGTGTGGAAAGTGCTGGTTTCACAGCTCTTTCCACGGTAAAACCGGAATATTTCGCAGTTCCGTTTACCATGCTGTAAGCACGAAGCTTATAGGTATATGTAATTCCAGGCTTCACAGTGGTGTCTGTCCATGTACTGTAGTTCCAGGACAGGGTTGTCATCTTCTTGTATTCCCCGCCAGATTCTTTCCGGTAGATCTGATAACCGGAAACTCCAGATGCTTTCATCCAGGTCAGACCGATCCTGTTATAAGCTTTGGCGGATGCCTGCATGGAGGATGGCTTCTGCACCGTTACTACACTGCCAAGGGTTCGTGTATGGGCTTTAATTCTGGCACATGCGCTAGGACTGGTCTTGGAAAAATCATTCCAGCCGCTTTTCTCATGATAACAGAAACTCTGGTTTTCCCTCAGATCCGCATTAAATCCCACCCAGTCATAGGCACTGTTAGTCTCACACAGATAGTCTACAGCGTAAGAGCCTATATTGGTAACTACTACGGAATACAAAGTGCCACTCATCAAATTCACTTCCGGAACCTTCACGGTAGAAATGCCGGCATGCTCCTGATAAAAGGTAACAGGGCTGCTATAGGCTGGTGTTCCACTCACTGGATTACTCTTATCCTCCAGATTGGTATAGATCTGAATGCTGTAGGAACCGCCGTCTGTGTAGGTAGCCAGCACCACCTCCCCCAGCGCCTCTCCCTTTCCGTTTCCTGCTTTTGCCTGAAAAACATTGGAAACAGAGGAAATCCCACTGCTTCCTGAAGGATACAGTTTTAGTTTGCTCAGCGCACAGGAACCGTCATAGAAATAATTGTTTCTGTACTTCGGGCTTATAGTAGCTTCTGCAGCCACAATGTTATAGTTGCATTTATTCTGGTAGGAAATGTAGAAGTAACCGCCGTCCCCCCAGTCATCTCCCCAGCTGTTTCTTGCGATCCATGCTCCATCAGAAGTTACCTCGCTGTCTTCGTTGAAATTTTCCCTGGAAAAATTATCGTCCCAGCCTACCAGTGTCACCGCATGGTTTACTCCCGCACTTCCCGGATAACTGTAGGCATACATATGCGGATTGTAATAGCTGTCATACATGCCAAAAGACATGGAAACAGAGCCATATTCTAAGATCAGGTTCTTAATATTATTTACAGAGTAAGAGGAAAATGCAGCATTTTCCAGGTATGCCGTTGTTTTGTATGCCATGCTGGGATCTGGTACTTTCTCAGAATCCAGTGTGTGGTCTGCATTGGTCTCATAGGGGACCTGGGACTCCAATGCCATGCCGCTCCAGGTACTTAAAAAGATGGCAGCCAGAGTCTGGTTTCCACCTTCCCGGTAGGAATGCTGAACCTCGTTCCTATCATTGGCAGTATTTCCCAGCGGGTCGTTCTTTCGGTTTGCAAAAAAGTAGGCCAGATGTTCTTCTGACAAATCAAAAAGGCCAGCTCCGGCTCTTTTGAAGGATATTTCCAGATTGGCAGCCAGCGTGTACGCCCAGCACATATTGGAGGGCTTCTGGTTGCGGACTGGAAGAGAAAGACTGCTTCTTGGATCATACCGTGCCGGGTAGGACGCAGCTCTTGCCGCGCCTACACTTCCCGTATCCCCGTTCCCATTGCCAGAAGGAGGATCCACATAGCTTAAAAGCTCCAGTTCCCGGATAGGCTCTAACTGGGCTTCGATTTCCTCATCAGTAAGACCATTCTCTTCTATGGAATTATCATCTTCCGGGGACGGGTCACCGGAATCCAAACTGCTGAATCCAGAAGTCTGTTCCTCAGCTTCTCCGTCAGAAAAGCCATCGTCACCATCGGGAGCCTGAATATCTTCTGCATCTGAAAACCCATCGGAGGCATCGGCAGAATCAGCAGAGGCAAACGTATCCTGCTGGTCTGTCTCAGTACCACTTTCATTGCTGTCTTCCCATGCGGTATTTCCATCCACGGAGTCAGTGGCCCAGGCCGGCATTCCGGTGAAAACCAGGGAGCCTGCCAGAAGAAGGCTTAAAACTTCTTTTTTTAACAACTTGTTATATTTCATTTTTACTCCTGGTTGTCTGGCGATATCAATGCCAGAAAATTAATAAGAGTTAATATCAATATCATCCAAGCGCATTCATATTATAGCTGCATACTGAGTTACATCGTCAATTACTGTGCTATTTCCGGTTTGTGAGATATATTTTTAAAAACTGAATCAATTTCTCCATTTCTTTCTGTGTTCCCACTGTGATACGCAGATAATTGTCAATCCTTGGTTTCGGGAAATATCTTACATAGATATGTTCTTCCCGGAGTGCCTCAAAAATCTCTTTTGCAGGACAACTGTTGTGAGATGCAAAAATAAAATTGGTCTTGGAATCCGGAAATGTGAAGCCAAGAGTGGACAGTTCTTTCTTGGTCCATTCTCTTGTGGACATGATCTTCCCGCATGTCTCTGTGAAATATGCTTTATCCTGGATTGCAGCCACACCGGTAGCAAGGGTAGTGCGGTCCATGGTGTAGGAGTTAAAGGAATATTTCACGTCGTTCAGGAATTTGATCAGCTGTGGATTTCCGCAGGCAAAGCCGATACGCATGCCTGCCATGGAACGGGATTTTGAGAAAGTCTGTACAACCAGAAGATTGTCATATTTCCCAATCAGTTCCAGGGCTGATTTTGCTCCAAAATCTACGTAAGCTTCGTCTACGATCACGATCACGTCTGGATTATGCTGAATAATTTCTTCGATGTCACCAAGTGGAAGTTCTACTCCTGTAGGAGCGTTTGGATTGGGGAAAATGATTCCACCGTTTTCCCCGAAGTAGTCTTCTTTGCGGATGCAGAAGTTCTCATCAAGAGCTTTGCATTCATATGGTATCCTGAAAAGGTCTGCCCATACGTCGTAGAAAGAATAGGTAATATCGGGGAAAAGGATTGGTTTGTCCGAGTTAAAGAAGGTGAGGAAGCTCATTGCAAGTACATCGTCTGAGCCCACGCCTACAAATACCTGCTCGTCTTTCAGGCCATAATTCCGGGCAATAGCATGTACCAGGCCGCCAGCTGTGGGATCTGGGTAAAGACGGAGTGCATCCGGTTTGATTCCATGTAATGCTTTTTCCACGCCTGGTGCAGGGGGATATGGGTTCTCGTTGGTATTCAGCTTGATCATGTCGGGCTGATTTGGCTGCTCGCCTGGGGTATAAGGTATTACTTTACGAA
>OLRJ01002024.1_pt1 | contig 15964 bp, 11 predicted proteins | sample 1672741 | NCBI WGS metagenome assembly OLRJ01 (sample SAMEA3136719, study PRJEB25190) | human gut metagenome | biome: human gut; feature: human-associated habitat; material: faeces | place: Austria | collected 2013
GGTTGTGATCTTAATATTCCGATAGGAACCCTCCACCAGAAGGATCTTTGTCCCAGTCTCCTGTTCCACTACCATTGCGTCATCTGTCACACCTGTCATGTCCTTTTTGCGTATACTTTCATAAGCTCCGCGGATCAGGTCATAAGAAAATATCTGAGGAGTCTGAATATTCCATACAATTTTACGGTTTGGAGTCTCTTTAATATAGCCTGACGGGTCTGCCAGCTTCACAGTATCCTTAGAGGGCATTCCCATTACACAGGCACTGGTACGTTTCACAGCCTCATATCCCCTTTGAACCATCTCTTCTGTAAGAAACGGTCTTGCTCCGTCGTGAATATACACATAATCGGTATCCTGACAGCATAACAGTCCTGCATATACAGAATCATAGCGTTCCTTTCCACCAGCAGTCACCCTGCACACCTTGAAAAAACCGTATTTCTCTACAATTTCCTTCTCACAGTAAGAAATCATATCCTCCCCTGTCACCAGAATAATGTCCCGGATCAGCGGACTTTTCTGAAAGCATTGCAGGGAATAATACAGAACCGGTTTCCCTCCAATTTCCAGAAACTGCTTCTGTATCTTACTGTGCATTCTTTTCCCCTGGCCGGCTGCCAGAACGATTGCTGTACATCTGCCCTGCTCCATTATCTTTCTCCTAATTTCAGGTTTGGAACTGCATTTAAGTCCCATCCGTGGCGTGTGCCTTTTATATACTCATAGTAAGCTGCCACACCGATCATCGCAGCATTATCGGTACAGAAAATAGGGGAGGGACGATAAAACTTGTATCCCCTCTTTTTACATGCTTTGGTCATTGCTTCTCTTAAGGCTCCATTGGATGCAACTCCGCCTGCAATGGCAATCTTATCCATATGATAGTCCTTTGCCGCAAGCATAGTGTGCTCAACCAGTACGTCTACCACAGACTTCTGAAAGGAAGCTGCAAGGTCAGCCCGGTTAATCTCCTCGCCCTTCATCTGGGCATTGTTGATATAGTTCAGCACAGCAGACTTCACACCACTGAAGCTGAAATCATAAGGACAGTCCCCTAATTTTCCCTTTGGGAAAACAATGGCGTCCGGGTTTCCCTCACGGGCAAGCCTGTCCACCTTCGGTCCGCCAGGATACCCAAGTCCAATAGCACGGGCCACTTTATCAAAAGCCTCTCCTGCTGCATCATCCCTGGTACGTCCCAGGATTTCAAATTCCCCATAGTCTTTAACGATTACAAGGTGAGTATGTCCGCCGGACACGATCAGGCAAAGGAAAGGCGGCTCCAGGTCCGGATGCTCAATGTAGTTTGCAGAAACATGTCCTTCTATATGATGGACTCCCACAAGGGGAAGCTTCTTTGCGTAAGCAATTGCCTTTGCCTCTGCTACGCCTACCAAAAGAGCACCTACCAGCCCAGGGCCATAGGTGACGCCAATTGCATCCAGATCATCCAGAGTCACATTTGCTTCAGAAAGCGCCTCCTCAATTACCTGGTTGATCTTCTCAATGTGTTTACGTGATGCAATTTCCGGCACAACACCTCCGTATAAGGTATGAAGTGCGATCTGGGAAGAAATCACGTTTGATAATATGGTCCTGCCGTTCTTTACTACAGAAGCTGCGGTCTCGTCGCAGGAGCTCTCTATTGCAAGAATTAATGTATCTTTCATTTTTTTAATCCTCTTCAAAATTCATTTCCATTGTTTTTCCATCTTTTCCCGGATAAGCGTTTGGGAAAATCTCCCGCACCATATCCATAAATTCATCCGGGCGGATCAGGGACGGACTATAGTGTGTCAGCCACATTTCCCCTACCTGGGACTGTCTGGCAAGCGTGGCAGCCTCGCGAAACGTCATATGCTTGTAGCCTTTTGCCTTCTCCAGCTTATCATCCTCGCCGTACATTCCCTCACAGATAAAAAGATCAGAACCAGGCGCGTTCTTCAAAATAGATTCCGTGGGGCGGGTATCTGTGGTATAAGTAACCTTCAGCCCCTTTCTTGCCGGGCCAAGAACCATATCCGGAGTGTAAGTCACACCTTCTGTCTCAATGGTCTGCCCCTTCTGAAGGGGATTCCAGAACTGCAGCGGAATTCCCTGCTCTCTGGCACGCTCCGGGGAAAATTTCCCCTGACGGAGAATTTCTAAAGAATATCCGTAACAAAGCACATTATGATTTACCTTAAAAGCAGTGATCCGATATCCATTGATTTCAAACACCTGCTCGGGTCCGTTAATTTCTATAAATTTCAGTTCAAATGGAAGCTCGGGAGCAATCACACGAAGAGCATTCACCACCCGCTCCAGTCCTTTCGGTCCAATGAGAGTGAGAGGCTCAGTACGCTCTGCATTTCCCATTGTAAGAAGAAGTCCCGGAAGTCCACTGATGTGATCTCCGTGATAATGGGTAAAGCAGATCACGTCAATAGGCTTGAAGCTCCATCCCTTTTCCTTAATTGCTACCTGCGTTCCCTCGCCGCAGTCGATCAGAAGGCTGTGACCATTATACCGGGTCATCAGAGCAGTAAGCCACCTTCTTGGCAGCGGCATCATGCCTCCGGTTCCCAGCAGACAAACATCTAACATATATTAAAATATCCTCTCTTCATTAAGCATTCTCTGAAAAAGTTTAACACAAGCAGTTTCGTAAAACAAGTATCAGGAAAATTTTCCTGGAAAATCAATTGCCATAACCAGATAAATGCTTTACAATAAATTACAATATTCAATTTCAAATATTAATTTAAATGCAGAAAGCCGTATTTTCTACGCATTTTAGGAAGGAAAACGTATGATTTTTTGCAAGAAAAAACCAAAATTCACCTGGAAAAACTATCTCACCCTATTTTTCCTATTTGCTTTCTCGCTTCTTTTGATCCGGTTTCTGGTTCCATCTGGTTCCTATTTTGGTTCCAGAATTGACTGGTATTCCCAGCACCTGACCATTGCCGATTACATGCGGAAGCAATTTTTTGCCACAGGCAATCTTTTCCCTGATTTCACAGGGCTGGGCGGCGGAACCAATTTCTTCTCCCTGTCCTATTATGGATTTATGCGCCCGGATATTCTTGTCTCCTATCTTTTTCCTGGTATAGGTACTGCATATTTCATCCAGGGATACGCGATCCTGGGAATCCTTATGGGAGGTGCCCTTCTTTATTATTGGATCTTCCAAAAGGGCTTTTCCAACTTTACCTGCACTGCCTCTGCTTTTTTGTATATGACAGCAGGCTGTCTTTATCACGCACATAAGCAGATCATGTTTGTAAATTATCTGCCATTTCTCATTCTGGCATTTATTTGCATTGACCACATTCTGGATCCGGAAAAAGCAGGAAACTATCATTTCCGTCCTCATATCGGACTTGTACTTTCCCTGTTTTTCTGTATTCTTCACAGCTTTTACTTTTTCCCATCCTGCTTTGTGGCATGTATCCTTTACCTCTGGCATCTGATGCCGGAGCACATAAAGAATGTTCCTGCTGACGGACAGAAGAAGCGCAAATGTGCTTTATGGTGGAACTATATTATAGATGTATCCTTCGCCTCTGCCATGAGTATTTTCCTTCTTCTTCCAACCGGTCTTGCAATGCTTGGCAACAAAAAGGACACCGGTGGTTTTGGCGATATTTTCCAGATGTTCAGTGTCAACACCGGCATGGAGGGACTTCTGTACGGCAATTATAACTGCGGACTTACCCTGATCTGTCTGTACGCTATTTTTCTTTGTATAAAGGAAAAGGAAACAAGGAAGCTGGCAATTTCTGTTTTTGTCCTTCTGTTCTTTAATATTTTTGAATGGATCTTAAACATCACTTTATACGTACGGCCGAAATGCCTGATTCCTTTTGTGCCGCTGATCATCTATCTTGTAGCACAGGCTTTGGAACGGATCCGCCAGGGAAAAATGAAGCTTAGCCTGCCGCTGGCTCTTCTTGCCTGCCTTCCAGTCATCCTAAGACTTCAAAATGGATCGCACCGCCAGAATAAAATGCAGCCTCTTTTCTATGCAGACATGCTCCTTCTTTTGGTCTGTGTCGTCGTCTTCATTGTGTTGGAAAAGAAAAAGATCACCATACCGGTTCATTCCTTGGCCGTACAGATTGTGGGACTGATTCTGATCTGTACCATTCCTACGCTATCTTATATCCATCTGGGACAGCAGGAAACCTATATTGCCAGGGAGGATTCCTCCAGAGATTCTTTTTCCCAGGAAGAACTGGAAGAATACGCTACAGATTCCCAGTACCGTTTCGACTTTATAGAGCATCTTGCTACAAATGCAAACTATGTGGTTGATGGAAATCAGAATAAAAGTTCCCTTTACTCTTCTATTTCCAATACCAATTACAATGTGCTGCTGTATGATATTTTACATATGCCAATTGGGATCCACAACCGTGTATCCATGACCTCTGGAGAAGATCCTTTTCAGGAATACCTGATGGGTGTACGATACATCCGTACAATCCCAAGGGAACTTCCAGCCGGATACACCATTTTGAAGCAGAATGGAAGCCATATTCTGGCAGAAAATCAGAACGTACTTCCACTTGCCTACGGAAGCACTGCATTGATGGCAGAAAATGATTTTAACCAGCTCTCTTATCCCCGGAATCTGGATACTCTGACCAACCGGACCATTGTCCCTTCTTCGGCAGGAGAAAACAGCAGTTCCGATTTTTATGAAGCTTACAGCTCTCAGATGAAAGAATATGCGCTTCCGGAAAATTTCCTTACCCGCCCTTCCAAAAGGAAAAAAGCAACGATTCAGCAGGAGCTTCCAGAGGAAATACCAGCTTCCACAATTTTGCTGCTTTCCTTTGATGTGAATAATCGTGGAAAAAGAGATGTTACCATCACCATAAACGGGATCCAGAACCGGCTTTCCGGTCCAAATGCTCCTTATCCCAATAACAACAAAACTTTTACCTACATGATTTCATCTGACGAAAGCATCGATACCCTGAAAGTCAAATTTTCCAGGGGTAAATATAGTATCAGCAATATAAAGGCCTATACCATTCCGTTGTCCGCTATTTCCAATCCGGGCGTAGTGGATTTCCAGAATGAAGAAACTTCTGGAAAAGAAATTCTGAACGGCAGCATTGATATGCCAGAAGATGGTTATTTCGTAACCTCCTACACCTTCTCGTCAGGATACCAGGCTTACGTAGATGGTGAAAGGGTGACTCCGGTCCAGGTGAATAAAGCATTTGTCGGTTTTCCGCTGAAAAAAGGAGCTCACAGCATTCAGCTTGAATTCCATGCACCGGGCAAAACCCTGGGCTTTCTGGTAAGCGGGCTTGCAGCAGCACTTCTGGTTTTGATAAATCTTGTTTTTGTATTCAAAAAACGCCGCTGCGAAGTCAAGGCTTTATAATTATCTTTTCATATGTTTCGGGATCTGCATAACTATTTTGCGGATCCTTTTTGATTACTGTTGCGTTCTAAACAGCGATAAGTAAAATCTAATTGTAACTTGACAAACCGTGTACAATGTGTTTTGATATCCAAATTACCATACACGCAACCAATGTTACGGCTTCGGCTTTCGTAACAGGAAGGATTTATTATGATCTTTAGCAACAAACCGCAAAAATTCATTTGGAGAAACCTGTTTCCCTTCCTGCTGCTTCTGGCGGCAGGAGGGATTTTGATCTGGCAGCTGGTTCCAGCCGGATCCTGGTTTGGTTCTGAGACAGACTGGTATTCCCAGCATGTCACCATCGCCGATTACATGCGTGAAAATTTCTACGCTACTGGAAAGCTTTTCCCGGATTTTACCGGACTTGGAGGCGGAACCGACTTTTTTTCCCTTTCCTATTATGGATTTATGCGCCCGGATGTGCTGATCTCCTACCTTTTCCCAGGAATTGCAATGGAATACTTCATCCAGGGCTATGCCATACTGGAAATTTTTCTTGGAGCAGGGCTTCTTTATTTCTGGCTTCACAGAAAAGGCTTTTCCGGCTTTACCGGATTTGTGTGCGGATTTTTTTATCTGAGTGCCAACTGCTTTTTCCAGGCACACAAGCAGATCATGTTCGTAAATTATCTGCCCTTTCTCATTCTGGCTTTTTTGATGCTGGACCGGATCCTGGAGCCAAAGGAACAGACAGAATATAAGCTCCGCCCTCATATTGGGCTTATTTTGGCACTGTTTTTTTGTATTCTGCACAGCTTTTACTTTTTCCCCTCCTGCTTTGTGGCAGGTATTCTCTATATTTGCCACCTGCTGCCGGATTATCTGAAGCAGATACCTGCGGAAGCCAGGAAGAAAACAAAACATAAAATATGGTGGAATTATATTGTGGATGTTTCCTTTGCAGTAGCTATGAACCTTTTTCTGCTGCTTCCAACTGGTCTTGCCATCCTTGGAAACAAAAAAGATACCGGGGCAGGGGAATCCCTTTTTAAGATCCTTGGCGTAAATCCAACGCTGGACAGCATTCTCTACAGTCCTTATGGCTGTGGGCTTACCTTATTCTGCCTGTACGCCCTGTTCCTTTGCATCCGGGAAAAAAGAACACGGAAGCTGGCGATTGCCATTTTCTGCCTGCTTTTTTTTGATGTTTTTTACTGGATCTTAAACGCCACTTTGTATGTACGGCCCAAATGCCTGATTCCATTTCTTCCTCTGATCCTTTACCTTGTGGCTCAGGCCCTGGAAGGGCTTCGGCTTGGAAAAATACGGCACAGTCTGCCGCTGGCTCTGCTTTGTGCAGTCCCTGTGATCGTCCAGCTTGTTTTTCTTCTTCGGAATGTGCAGGTGCGGACACTTGTGAAAACGGATCTGATTCTCCTGCTTGTGCTTGTTATTACAGGTATTTTTGTAGAAAAAAAGCAGCTTGCACTGCCGGTAAATTCCTGGATTTTCAATCTATTCAGTTTGATCTTCCTTCTTGCTGTTCCTGCCCAGCTTTATCTGGCAAAGGGACAGGAGGAGCATTATGCCACTGTTGCTGACGAATCAAGAGACTATTTTTCCAGGGAAGACCTGGAAACCTACTGTGAAAATCCGCAGGCCCGTTTTGATGTGATCGAGCATCCTTCTAACAATACCAACTATATGATCACTGGAGATCAGAACAAGAGCACCATCTACTCCTCTATTTCCAACAGTCAGTACAACACGCTGCTTTACGATATTTTGCACATGCCCATCAGCATCCGGAACCGTGTTGCCATGACTGCAGATCTGAATCCTTTCCAGGAATATCTTATGGGAGTACGGTACATTCAGACAAAATCCGACAAGGTTCCGGCAGGATATACCGTTCTTCAGGAAAAAGAGGGGCATGTAATGGCAGAGAATCCCAATGTGCTGCCACTGGCTTATGGAAGCACAGCACTGATGAGCGAAGATGATTTTGACCAGCTTTCCTATCCACAGACGCTGGATACGCTTGTAAACCGGACGATTGTGGAAATGCAGGAGGAAAATTCGCAGTCAGCTCTGCCTTATGCTTCACAGATGAGGGAATATACCCTGCCAGAGGATTTCTTTGATCATGAGGATTCCTCTAAGGATGAAACGGTCTGCCGGAAGCTGCCGGAGGCCTTAAGCGCTTCTACTATTTTGCTACTTTCCTTTGACGTAGAATATGATGGAGAACGGGATATGTCCATTATCATTAATGGAATCCGAAACCGGCTTTCCGGTTCAGAAGCTCCGTATCCAAACAATAACAACACTTTTTATTATATGGTCTCAGGCAATGAAGACATGGATTCCCTGGATATCACTTTTTCCAGCGGCCATTATGAGATCAAAAATGTGAAGGCTTATACCCTTCCATTATCTGCCCTTTCCCATCCCGGATTGGTGGATTTTCAGGAAAATACCACTTCCGGAGCTGAAATTGTGAATGGAAAGATCAATATGCCAGAGGATGGGTATTTCGTAACCTCTTACACCTATTCAAGGGGCTATACCGCTTATGTGGATGGAAAAGAAGTGGCTACGGAGCAGGTAAACAAGGCTTTTGTTGGTTTTCCACTGCAAAAAGGGGCACATGAAATCCGAATTGAATTTCATGCGCCCGGTAAGTCCATTGGGTTGCTGCTGAGCCTTGCGGCAGCGGTTGTTTTAATTCTCTCGCAAGCTCTAACGCGGATGCCGCGTCATAAGTAAGGCATCTTCTACGGGGTCCGTATAGTATTTCCTGCGGATCCCGTCTCTTGTAAAGCCCATTCTTTCGTAGAGACGGATGGCGGTCTCATTTCCCACACGTACTTCAAGATGAATGGTTGTCACCCCCTGCTGTTCTGCCAGGCGGATCAGGCTGTCCATAAGGAAATGTCCGATTCCTTCCCGCTGGCGGTCAGGGCGTACAGCCACATTGGTAATATCGCCCTCGTCCAGAACCATGATCAGTCCACAGTAGGCCAGGATTTCTCCCTTTTCTTCCACCACCAGGAACATAGCATCCCTGCGGGTAAGGTAGGTGAAAAAGCCCTCCCTGGTCCAGGGTGGGGAAAATAATTCTGTCTCGATTTTCATGACCTGGTCAAGGTCATCTACTAACATTTCACGAAGAACCATATACGAACTACTCCTTAGCATTTCCAGTGTCTTTCTCAGTCTGCAATTTCTGTGCACGTTCTCTCTCTGCCTGGGAAACTCTCAGGTATTCTGGTACATGCTCCATAGCAGTCACTTCTTTGCCCTCTTTTACGTAAATTTCGCCAAGGGCTGCTACTGCTGCCGCTCTTTGCTTATTCACATGGGCAGGTGCGAAAGAATATGGAACCTTCAGGTTCTCTTCGATCATTTTCGCAAAAACAGGTACGCCATCTCCAAGGAAGATCACTTCTTCCCCTCTTGCATTTAATTTCTCGATCAGTTCGGACACCGGAACTGCCATCTGCGCTTCCACAGTTACCAGTTTGTGGTCTTCGAAGCGGTAGATTCCAGTATAAACCTGGCTTCTTCTGGCATCCATGATGGGGCAGATCAATGCCTTCGCATCGTACAGATTGTATGCAAGTGCATCCACTGTAGGGATCTCCACCAGGGGCTTTTTCAGTGCCAGCCCAAGCCCTTTGGCTGTGGCGGAACCAATGCGAAGTCCTGTAAAGGAGCCTGGTCCTGCTGCCACCGCAATGGCGTCAATGGTGTCCAGATCTAATTCTGTCATCTTCGCCAGCTCGTCCAGCATGGGAAGAAGTGTCTGGGAGTGTGTCTTCTTATAGTTCACCGTGTATTCCGCGATCAGGTTCTCATCCTCCACAATTGCAACAGAAGCGACGATTCCTGAACTGTCAAGTCCTAAAATCTTCATTTTTTCTCCTTACCCTCCCCACTTTCGCGGAGAATTCTTTTTTAATAGATGCTAACGGCAGCCAACATATTGGCTGGTTCTTTTCACATTACAGCATACATCCAGGCAGTCATTTAACGCTATACGCTATCCTTACTCTGGAAGACCGGTTACTGTAATCCTGCGGTAATCGAAGCCCTTCTCCAGATCTTTCTCGATTGTGATCTCAATAATCTGCTCCGGCAGAATCTCTTCGATCAGATTCGCCCACTCGATCAGGCAGATTCCATTTCCGTAGAAATAGTCGTCATAACCAATCTCTTCCATCTCCTCGATATCCCCGATCCGATAGACATCGAAGTGATAGAATGGCATGCGGCCACTCTCATATTCCTGAATAATGGTAAAAGTAGGGCTGTTTACCGGCTCTGTGATTCCAAGGCCGTCTGCCACGCCCTGGGTGAAAACCGTTTTTCCCACGCCAAGATCTCCTACCAATGTATATACCTGCCCTGGAAGGGCATTTTCCCCGATCCATCTGCCGAAGGCAAAGGTCTCTTCCGGGCTGAAAGTTTCTTTTATCATAGCTTACAACTCCTTTTTTCTTGCAGAATTGCTCTTTGCATATTATAATAAAACGAATAGCGAAATACAATACTTTTTGAAAAAGGAGATTAAACTATGGCAAATCCAGTTGTTACCATTACCATGGATAATGGAGATGTGATGAAAGCGGAGTTATATCCGGAAATTGCACCAAATACTGTAAATAACTTTATCAGCCTTGTAAAAAAGGGCTTCTATGACGGACTTATCTTCCACCGTGTCATCTGCGGTTTCATGATCCAGGGCGGATGCCCGGACGGAACCGGAATGGGCGGCCCGGGATACAGCATCAAGGGTGAGTTTGCCCAGAACGGTGTGCAGAACGATTTAAGACATACAGAGGGCGTTCTCTCCATGGCAAGAGCAATGCATCCAGATTCCGCAGGAAGCCAGTTCTTCATCATGCACAAGAATGCACCACACCTTGACGGCGCTTACGCTGCTTTCGGTAAAGTGATTGAGGGCATGGATGTGGTTAACAGGATTGCAGAGACTGACACAGACTACAGTGACAGACCTCTTGACGAGCAGAAAATCAAATCCATGACAGTGGAAACCTTCGGCGCAGAGTATCCGGAACCGGAGAAATGCTGATAAATACTGCATTTTGCAGAACAAAACACTTCAAATATACGTAAATCATAATAAAGGACTCAGGAAGGCTTCTTCATGTTCCAGTCTCTGATCTGTTTTTGGAAATTGGTACATTATGAAACTCTCCTGGGTCTTTTTACTCACGTGCGCATCACGCCAGATTTTCAGTGATCAAATACTTCGGTCTCACCATTCACATCTGCGAAATACAGTTCCTTCTCTTTCTCCATTTTCACCCGTCCGCTGGTAGCTTCTGTGATCACCTTCTGGATCCGCCCTGCCTGGTCATTCGGCACCAGGAGATGCATGATCACTCTGTCGGTGTACTCTGTATCCAGAATGGGCAGCTGGTTCTCCGCAGCAATATACTGCAGCTTGCCGATTGCCGTATAATCTGCTGTCAGTGCCAGGGAAATCCCATGATGCTTCTCAATCACCGTACTTTCCCCAAGACCAGCCTGAACCGCGCCGGAATAGGCTCTTACCAGACCGCCAGTGCCAAGGAGCACACCACCAAAATATCTTGTCACAACCACAGCCACATTATAAATATCCTCTCCCAGGATCACATCCAGCATTGGGCGCCCTGCTGTTCCTGAAGGCTCGCCGTCGTCACTGCATCTGGTAAACTCCCTGTGCTCTCCAATGGAATAAGCATAACAGTTATGTCTGGCATCCCAGTATTTCTTCTTCATTTCCTCTATAAACGCAAGTGCGTCCTCTTCTTTTTCTACCAGGCGCACAGTGGCAATAAAGCGGGACTTTTTCTCCGTGATCTCCCCCTCACCGCCTGCGTAAATTGTCTTATAATTCTCCAGCATATCGGGAACCTCCAAAATCTTAGTGCGTGTTTCATAGTGTAACATGAATCGTCTGTGGTTTCCAGTCCCAGAAAACAGAATCTTCCCAAATCCACCAAGGTTCTTCCACGGGAAAATCTATTTTCCTGCTTATCTCCCACGATTTGCTATAATCAGAATAAACAGGGCTCATTTTGGAAAAAATCCCTTCAAAAACATAAAAGAGTTCACAGAAATATTCGATTTTAGGGTTTATTTACTTATGGAGATTTGATATAATAGAACGGATTATAAAGGAGGTTTATCATGAACTACGGAAAAAAATCGGCCTCTAAGAAACGGAATTCTCTTATTTCCCGCTCGTCCATGATGGGAAAAAGGGCACATGTTTCGTTTATCAGAGTCCTTTTCATCGGCCTGATCGCCCTGTGCGTTGCAGTGTCCAGTCTTGGAATTGGTTCCATTCGTGGAATACTTGCAAATACGCCGGACGTAAATGAAGTGGATATCATGCCTCTTGGTTATGCCACTTTCCTCTATGACTGCAACGGAAATCAGATCCGTAAGCTGGCGGCACCCAATGCCAACCGACTTCCGGTTTCCATTGAACAAATACCAGAGGATCTGCAGCACGCAGTAGTGGCTATCGAGGATGAGCGTTTTTATGAACATAATGGAATCGATGTGAGAGGTATTCTTCGTGCCGGTGTGAAAGCACTTACCACTGGAAGCTTTTCTGAGGGTGCAAGTACCATTACCCAGCAGCTTCTGAAGAACAACGTCTTCACAAACTGGACCAATGAGTCCACACAGATCGAACGATTCACACGTAAGCTCCAGGAGCAGTACCTTGCCATTGAGATTGAGAAGAAGATCAATGACAAGACCGTGATCCTGGAGAACTATCTGAACACCATCAACCTTGGTGCCGGTGCTTACGGTGTACAGGCTGCTGCACGCCAGTATTTCAACAAAGACGTATGGGATCTGAACCTTTCCGAGTGTGCCACACTTGCAGGTATCACCCAGGCTCCTACCAAGTACAATCCAATCGAGAACCCCAAGGAGAATGCGAAGAGACGTAAAGAGGTTCTGGATCACATGCTGGATCAGAATTACATCACCCAGGAGCAGTATGACGAGGCTCTGAATGATGATGTTTACACCCGCATCCAGGAAGCACAGGCTTACAATACACAGGCTTCCAACAAGACCTACTCTTACTTTGAGGATGAGCTTACCCAGCAGGTTATCAACGACCTGATGAATATTAAGGGATACACCAAGACACAGGCACAGAACCTTCTGTACAGCGGCGGTCTGAAGATCATGACCACACAGGATCCGGATATCCAGAATATTGTAGATGAAGAATATTCCGATCCTTCCAATTATCCAGATTATGTACAGTATGCTCTTGATTATGCCCTTACTGTAAAACAGCCAGATGGACAGGAAGTAAACTACAGCAAGGAAATGATGAAGCTTTACTTCCAGAATGAGGATCCATCCTTTGATCTTTTATTTGATTCCCAGGACGAGGGACAGACCTATATCGACCGTTATAAAGCGAATATCCTTGCTGATGGAAGCACTGTTGTTGCCGAGCGTGTAAGCTTTGCCCCACAGCCTCAGTCAGCAATGACTATTATCGACCAACATACCGGGTATGTGAGGGCGATCATTGGCGGAAGGGGAACCAAGACTGCCAGTCTTACCCTGAACCGTGCTACAGACAGTACCCGTCAGCCTGGTTCCACATTTAAGATCGTATCCACCTATGCTCCTGCCCTCAATGAAAAGGGCATGACACTGGCTACCACCTACGAGGATGAGCCGATCACCTATGAGAATGGTGCCCCAGTTAATAATGCAGGCGGTAGCTTCAATGGTACCACTACCCTCCGTACTGCCATCCGTAATTCCGTCAATACCGTTGCTGTCCAGTGTTTCGAGGATGTCACTCCTAAGCTTGGCCTGAAATACCTTGACAACTTTGGATTCACCACACTGGCACATGGTACAGAAGCAGATACCGATGCCAATGGAAATGTTTACACAGATGCCAACCTTCCTACCGCACTTGGAGGTCTGACCTACGGTGTTAAGAACGTTGAGCTTTGTGCCGCATATGCAGCCATTGCAAACGGCGGTAACTATATCAAGCCTGTTTACTACACCAAGATCCTTGACCACAATGGAAATGTTCTCATTGAGAATAACTCAGCCGGACGTTCTGTTATCAAGGAGACAACCGCTTACCTTCTTACAAGTGCTCTTGAGGATGTTGTACAGAATGGTACTGGTACTGCATGCCAGCTCGATAACATGGCGGTTGCCGGTAAGACAGGTACCACAGATGAGTACAATGACCTTTGGTTTGTAGGCTACACTCCATACTACACCTGTGCAGTATGGTCCGGCTACGATGGCAACCAGAAGATTCCGGAGGGTGATGCACGTAACTTCCATAAGACATTATGGCGCAAGGTTATGAGCCGTATCCACCAGGGTATGGAATACAAGGAATTCGAACAGCCTGCAGGTATTGAGCAAATCAGCGTCTGCTCCGAGACAGGACTTCTTCCAAGAGCCGGCTGCCCGGTTATTGAGGAATACTTCGATGTAGCTACCATTCCTACTGATTACTGTGACCAGCACTTCTACGATTACGACGAAGAGGATTACAGTGAAGATCAGGAAATGGAAATTTATGAGGAAGACAGCCTGACTCCTACTCCGGATCCGGAGAATCCAGATAATCCAGATAACCCGGATAATCCAGATAATCCAGATGATAACAGCGGCGATGGTGGTGACGAACCGGCACCAGATGGCGGCGATGGCAGCTCAAATGATGATATTGAGTATTATGATTAATTCATTTAGGCTGCATACTCACTTAAAAATCATTTATATGTAAAGTTTAGACTGCAGTTTCGATTTTTCTGTCCAGAAAAAAACTGAGACAAACCGAAGAAATTACATGGATTCGGATTTGTCTCAGTTTTTTATATTTATAGTTTTTATGTAGTTATCAATCTTTAATTACCATACGTGCTGCGCCATAAATACCAGCATCATTTCCAAGGCTTGCAAGAATGATCGGTGTGCTCTTGCAGGACGGGAATGCGTATTTCTGGTAGTACTTCTGAATGCAGTCTGTAAGTGCTTTACCAGCTTTGGATACACCGCCGCCGATTACGATTGCCTCTGGATCGGTAACACATGCGAATACAGCAAGTGTGCTTCCCAGGATATCGCCAACCGTCTCCATTGTCTTAACAGCCAGCACATCGCCCTCTTTGTAGAAATCCAGGACATTCTTTGCAGAAAGCTTCTCTACATGGCGCATCTTGCTGTCCTCCTGGCTCTCCTCCAGAATGTCATTTGCCACACGTACAATACCGGTAGCAGATGCATACTGCTCCAGGCATCCGTGATTGCCGCAGTTGCATGGACGAACTTCATTGTGGTTTACGCAGGCATGTCCGATCTCACCGCCAGCACCATGGAAGCCGGCAATGATCTTGCTGTCGATGATAATACCACCGCCAACACCAGTTCCAAGTGTAACCAGGATCACGTTCTTCGCACCCTCTGCGGCACCCTTCCAGGCCTCTCCAAGAGCTGCGATATTGGCGTCATTAGCTGCCTTCGCAGGAAGTCCTGTAAGGGCGCTTAATTCGCTTGCTACGGCCTTAAAGCCCCAGTGAAGGTTTACTGCCATAGGAACCTCACCATTCTCGTTAACCGGTCCTGGAATACCGATTCCAACGCCGTCTACATTATCCTTTGTGATTCCTCTCTCATCCAGCTTGGTTTTGATTGCGTCTGCAACATCCGGAAGGATTGAAGAACCGTTATTCTCCAGTCTTGTAGGGATCTCCCACTGCTCAACCAGAGTTCCGTTTGTAAGGAACAGACCGCATTTTACGGAAGTTCCGCCTACATCAATACCAAAACAATACATTCCCATTGTTAATTTCCATCCTTTCTACTCTATGCTCTAACTGCCTAAAAAAGTATTAAGCTTCCACAGCCTTTTTCCAAAAAGCAATTACGGCAGCGGTCACTCTTCTCTTTTTTTGGCAATATTTGCCTGAACACGCTTGTACAGCTCCTCAGCTGCGTTGTACCCCATCTTCTTCTGTCTGTGGTTAACGGCTGCGGACTCAACGATAACCGCCAGATTACGGCCAGGACGGATCGGAAGGGAATGGCACACGATCTTGTTTCCAAGATACTCGGTGTACTCCTCATGAAGTCCCAGACGGTCATACTCCTTATCGCGGTCCCACTCTTCCAGCTTAATAACCAGGTCTACAGACTGGGTATCCTTAACGCTCTCAACACCGAACAGGGTCTTCACATCAATGATACCAATACCGCGAAGCTCAATAAAATGACGTGTGATATCCGGTGCAGAACCAACCAGTGTAACATCACTTACCTTACGAAGCTCTACAACATCATCACTTACAAGACGGTGACCACGCTTGATCAGCTCAAGGGCAGCCTCGCTCTTGCCGATTCCACTTTCACCTGTGATCAGGACGCCCTCGCCATAAACATCCACAAGCACACCGTGAATGGAAATACAAGGTGCCAGCTGAACGCCCAGCCAACGGATGATCTCAGCCATCAGACTGGAGGTGGTTCTCTCTGTCACAAATGTAGGAACATTGTATTTGT
>OLRJ01002025.1_pt1 | contig 15963 bp, 13 predicted proteins | sample 1672741 | NCBI WGS metagenome assembly OLRJ01 (sample SAMEA3136719, study PRJEB25190) | human gut metagenome | biome: human gut; feature: human-associated habitat; material: faeces | place: Austria | collected 2013
GGGCCTCCTCCTCGCTGGACACGGGGCGGTGACCGGGCCGCGTGGACTCCCCGCCCACGTCGATGATGTCGGCGCCCTCGTCGAGCATCTTGAGCGCGTGGGCGACGGCCGCATCGGCGTCGAGGTTCTCGCCGCCGTCCGAGAAGGAGTCGGGCGTCACGTTGAGCACGCCCATGACGCGCGGGCGCGCGAGGCTGATCTCGTGTTTTCCGCATCGCCAGACGGCGCGGTTCTCCCTGAGCATGTGCCGCTCCCCTTTCGAGTAAAAGTCAAAAACACGTCAATTGTACCCGCTGGGGGTCGCGCCCCCGGGCGCCGCGGGCGACGTCCTCAGAAGTCGAACGCACGGGCGATGTCGCAGGCGCACACGAGGTTCGCTGCACGGTCCTGCGGCGTGGGCTGTTTGTTCACGATGACGAGGTCGTCGCCGCGGAAATACTGCACGAGGCCGGCCGCCGGGTACACCACAAGCGACGTGCCACCGATGATCAGGAGGTCCGCGTCGGCGATGGCCTCCACCGCGCCCTCGATCACGCGCTCGTCGAGGCTCTCGCCGTACAGCACGACGTCGGGCTTTATGAGGCCGCCGCACTCGGGGCAGCGCGGCACGCCATCGGCGTCGTCGTTTTCCCGCCCGAGGATCCACTCGGCGGAGTACGTCGCGCCGCAGCGCCGGCAGATGTTGCGGTGAACGGAGCCGTGCAGCTCAAAGACGTTCTTTGACCCTGCCGCCTGGTGCAGCCCGTCGATGTTCTGCGTGACGACGGCGGTCAGCTTTCCTTCAGCCTCGAGCTCGGCGAGCTTTCTGTGCGCCTGGTTCGGCCTCGCCTCGAGCGCGATCATGCGCTCACGGTAGAACCTATAGAACTCCGCCGTGTGCTCGCAGAAGAACTGGTGGCCGAGCATGGTCTCGGGCGGGTACTTGAAGTGCTGGCTGTACAGGCCGTCCTCGCTGCGGAAGTCCGGGATGCCGCTGGCCGTCGAGACCCCCGCCCCGCCAAAGAAAACGACCTTCTTTGCCGCGTCGACACGCTCCTTGAGCTGCGCCGCCGCCTCGACCGGGTCCGTGATCGCGTGTGCCATGTGCCCCTCCTCGCCCTGGTTTTTTCTCGAAGTATAGTTCGAGCGCGCGGCGCGTTTGGGTACATACCTTCTGTTGAATCAAATTCGAAAGGTGGCTTTAGCTGTGGAGAAGCTCGCAAACAACGTGACCGACTGCGCCCTCGTCTTTGAGGGCGGCGGCTATAGGGCGGGTTACACCGCCGCGATGGCCAACGTGCTTCTTGCCAACGGCATTTACTTCGACTATGTGTGCGGCGTGAGCGCCGGCGCGAGCAACACCGTCGACTACCTGAGCCGCGACCCCAAGCGCACGAAGGCCGCGTTCGCCTCGACCGATTGGGTGAGCGGGCACGTGGGCCTCCCGTCGATCGCGCAGGGCACGGGCTACTTCGACGCCGACGCGCTCTACGAGGGCGCCGTCCGCGACGGCGTGCTGCCCTTCGACTGGGAGACCTTCTCCGCGAACCCCGCCGGCATCGGCCTGCAGGCCTTCGACCGCGACACGGGACGCACGGTGCGCTTTTGCCGCGACGACGCGACCAACCTCATGGCCCTCATCGATTTCGTCCGCGCGAGCTCGACCTTGCCGGGCATGATGAAGCCCAAGCCCGTGGACGGCCGCATCCTCTACGACGGCGGCCTGGGGCAGGGCGCCGGCATCCCCGTGTGCATCGCGGAGGCCGCCGGCTACCAGAAGTTCGTCTTTTTGGCCACGCGCGAGAAGGGCTATCGCAAGACCGAGCCCTCGCAGGCCGAGGCTGCCGTGATCAAGCGCGCGGCGGCGGACCACCCCTACCTGCGACAGGCCCTTCTTTCCCGCTGGGAGCGCTACAACGCAGAGCTCGACCGCGTGGAGAGGCTCGCTGCGGAGGGAAAGTGCCTGATCATCTACCCCGACCACATGCCGGTGAGCAGCACGACGGTGAACCCGCTCAAGCTCGAGGCTTCTTATCAGATGGGCTGGCAGCAGGCGGTGCGCGAGCTGCCGCGCCTGCGCGAGTTCGTCTTTGGCGCCCACGACGCCGGCCCCAAAGGCCCCAACGGCTGGGACGGCTACATCACCATCGGGTAGCCGCGCGGTCACGGCGCGCGGCGCGGCCTGGCCGACGAGCTGCGGACAGCGCGGCTTGACCGGCGGATTGCGGACAGGTACAAACGAGCTGTCAAACAGCCAGCCAAGGAGAAGCACATGCTCAAGCTCGTCTCGTGGAACGTGAACGGCCTGCGCGCCGTTGTAAAGAAGGAACCGAGCTTCGCGGACGTGTTCCGCTCGCTCGACGCCGATGTCTTTGCGCTGCAGGAGACGAAGCTGCAGGAAGGACAACTCGAGCTCGACCTTCCCGGGTACACGCAGACGTGGAGCTACGCCGCGCGCAAGGGCTATTCGGGCACGGCGGTCTTTAGCCGTCAGGAGCCGCTGCAGGTCGTCCGCCAGATCGGCTGCGCGTGCGCCGACGACGAGGGGCGCGTGTGCGCGCTCGAGTTCCCGACGTACTGGTTCGTGGACGTGTACACCCCCAACGCCAAAAACGAGCTGGCGCGCCTCGACGAGCGACTTGAGTGGGACGCCGCGTACCGGGAGTTCCTCATGGGGCTTGCCGCGCAAAAACCGGTGGTTACCTGCGGCGACTTCAACGTCGCGCACCAGGAGATCGACCTCAAGAACCCCAAGTCGAACCGCGGGAACGCCGGTTTTTCGGACGAGGAGCGCGCAAGCTTCGGGGCGCTCCTGGACGCCGGCTTCACCGACACGTTCCGCGCGCAGCACCCCGACGCCACCGGCGCCTACAGCTGGTGGAGCTACCGCTTCAACGCGCGCAAGAACAACGCGGGCTGGCGCATCGACTACTTCCTGGTGAGCGACGACGTCGCCGACCGCGTGGCGGGCGCGAGCATCCACAACGACGTCTTTGGCAGCGACCACTGCCCCGTCGAGCTGCAGATCGACCTGTAGGACCTGGCTCCCGTTACGGAAGAAGCGAGAGGAAGCGCTCGGCACTGGCGCACGCGACGAGCTCCTCAGGGAAGTCGACGGACTCGAGGAGCTTCTTGGTCTTCGCGTAGCCGCCGATCTTTAGCGAGATGTGCGCGTCGGAGCCGAAGCTCACCATGCAGCCGAGCTCGGCGCAGCGGCGCGCGACGTCCTCGCAGCGATGAAGCGACTTCTTTGCCTTTATCGGCTCGGCAATGCTCGACTCGTTGATCTCGATGAGTTTGCCCAGGTCGCGAGCCGCCTCGAGCACCGGATCGAGCTCGAAGTCGACGCCCGAGCGCCCCACGTGCCCGAGGATCAAGACCTTGGGATCCTGCAGCGCGTTGATGTACATCTGCGTGTTCTGGACGCGCGTGGCATCATCGCAGAAATCAGCGCGGTGAATGCTCGCGATCGCGTAGTCGCAGGCCCCGAAGCACTTCTCTTTAAGGGTTGTCTCGGGGCGGGGCTCCTCGGTGATATTGGCCGTCACCGGAATGTCCCAGCCGAACAGATGCCCCTCGACGTCGACGATGTCCGCCTCACATCCATGAAGCAGGCGAACGCCCATCCATTCCTTCGGCCAAACGCTCATGTTGATGAAGTACTGGAAGTTCTTGAGGGTCTGCTGGTCAAAGAGCATGCACGAGAAGTGATCGGTGACGCCCAGAAGCTCGAGGTTTTTTGCCGAGGCGGCGCGGACGTTCTCCTCGAGGGTCGAGTACGCGTGACGGGAAAATAGCGTGTGCGTGTGAACGTCGCAGGCGATGCGAATCATAGGAAGGCCTCCAAACCGGTGGTTATCGGCCCTATTTTAGTCACGGAGAATGCCCCGTCGCCGCCTCAGCCTGTCTGATTTTGCGAGAAGGACGCTCGCCAAATCAGACAGGCTGAAATAGCGGGCCGGGCGCGACGTTACTTTGCGGCAGGCTCGAGAGCGAGGGTGTCCTCGTAGTCGGCGCCGTAGGTGTCCAGCAGCGTCTTCTCGTAGTCGGTGTGGAAGAACTTCTTGCCACCGAGGGTGTAAAGCTCGTTGTTAACCCAGTCGAGCAGCTCGGAGTTGCCCTTGGCAACGGCCGGCGCGATGGTGTCCTTATCGCCCAGCTCGTCGATGCCGACAACGTACTCGTCGGAGCCGGAGGACTTGGCAAAGGCGATGACCTCGGTGTTGTCGTTGGCCCAGACAGCGTCCTTGTTGTTCTCGAAGGCGGTCTTCGCGGCGGCGTAGGTGTCGTACTTCTCGAGTTTGAGGTCGGGGTTGTGCTTAGTCAGATAGGTCTCGGCCGTGGTGCCCGAGATCACGATGACGGTGCGGTCACCCACCTGCGAGAGGTCGGTCACGACGTTGTCCTTGTGCGAGACGACGCCGAGGGCGACGTTCATGTACGGCTCGGCGAAGTCGACCTTTTGAGCACGCTCGTCGGTCACGGTGAAGTTGGCGAGGATCAGGTCAACCTTGTTGGTCTCGAGATACTCGACGCGGTTGGCCGCCTCGGTCGAAACGAACTCGACGTCGACGCCCAGGTCGGTGCCAATCTGGCGTGCGAGCTCGACGTCGTAGCCCTGGTACTCGCCGCTCTCGTCGACGTAGCCGAAGGGGCTCTTGTCCGAAAAGACGCCGATGACGATCTTGCCGGAGTTCTTGATGTCGTCGAGGGAGCGGAAGCCGGACTGGCCGGAAGCGCTGGAATCGGAGCCGGAGTTGCCGCCGTCGGAGGTGGCACTGATGCTGCATCCGCCGAGGGCGATGGAGCCCAGAAGCGCGGCGGTGGTCGCGGTGGTCGCGAGGAAGTGCCTACGGGAAATGCTGGTTGCCATGATGTTCTCTCCTTGTGGTTCTGCCGCGACGCTTTGGTCACGCGGCGCTTTGCAATGGCGTGGATGAGTAAAGCACCCAATTCCTAGCGAAACAATAGGAATTAGTGTTACGAAATGGGGTCTTGCGGAAAACACTGCGTCTACCTGCGAATATATGGAATTAGGGCTTTCCGATAATGAGTTATTGCAAATTACGTTGCATCTTCGCGACTGCGCGAGCGTGCTCAAAATGCCGGCCGCGTAAATGAAGTCGCAAAAATAAACGACTTAATTATGAATTGTCAGGTATCAGGGTTGTTTTGGGGCTACTTTTAAGGAAATCGACCTGCGATACTCCCCGACCCCACATTAAGTCGTTTATTTTTGCGACTTCGCGACATGCCTTCCGCTTGTCGCCCGCGTTACGAAGCCGACAATCTTGAATTCCTAGCCGTAAGGTAGGTTTATAGTCGCACTCACACAAAAGAGGGGGGTTTGTTTTGGACTTGTAAGCAATGGCAGAGTACCTTCCGCTGTACAAAGACGCGGCACTGCTCACGGTGGGCATCGGCTGGGCGGGCATCGCCGGGTCGGTCGTCATCGGTCTCACGGTCGCGCTCGTGATTCACTTCCGCATACCCGTAGCCCGGCAGCTCTGCCGCGTTTACGTGGAGCTCTTTCGCAATACGCCGCTGCTCATCCAGCTGTTCTTCTTCTACTTCGGCCTTCCCCGCTTCGGCCTCTCCATAACGCCGCAGCTTTGCGGAGCGCTCGGGCTGGCGCTCCACGGCGGCGCCTACATGGCCGAGTCGTTCCGCTCGGGCTTCGAGTCGGTCGACACAATCCAACGCGAGAGCTCCCTCGCACTTGGCCTTACCAGCCTGCAGGCCGTCCGATACGTCATCCTCCCGCAGGCCGTGACCTTTGCCTTCCCAAGCTTCGTCGCAAACGTGATCTTCCTGCTCAAAGAAACCAGCGTGTTCTCGGCCATCAGCCTCATGGACCTCATGTTCGCGACCAAGAACCTCATGGGCCTCTACTACCGCACGACCGAGTGCCTGCTTATGCTTGTCTTCTTTTACCTGGCCATCCTCCTGCCCGTAAGCATCGTCGGCAGCGTCATCGAGAGGAGGCTGCGCTATGCAAGCTTTGGGGATTGACGTTCTGTTTAAGGGAACCAACCTGCTGCGTCTGTTTCAGGGACTGTGGATCGCCGTGCAGATCAGCGGCATCAGCGTGGCGCTCTCGCTCGTGCTGGGCGTGCTCCTGGGCATCTTTATGATGTGGCAAAACACGGTGGCGCGCGCCGTCAGCCGCCTCTACCTCGAGATTGTCCGCATCATGCCGCAGCTCGCCCTTCTGTACATCGTGTTCTTCGGGGCCACGCGCGTGCTCGGAGTCAACCTCACCGCCGAGTTCTCCGCCATCATCGTCTTCACCTTCTGGGGCACCGGCGAGATGGGCGACCTCGTCCGCGGCGCCCTTGCGAGCACCCCGCGCCACCAGTACGAGAGCGCCGCCGCCCTCGGGCTCACCCGCGCGCAGTCGTATCGCCACGTCATCATCCCGCAGGCCATCCGGCGCCTCGTGCCCGCCGCGATCAACCTCATAACGCGCATGGTCAAAACCACGTCGCTTCTGCTCATGATCGGCATCATCGAGATGATGAAGGCCGGCCAGCAGATCATCGAGGCCAACCGCATGACCTCGCCGAACGCCGTCTTCGGCGTTTACGGCACCATCATGCTCCCGTATTTCGCCGTGTGCTGGCCCATCAGCCTGCTCGCGAACCACCTGTCAAAGAAATGGAATTAGGAGACCGAATATGAGCAACAAGAAGGACGTTCTGCTCCAGGTCGAGCACCTTCACAAGGCGTATGGCGACCACGTTGTCCTCAGCGACGTCTCGCTTGAGGTCGAGCGCGGAGAGGTCATCGTGATCATCGGCCCCTCGGGCTGCGGGAAATCGACCTTCCTACGCTGCCTGAACGCGCTCGAGCCCATCCAGGGCGGAAAGGTGTCCGTGGCAGGCAAATCCGTCGACGGCAGCGAGCGGGACCTCGTTGAGCTGCGGCAAAAGATCGGCATGGTGTTCCAGAGCTACGACCTCTTTCCCCACATGACCGTGCTCGGCAACATCACGCTCGCCCCCATGAAGGCCCGCGGCATGGCGCGGGAGGCGGCCGAGGCGCAGGCGAGGGCCCTGCTCGAGCGCGTCGGTCTCGCCGAAAAGGCGGACAGCTACCCCCGGCAGCTCTCCGGCGGCCAGAAGCAGCGCGTGGCCATTGCCCGCGCGCTTGCTATGGAGCCCGAGATCCTGCTGCTCGACGAGGTGACCGCGGCCCTCGACCCCGAGATGGTGCGCGAGGTCCTCGACGTCATCCTCGACCTGGCCCGCGAAGGAAAGACGATGCTCATCGTCACACACGAGATGCAGTTTGCGCGCGCCGTCGCCGACCGCGTGCTCTTCTTCGACGGCGGCGGGATCGTGGAGCAGGACATCCCCGAGCGCTTCTTTGCGCACCCGTCCACGGAGCGCGCGCAACGCTTCCTCAACACGTTCGAGTTCGACGCGGTCCGCAAGCACAACGCATAGCCGCGATGCATAGCAATAAGAGCCAGGCTCGAAACACCAACTCGAGCCTGGCCCTTATTTATGGTCTAGCTACGGCCTACGGCCGCGCATTAATTCTCGCGGCGACGTGCCTTCACGCCTAGGGCGATCGCGGCGACTCCCCCGGCAAGAAGTGCCGACGCGGCCGCGAAGCTCTCGTCGCCCGTCTGCGGGACGCCCTTCTTTGCCTTGGAAGCGGGCTTGGGCGTCGTGGGCTTCTGGGTTTCCGCCGGCGTCGCGGGAGCCTCGGGGCTCTTGGTCCACTTGCCGTAAAGCGTCATGGAGCCGGGCAGCTCGGCGCCGTCTTCCCACTTGACCGTGCAGGCCTCGTCCGCGTACCAACCGTCGAACGTCCAGCCGGCAACCGCCGCCTGAGCCTTGGCGGTATAGGCGCTGCCAAACTCAAGGTCCACATCGGTCGAGGGAAGCAAGGCATCGCTGGGCGCATCGCCCACGTACGCGTAGTCCACGCACGCGAGGCCGTGGGCCGCCTTGAGCGCGAGCGCGCCCTCGAGCTTGCCCGCCTCGACGGCCTGGACATGCTTCGCGTCGTTGTGGGCAGACCAGCGGGTACCTTCGGCGTCAACATACCAGCCGTCGATGGCATGGCTGCAGTTGCCGGAGGCGTCGTCAAGCCGCCAATCGGAGCCTGTGGCCTTAAAGTCCATAACACCGGTGCTGTAGATGTCGTCGCCGGCCGTTGCGGCATGGTTGTTGTAGAGCTTCGCGCCGTTGGCTACGGTCACCGTGCCGCGGTTCCAAATGCCGCCACCGATCTCGACGGCAGACCCGTTGCGCAGGATCTCGGTTCCCTTGCCGACGTAGATGTTGCCGTCGCTGTTGATCGCGCCGGCGGGGTTGTCCACCAGGGAAACCGTGGCGCCGTCAGAGAGGTTCACGTTGGCGGCTGAGCGGGCGCACGCAATCGCACCGGTATAGCCGGCATCCTGCTTCACGCCTTCCGCGCCGGTCCCCGTGACGCTCAGCTTGGTCCCGTCCTGAACGTCGACCTTGCCGCCCCAGAGGAAAATGCCCAAGCTCTTGTTATTTGCCATTTCGAGCTTGGAGCCGTTCGTCAGAGTCAGGTTATCGAGCCTCGCATAGCCGGTTATGCCGATGTCGTTTCCGCTGATAGTCGCCTCGGACGCATCGAGCTTGGTTATGCAACGGACGAGACCTTGATTGACGTTGTTATCGATGTGAAGCTCAGAGTTCTTCACGTCGATGGCAAAACCCGTGGCGCCGTTGACGGCAGACTTCTCGACCTTGAGGTTGCCCCCATTGGTCACGTTTATTTTCGCGAACCCCTTGCCATCCTGATACTCATTCATAAGCGAGGTGTAGGAAATACCGGAAAACGTGAGGCTCGACTTGTCGACGTTAATCTCAACCCCGGAGCCCACCGTATAGATGCCATTCTGCGTGAACACAGCAGAAGAGCCGTTCACGAAGGACAGCTTGCCGGAGTCCGCCATGACGACGCTCCAGTTGCTCGGGTTGCCGAACGAGACCCTTGCGTTTTCGAACGTCAGCGAGCCGGCGCCGGAGATGTTAAGTCGACCGTCGCCGGTGCCGGACTGGGATTTAACCTCGACGGATTTGCCGTTGCCCTTAATCGTCACGGCCTTGGAAATCGTGTTCGTCGTGGCAATGACGCCATCCTGCTGCAGCACAATGGTGTCCCCGGAATTTGCAGCGGCAAGAGCCTCGTCGAGGCTTTCGTAAGTAGCGTCACCGATCTTTGCCACGGACTTCGACTCGTGGCTTCGCCAGCGGCCGTGGCTTCAACAGCGACGGAGCTGGCAGGGGTCTCGTCCGCGAGCGCCGGCACAGGCGCCACCGCTCCCAGCGACGCTGCGAGCCCCGCGGTAACGACGGCGGCTCCAACGCGAGTAAGGCTCAGTTTCATGATCTTCTTCTCTCCTAGGCTTGAGTAAAGGACATGAAGCCAATTCTATGCCAAGAAGAGCTGAATTGTGTGTCCAATCGATTTGAATCCTGATATGCAAATACGTTTTAACGCGTGCTGTTTTGCCTAAATTCGACCAAGCCTCACTCAAGCAAGGAACGTCACCAAGACCTCATGGGGAACTCGCCCCATTTCCAATGCCCTATTTGCGTCAGCTGTTACAAGCTAAAACAATTGAGGGGGTACTTTTATTTGTAGGGAGGGGGTTGAGCTTTTGGTTTATGCATCTACTTACGGTATTTATCCTTGCCACGAAATCACTATAAAGGTAAAAAGTAGGCTTCTCTCGCCTTGGCGAGAGAAGCCTCCCAACATTGATGTCGTTAGCGCTTCAAGTCCTCGGCGCCGCCCGTTCCTTCTTGCCCTGCGTTTCCGGCGTGCAGGCAGGTTTGCTAGCTCACCAGGGCAGGGTACTTCTCTTTGGCGACCGACGTAACCCTGTACGCATTGGCGATCTGACCGCCGCCTGCGCCATATCTCGAGGAGGTCTCGACCAGCCCGCGCTTGCGAAGGTCGGAGACAACGCGGTCTATGGTCTTCTCGCACTTACCGAGGTACTCAGCCATCTCGCGCTTAGAGATGGCGACGAAGCCGTCGTCGACCTGGTGACTGGCGATATTCAAAATCAGGTTGCGCTGAGTCGGCGTCAGGCGGTCGGGGCCCTTGCTCCTGCCCGCGGCCATTCGCTCGCGATCCTTAGCCGTGAGATTGGGCTTCGGGTTATTGACGGACTTGTTTCCGGTTACGGTCATCGGAATCCTTCTTCGATCAGATGGTCGTCCTTGACTGGGGCAGGCTTCGAGATCACGACGGTTTTCGGCGCGGACTCGATGAGGAGGAGCGGCAAAGCGTCTTGGGCGCAACGCTTTGCAAGCTCATTCCCCCCCTCTCCACGTTTTCAACGTAATAGCAGCTCAGCTATAACGCAGAAATCTTAACAGATATTATGTCTATTTCTATGCACTTTACTATGCAATGAAGGGTGCATATTAAATTGCAACAATGGGCAAGAAAACTGTGCGATTATTGTGATTATCTCGTTGTATTAGACTATTTTGCTGATTATATTAGTTGATTTGCTGATTAAGCATACCCCGTCAATTTATTCGATAAATCTGTTGTAGTTACCATAATTAGTTATTTTGAGCTGTTTCTTCAGATACATTATTTCAAAGGCCGCACTAACAATCTGTCTTATAAGTTCTGATACTTTTTTGCGCTCTATATAACCCCTGCCATCTTCTCAGAATCACATCAGACTCATGCCATCCATCTTTGGATTCGGCGAAGTCTTTTATCTCGCGAAACTTGAATCTGAAAAATGTCGCAGCCCAATTTTTACTCATTGCAACATCTGTCATCTTCTGAAATGTAAGAGGCACAACCGCGTTTGACTCTCTAATAACGTGTATTTCTGTCAAAGAAGAACCCCCCCCCCTTTTTTTTTCTCTCTCTCTCGTTTTTGCACTTCTTTGCGCAGAATAACTCACACGAGGAAGTGAATGTGTCCATTTGTGAAGAGGTGGTTGAGCACTGTTTTCCAACATATTGCTCTCAAGGCAGAGCTAGGTTTATTCAGATTTCTTAAAGAAGATGCCTCACGCACCCTTACGGGAACGCGAGGCATCTTGGGACCCATGGGCTAATCGACGAAGCGACTCGCCTCTATTCGCCTAGCGGTTGCGTCGCCTTGCGGCCACGCCGGCTGTAGCGGCGGCGACACCTGCGACGAGCAGGCCGGCTACCGCTGCGGGCGCAATGGCGTTACCGGTCTTGGGGACGACGCCCTTGGCCGTTTTTGCGGGCTTCTTGGTGGTGTCCGCGCTCGGCTTCGTGGGCTCCTCGGGTTTGGGCTCCTCAGGCTTCTGCTCGGGCTCGGGAACGGTGTACTGGACCGTCGGAACCGGGAAGTCGTAGTCGTCGCCAAGCGCGCCATTACCAAAAAGTCCCGGGGTCCATATGGACTCCGGGACACAACTAGGTCTTACTCGTGACGACGTGACTTAATGCCCAGGCCGATCGCAGCGGCGGCACCGCCGAACAGCGCGAACGGCAAAGCTGAGGAAGTCTCGTCCCCGGTCTTCGGGACGCTCTTCTTTACCTGTTTCTTTGCGGGCTTGTTCGTTGTGTCAGACGGGGTGTCCTTCTTGACCTCCTCGGACGGAGTCGCAGGAGTCCCGGGATTCTTGGTCCACTTGCCGTAGAGCGTCATGGAGCCGGTCAGGGGCGTGCCGTCGACCCACTGGGTGGTGCAGGCATCGTCGGTGAACCAGCCAGCGAAGGTGTAGCCATCGATGCCCTTCTGGACCTTGGCAGTGTAGGGAGCGTAAAGCTCGAGCTCAGTATCGGCGTCGGGGACCTTGGCACCCTCGGGAGCGTCGCCGACGTACTTGTAGTCGACGCTCACAAGACCGTGTGCCGCCTTGAAGGCAACCTCGCCCTCGTACGTCCTGGGCTGGGCCGCCTCAACGTACTTGGTTTCGCCGTGAGCGGACCAGCGAGAGTCCTTCCCGTCAACGTACCAGCCGTCAATCGTGTGGCTGCAGCCTCCAAAGCCGGCAAGAATATCCTTGTGGGTATTGCCGATGGTGATTTTGCCACTCTTCTCGACATAAACGTCGTCGCCGGCAAGAGCAGCGTTGTTGTTTTCGATCACGGCGGAATCGGGAAGCGTAAGGCTAGCGCCCGAACGGACAACAACGCCGCCGCCCATCTGGGCGAGGTCCCGCTTTGATGCGCAATTCTCCTGAGATGCATCGTTGCCGGTAACCATAAGGCTGGAACCTTCGGCAAACGTCGCCTGGGCACCGCTGTCAAGGAAGAGACCCGTGACCTTGTTGCCCGTGATGGAAATACTGGAGGCTGAATCGACATCGAGCGTCGCGTTGGCCTTCATCAAGCGCATGCCGGCATTCCAGTAGCTCGTGCCCTTGGTGCCGGAGATCTGAACGTTCGCGCTCTTGAACTCGCCCTTGCCGGTGAAGATGATTCCCGTGAGACCGTTGTTGCTGGCCGTAACCGTAGAGCTATCGATGGTGAGGTTACCTGCAGAAAGGCCATGAGAGCCGTTGCCCGAGAAGTCAACCACGGAATCGTTCTTGATATTGAAATGCGAGCCGTTCGAGCCGTTACCGGTGGAGTTCACGACGTTGACATAAGAGCCGTCAATCGTGGCGTAGAAAGTGCCCGTGAAGCCAGAACGGTTGTGGTCGGAGGTGTAGGTAGAGCCTCCCGTGATGTTCACGTTGTAGCCACCGTCACCACCGTCCCATTCGAGGGCGTCCTGCTTGTAGTTTTTAATCGTGAGGTTCGAGCCATTCGTAATGTTCAGCTTGTTGTTGCTGCAGAAGTAGATGGCATGCACGTTGCTGGCGGTACGGGTGCCGTCCATGGTAAGCGTAGCGCCATCGAGCGTGAGCGAGGCATCCTTGCTCGCGCACACAGACATCCATTTCCACTCGTCGGTATACGGAGTGGAGCCGATGCCGTTCATAGTCACGTTAACGTTCTTGAACGTCAGCGCCTTACCCCAAAGGGCAATGCCCTTGTCGTTGAACTCCAGCGTGTTGCCATTGCCGTCAATGGTGAGATTCTTGCTCAGGTTAAGGCCGGCGGTCTCGGCTTTCTTGCACAAAACGATGGTCTCACCATCCTTGGCGGCAGCAACAGCCTCGTCGAAAGTCGCATAGCCGGTCTCACCAATCTTTGCCACGGGATTGGCAACGGGAGCCTTCGCCTCGGGGGCGGCGGTCGACTCGTCGCTCAGGGCAACGGCGGAAACCGCGGAGACGACGGCGTCATCGCTGGGTGCGGCGTCAGCATCGGCGGCAGCGTCGTCAGCAACGTCGGCGGCGGGATCCTCGGCATCGGCGGACTGGGTGGCGACGGGAGCTGCGGCGGTCAGCTCGTCGGCGTTCACCGTCGCGGGAGCGAGGGCGCCCAGAGATGCGACCAGGCCCGCAGCGATCACGCAGCGGCTGCGCTCGTACGGTTCATCTTCATTTCCTCTCCTTTTGACGAGCGGCGGCGCACGTAGACGTCGGGCCGTTTTTAGAGTCGTATTTGCTTATTTTTTTACAAAAGAAGCTGAAAGTGTGTTCACTTACTTAAGTATTTTATGCTTTAGCTGCATAAAACAGGTAGCCCAGTTTTCTCAGGCAAGAAAGTGCTTTTTTAAAGTCATTGCTTCCGCATGTCCATGGGCAATCAAACCGCCCCAAGGTGGAAGCCCGCTTCCATCTGACGGGCCGTTTCGATTCAAGCACCCTTGGTGTATAAGCTATTGTTGCCCGGGGGTACTTTTACTAATTGCGATTCCTATTTTGGCATTTTTTAAAATTCACGGTATCTACACATTATTGAAATGCCTATCTAGCTCGGGCAACTCGAAATATACCCCCTTCTTTTGACTTTTCCTCTTGCAGCTCCAATACTTAGCAGTAATCGCAAAACAGTCTTCGGAGTGAGCCAAGGATGCGAAAATGTACCGGGAGGAATACATGCCTCTCGTTGAGCCCTTCTCAAAAACAAATCCTGCGGCACATAGCCGCTTCTAACGATAACAAGGGCATTTCGATCAGCAAGCGTGAGCTTGCCGAGCAGCTTGGCTATTCCTTCGCCACGATTGAAAACGGTCTTCGCGCTCTGCGCGTTAAGGGCCTTGTGCGCGCCAAGGCGGAGCACAACGACGATGGCGGTCAGGTTGCCAACCTCTACCGCCTGACGGCCATATGCAGGCGAAATCTCACAACTCTGCTCGGGGGCGCGCCCGCCAATCCGCGACCGTAGGGCTCGCTCTCGCCAAACTCCCGTATACGGCATGCTTCTCTTCCCCGCGCGCAGGCGCCGTGAAGGCTTCACAGCTTGCGGGGAGGACGCGGAGACGCACGGCGGGGTCTCGCAGCAACCGCCGGCGGCTACTCAAAGAGAACCGGGTACTTCTTTCGGACAGCAGCGGTCAGCTTATACGCATTGGCGACCTGACCTCCCGCGTTCGTGAACCGGGGAACGGAGTTGATAAGCTTCCTGTGGCGCAGGTCGGCAACGAGGCGATCCACGGTTTTTTCGCTCTTATGTAGGTATTCAGCGATTTCGCGCTTGGTAAGCGCCACGGCGCCATTGTCGGACTGTCGCTCGACGATAAGCGCAAGAATCCGGCGCTGGGTCGGGGTGAGGTGGTTCGGGCCCTTCTTTCTGCCCGCCTCCATCCACTTTGGCCATCTTTCCGGAGAGAAGTCCGCGCAAGGCTCATCGACATTTTGCAGAGAACCGTCAACAGGGGCTATGTCAGGTATCGCACCTTCTTCGTGCGGACTCATATCCATCCCCCATTCTGTTGCAGCGGCACATGCCATATTTGCATTTTTACCCTTAAATTAGGTAAACAGCAATATGTAAATTTTAACGTGTACCCCCCCTATTTTTACAACTCATGGCAAAACTCGGGACTGCCCTTGGTTTTCTATTTTGAAAGATAGCGTGCCTGCCAGCGAAAATGGGAGGGGTACCTCGTCATTTAGCTCAGAGAATAGCAGGCAGTTGCGACAACAATTCAACATTGAGGAAGAATTCGGACAGCGGGGGAACAAGGTTCCTAAATACACAAGAAAAGGGAGACGAACCGCGCGTGAGCGCAATTCGTCTCCCCGGTGACCTTATTGGTCCCAACCCGAAGCTAATTTGCAAGAACCGGGTCTTACGGTCAGAAAAAACGCCACATGTGATCGAGTGGCCCAGAGCCACGGCCCAGGTCGAGATGAGCCCGCAGGCAACCGTCGAGGTACTTCTTTGCGTCTTCGACGGCAGAGGGCATGTCAAGCCCTTGGGCGAGTCCGCAGGCGATCGCGGACGAGAGCGTGCAGCCGGTGCCATGCGTATTCGGGTTGTCGACGCGCCCGGCGCGAAGCCAACAGACGTCACCCTCGGGCGTGGCGAGCACGTCGTTTGCGTCATGGGCACCGTGCCCGCCCTTGACAAGAAACGCGCAGCCGAAGTGGCGGGCAAGCGCCTTTGCCGCATGCTCAGCGTCAGCCTCCGAGGCAATCCAGCACTCCTGCCGAGCCACGCGGCCCAAAAGCACCTCCGCCTCAGGGATATTCGGCGTCACCACGGCAGCCATGCCAAAGAGTTCTTCGGAAACGGCGCCCTCATCCGCGAGCACGGCACCGCTCGTGGCCACCATAACCGGGTCGACGACGATGTTGCAGGCGCCATGCGCGTGCAACCGGTCGACGACCGCGCGGGCAACGTCACCGGACGGGATCATCCCGACCTTAACGGCATCGGGCACGATGTCGGCAAACACGGCGTCGATCTGCGCGGCGACCATCGACGGCTCCGTGGTGGCGACGGCAGCCACCCCCGTCGTGTTCTGCGCGGTGAGGGCGGTAACGGCGGTCTGGGCATAGAGGCCCAGCGCCTCGATGGTCTTTATATCCGCCTGGATGCCCGCGCCGCCCGAGGAGTCGGACCCGGCAATGCTCAGGACCGACTTGGGGCAGCGCGGGCGGGACGGGGCCGCGACGCTCATCGCGCGACGACCTTCGCAAG
>OLRJ01002026.1_pt1 | contig 15955 bp, 30 predicted proteins | sample 1672741 | NCBI WGS metagenome assembly OLRJ01 (sample SAMEA3136719, study PRJEB25190) | human gut metagenome | biome: human gut; feature: human-associated habitat; material: faeces | place: Austria | collected 2013
ACATGGCAGCAGGTCCTGCTTCCTACGGTATGACAGATACTATGGGACGTATGCATTCTGACGCACAGTTCGCTGGATCCTCTTCCGTACCGGCTCACGTTGAGATGATGGGTCTTATCGGAATGGGTAACAACCCGATGGTTGGTGCTACTGTTGCTGTAGCCGTTTCTGTAGAGGAAGCTGCTAAGGCTGGCAAGTTCTGATTATATAAATTGTAAAAGCGTTGAAAGTGCCGTAAACTCAAGGGTTTACGGCATTTTTGTTACTATCTGGATTTCTTGCAAAACAGCATGAAAATACATGAAAAAATGGCGGTAACTAACAAATAACTAACAGGTAACTAACAGGCGTAACTGACAAGTAACTAACAAACCTACCACGAAAAAAGCAGCAGGACAATGCCTGCCGCCAATCATTTTGTTATCTTTTCCATTTCTCTTTTCAGATCTTCCACAGTTCGGTGAGTATATATCTTTTCTGTGATATCTGCAATTTCATGTCCGACGATCATTTTCAGAATATATTCATTCATATTTGCTTCTTTTGCTTTCGTAATAAAAGTGTGTCTGGTATCGTGGGGCTTGTGATCCATTCCCAGTCGTGCCATAACCTTCTTGAAACGTCCGCGATATTTGTCATATGTAAGGGAAGTGCCCTGCTGACCGTCCGGATCATTGAAAAGATAATTACTTCCCATACCGACTGCTTGCTCATAATTCTTACGCACCAGATCAGCAACCAGTGGATGAATTGGAACCAGGCGGTTACGGCCGGCATCTGTTTTCAGTCCACCGGTGTATGTCATATTATCCAGATCCACATCTGCAACTTTCAGAACTGCCAGTTCCTGGGGACGCCATCCGGAATAAATTCCGATCAAGATCATATCTGCGAATGGTATTTCCGGATGTTCCATAAGGGCTGCAATTTCCTGTTCAGAAAAAGGAATGCGGACGATAGTAGGACGTTCTCTTTTGACCCCATCACATAAGGCTGCATAGTTTTTATCCACAAGCTCATGCTTCATAGCCCATTTATACATAAGGTTAAACAGACTCTTCATTCGTCCCTTAGTGCTGGATCCTACGTTTGCACTATGAATGGTTCCTTCAAGATGTTCGACTCGGACATCTTTTATTCGCATATCATAAAGAGGAGTGCAGTACTTGTAGGCAGCAGTGATCGTACGTATGCTGGAAGCATTGCTGAGTGTGGGGAAATATTCTTCAGACCATTTTTCGTACACTTCCGAAAAAGTTGTCTTATTAAAATTCAGATCATAAGGATTTTCATTGTATTGTACAAGAGCAGTCATTGCTTCCTGTCTGGTAGCATAATATCCGATTGCCTGTTGCTTCTGCTTTACCTTTTGTCCTTTCTCATCAAATTCCCATCCGAAGGTTTTGGCTGCTACCCATGGCCGCCGGCGTCTGCCAGATAGCTTATATACAGAACCGAATCCATTTGGAAGTTTCATAACATCACCTTTCTTCTAAAAAAGAGTATAAAAAATACACCTTTGCAGGTGTAAAGAAAAGTGCTATAATAATCTTGCTATGGAATGATTATAGCAGTTTTCTTTACACTGCAAATTATTCAACAGATCGCTCTGGTGCTGGTAACACTGGGGCGATTTCTTTATACAAAGTAAAAGACACCCATACAATATACTTGTATGAGTGCCTTTCAACCATAATCAATATGGTTCTCTCACAAGTATATTACTATAAAAGTAAAGTATCTGCAATTTTTTCTTACAAATTAGTTCATTTCAAGTTCCTTCATCAGTTCTTCCTGAGAAACAAATTCGTGACACTCAGGATTCTTGCGGATTTCGTCCAATAGCATTAGATCAATTTCATCTGGTTCTACTTCCTCAATATCATCCCAGGTCTTGGGAGCAATGATGTAGCGGCTCTGGATCATCTTCCAGAAGAATTCGGCTTCTTTATCGTTCATAAGGGATACAGCACCGATGATACGTTCCTTTGTTGCTGTCATAGTAATCACACTCCTTTATAAATCTGTCCACGGTTTCCGATAGCTTCAATTAATAAAATATTTCCATTTATATCAAAAATAATACGATAATCTCCAACACGAAGCCGGTAATCATTTCTGCCCTGTAATGCTTTGACATCACCAGCAGGAAGAAGATTGATAGCATTTATGATTCTCTTTCGTGTAGGGACATCTTGTTTCTTTAGAAATTTGAGCGCTTGCTTAGAATACTGGATTTCCAAATAAATACCTCCAATAATGTTGTAGCTATAAATTGCTATTAAAAATAATCGTTATATGCTTTTGTATAGTTACTGTGTAGTAAATTGTCTATTTTGCTGTTGAAAGAAGTTATTTTCCAAGCTGATCCAGACTTCTTTAATTTTAAGGTAAGATTTCCGTAGCTGTAATCTATTCCTGCTTTACTATGTACACAAATGCGTTCGTACATATACTTTAAAAGTTGAGATTCAGAAATGTTCGGATTTTTCAACTGGTAATAAACTGAGTTTTCAAATGCTGCTTTGAATACGTTATATCTGTTTGGATATTTGTAACTAAGCTTCACAGTGGCATTCTTTCCGCTGACTTTTATTGATTTTAGTTCGTAAGAAATACGTTTGTTATATTTCTTATAATATTGAGGCATGTAGCTATTTTCAATGAATAATTTAACACTCGAAGGTTTGGTAAAACATTTTGTTAGTTTACTTGTATTATATTGCTTCGCATATTTGAAAAAACGATCTACACTCTTTTTCACCTGTTTTTGCGCAGTGGTCATTTTTTGCTTTGGAATAATTATCTTATCTTCAGTGAGACAATTTATGCAATAACGCATACGCACACCAGTTTTAAATATAGTCGGCTTTTTATCAATGTACCATTCTCCCCATACATGATTAGAAGCTGGGATGATGGTAGTTTCTTGAGTATGACAATATGAACAGGATCTATAGGCTTTTTTTTCTTCTGTACATATATTAGTAGCAGTTTTCCAATCAGACCAGGAATGAATTCCGTTGGTTGGAACATCTTCTTGTTGAGTTTTGTAACAAAAAGTACAAGTGCGGGTCTTAATTCCAGTATATGTACAGTTTGGAGCAGTTGTAATTTGCCATTCTCCCCAAGGATGATCAGAAACTGGGAGACTAATGGTTTCAATTTTGCGACATTTTTGGCAAATTTTCATTTCTGATCCTTTGGAAAGACAATCAGGCTCAATTCTATAAACTGTTTCCCAGACATGCGAACATTCTGAAGCATAAATTGGAATTACTGACAATAAGCATAGAAGAAAACCGACAATGCAAGATAGTATTAATTTCTTTTTCATAAAATCCCCCTTCCGTATATTACCAAGATAGTAATAGTATCAAACATAATTTTTGTGTAAATAATAATCTTATGAAGATATTATTAACTCAAATTATGTATGAGAAAAATGTATCTGTACGGCAGCTGTCGCAGATGACAGGAATCACGAAATCTACTCTCAATAATATTATGATTGAGAAATACTCACCTACGCTGGATAATCTGGAAAAGATAGCCAGAGTTTTGAAAGTAAGAATCTCTGATCTATACGACTCACCGTACAAATAGTAAAAAGTGTCCAGCATACTGGACAATTGCGTTTCGGTGCTAAATATTGCCCTCTGTTTATCGTATAATAAGTATAAAAGATAATGTTAAACGAACAAATGTTTGTGAAATATATTGCACTTCAAATATAAATGGTGTATATTAAAAACAAACAAACGTTCGAACAAACGAGAACGGAGGGGTTATACATATGATGAAGAATGATAAAGAAGAGTACAAGGGCAAAATAATTGAGTTGGTAAACTTGATTAAAGAAGAATCCGTTCTGAGGCGGATCTACTTAATAATAATTACCATGATAGGGGCCGACCATTGAGGTTGGCTCTTTTCTTATTCTATGCCCAGGCAAGCTTTCATAAATTCTTCGATATGTTTTAACTTCTCTGGAGAAGCTTCTGCAATAGCATTCAGCATATTTCTTGCCATTTGGTTTTCTGTTTTACTGAGCTTTCCAAGATTAATGGAATAGCGGTCATCCTCATCCATCTTAGTGAACATATTGTCATCCCCGCCTTCCCCAGTTCGGAGCCAAACTTCATTTACACCAAACTCCCGACAGATGGAGAGTACGTTAGCTTCAGTCAAACTATTGCGGCCAGTTTCGATTGCGCTCATAGTGTTCTTTTTTAAACCAATTTGCTCACCGAATTTTTCGAGAGTAAGTTGACGGGCTTTCCGAACCTTTTTGACACGTTCGCCTTGCGTCATCATTATTTCCTCCTTTCTTATGAATCCAATATAGCACCCTCTGATTACAAAGTCAATAAAAAAGTTCATTAAATAGACAAATAAATATTGACAAAAACCATTTAATGCACTATCATGTCTATGTAAGGAACAAATGAAAGCGAGGTGAGAAGACATGGAAGGTAAAAAAAGCACTGTCAGACCAAATGGCACTGACAGTGCAAGAGTTATACAAGTAATTGAAACAAAAAGTAATAGAGGGAAAGGAACACTGGATGATCTATCCAGACAGGTTGTACAGTATTGGAGCCTGGAAGGTCAATTGTTAGCTGAAAGAGATTCGCATACAACTAAGAACGAGCAACCGGCGGATGTTTGATCATGTATTTGACTTCTATTTGAGATAAGAAGATCTCCATATATTTTTTTAGAAGCACAAAATCATGCTCTGGGTATTTTCTTTTGTAATGAGTGTAATCATTGCCAAGGATACGGACAACATCGGCAGTATTAACAAGATCTGCTTGCTGAAGGTATGTAGCAATAGCGTTACAAAGGGATTGTTTAGCAACGGTTTCAGCGGGTTCTCCAAGTTCTTGTATTGCATAATCTTTTACCAAAATTTCAAGCGAGGAACGGAAACCTATAGCAGCTAATTCGAAATTTTGATTGTATTCAGCTTGCAATGCCTGGTTGTACATGTCAATAAAACGTTCTGATATAGCGGCTAAATTTTCGTTTTTGTATGGCTCAATTTGAGTAGAAGGATACATACAGACCATTGGAGCATCATCTGTATTTGTTCCAGGGTTTTCGCAGGCGAAAAAGAAAAATTTATGACAGGCAGTGCATTCGCAAACAGATATGAGCAAACGGCCATCATTGAAAGAATAATAATCTTTTTCTTTCACAATAGCGTCAGTTCCAAAACCACAATGCGGACAGATTGCAGGCTTTTGATATTTAAACGAAAAGGAAGAGTAGAAGGAAGATGCAGATTTAGTAATGAATTTCATAAAAACCTCCTTAGGTAAGATTTAGGCATGCCAGTACCTAATAATCTAAGAATAAGAAAAAAGAGAAAAAAAGTCAATGCTACATTTATAACCAACATGAGAAAGAGAGGCGAGAGAATGAAAGTTAAAACAATCCCAGAAATCAACATGACAGATAATCCTTTAGACAACATTATTAAAATGGCTCCTTATTTGGATGAAGGAAGTCAGCGAACTGTGTTCGGGATGATGTTGGAAGCGGTTATGAGTATAAAAGATGATGGAAAGAAAGCTGGATAAAGAAGCAACTATACTGTATTCAAACGAAAAAGAAAGCGAGGTGAGAAAGAAATGAAATTATTTGGATTTAGAATTAATGCAGGAGAAATCAAAGATGTCAGAGAAATAGAGAAAACATTAGAGAACATTGAAGAAAAGAAAAATAAAATAATAGATCTTGCAGGACAGCTTAGTACTCTGACAGAAATTAAATTCAAATATTCAGCAGATGGAAGTATTGAAAAGAAATTTGAGGTAGATGGATTTGAAATGGATAAGATCTTGGGAAATATGCGAGTAGCTCAGATGCAAATTGTAGCCAGCTATAAAAGTCTGGAAGCACTTGGCATGATAGAAATTACCCCTGCTCCAAAGAACAGGGGGAAGACACTACTTGGAAAAAGCATCCAAGAGTTCTTTGGCTAGTTGTGCAATGTCGGATCTGAGCTTTTGAAGATCAGACTTGGTAGCAGGTGCGTTGCCATCATAGACGGCAGAAAGATCATTTCGTGACTGAACAGATCAATGACTTCGTGAATTGTCATATAAAGAATTCCTTTCATAATACTCGGGCATGGCAGTGCCCTGTATCTAAAGGATAGGAGAGAATAAAAAGAAAGTCAAGTTTGACAGAAAGGTAGGCGAAAAATATGACCAAAGAAAAGAAAGAGCGTATCACAGTAATCGTACAGAATCTGAAACAGATGGATATTGTAAGCCTCAAGTTGATGGAGAATAACTCAGAACTCCTGAGAGCCAGAGATGCAATGGAAGTAGAAACCCAGAAAGCAGGATAACAGAAGCGAGGTGAAAAGATGGAAAGTGACCGAGACAGGAGATTTGCGCTTGAAGGATTTGTAAGATATCACGATGACAGAATCTGGAAGCAGACGCAAAAGCTTGTCAGAGAAGAAAAAGAAGCAATAACCAAAATGGCAGTTACCCTTACTGCAATAAGAATAACTGCCATGCTGCTTATCTCTTGGTTTGCGCTTCATAAGTTTTCAGGACAGTAGAAGCAACTTCATGTACTGCATTGACAAGTTCATCCTTGGAAAGTTCGTCAGCAGAGGAGTGATAGATTTCGTTGATCATTTCGTGACTGAACAGATCAATGACTTCGTGAATTGTCATATAAAGAACTCCTTTCATAATACTCAGGCATGGCAGTGCCCTGTAGCTCAAGAATAGGAGAACAGGAAAGGAAAGTCAATAAAAGAAAGTGAGGAAAAATAAAATGTTAACTAATATTGAAACAGAAAGAGTTCGAAAAGGGCTGACGCAGGAGCAGCTTGCTTCGCAATTAGGAGTATCTCACAAAACATATTACAACTGGATTAATGAAAAGAAAGATATTCCAAGCCAAAAGTTGAAAAAGATGTCTCGAATGTTCAAAACGAACATGGAGTACTTGTTGGGAGAAGAGCAGAAAAGGGTTTTATATCTTTGTGATGGAAATGTTCCAACCTGCAAGAAAAATACATGTTACAAAAATCCAAAGAGAAAGAGTGATTGCCCACCATGTACTTATACAAAAGATGTGGCATATGCTTTAAATTTTCACAAAACATCGGAGCATGTACATGCAGCATATTATGAGAATGGCCAGCCGGAATAAGGCGGCTGGCCAAAAACTCATTTGAACTGTGCCAGAAATTCAAGGACACTCTTAAGACCATTTTTAAATTTGTTTTCCATGTAAATGATTGTCTTATCGGTGAGCTTGATCTCATTGGCAAGATCTTCGCCAGGTTCGCAAGTGATGTATCCGGCAGAAGCAAGTGACCAGCAAAGAGAAGATACATGATCAGAATCAGAGTCGGGATAGAAATGTTCCATAACTACATCTGAATTAGCAAAGTAATTTGCTTCGCCAAAGGATACAGCGGGCTGGCGGCTTAAAACTTCTTTGTACATAGAGGTAAGAAGTTTCTGCTGTTCTCTGGTTAAATCATCCATAGTGATTCCTCCTTTCTATTTAGGGTAGGGAAATCTTAACACAGTATGAAATAAATTACCATAGAAAGGAAAAAAGTAGAGATATATCGACAGAAAACGAGGTGAGAGAATGAAGCTACAAACAATTTCATTAGTAATTTCAATAATCGCATTAGTTTTGGCTATAGCGAAAGCTGCTGGTTAAAAGTGATGGGAAGAAAAGGATGGTGTAAAGATGGAACATATAAAAATCGTATGCAAAATACCTCATGAGATAGCACTGCAGGATGGCTTCTTGAGCAAACTCATTAGAAAAATGGAGAGACAGGTGAAAAACACCAGAAAGAGCCCTCATATGACAATCGAAATCACATGGGGGCAGCAGGATCAATCAGAGGTTATTTCAAATGTACCGATTACGGATTTATCAATGGAATAATAAGAAAGCAGGATGCGAAAAATGAACACAGGAAAAATATTGACAACTGAAGCTGCTGCAATTCTCAACACGTCCCCGCAGTTTGTACGTGTTGCGATGCAGCAGGGAAAACTGCCGATTGGAATAGCGATTAAGATGTCCACCAAGTGGACTTATAACATCTCTGGAAAGCTTCTGACAGAATACAGCGGAAAAGATGTTGAAAAAGAGCTGGAACAGATCAGAAAAAAGAAAGTTATGTAAACTAAAGAAAAGAGCCGATGCAAGGGGTGCATCGACTCAGGTCCATATGTAATCAACCAATTACATAATATCATTGGGCCACTAAAAAGTCAAGAATGTAAGAAAAATCAGGGGTGAAATTCCCCTGTTTAGTACTCGATTAAGATATTAAACTTAGGAGCCTTTTGGTATGAAAACAAAGCGTAAAACCTGGTATCTGCAGAAGAAGGATATCCTGTATGTGGAAGAGAATTATGATGGCAAGTATGGAGCTAAGGGGAAGGAGAGACTGCCTAAGAGAAAGCTCACTCCTGAAGATGTTCAGAGAGTAAACGCCTGGAATAAATCCAAGAGGGCAAGACTCAGACTGATGGAATATTTTTCACCAGGTGATCTGTGGGTGACATTTACATACAAGCCAGAGAACAGACCTCCAGATATGGACACTGCCAAGAAGCAGTTTTTGAAAATGATGGACAAGCTAAGAAATATTTACAGGAAAAAAGGCAGGGTGCTCTTCTGGATCCGGAACATTGAACGGGGGACGAAGGGAGCTTGGCATATACATTGTATTATCAACGATATTGGAAATACGGCAAGTCTTGTTGAAAGGACCTGGCCCTATGGTGGAGTATATGTAACTCAGATCAGGAAGAGTAAGTGCCCGGAAGAGGATTTCCAGAAGCTGGCTGATTACATCACCAAGGATGAGAAAACCAGGGAAAAGAAAAAAGACGGAACCCTGGCAAAGCCCAGACTTAGTGAAGCAAACTACAGCCATTCCAGGAACATGCCGCTTCCAGAGCCAAAGCCAGAGGAGCTGAAACGTTGGCCTAAGAAAGTGAAGCCTAAGAAAGGCTACTACATAGCAGAGCTCTTTGAGGGGAAAAATCCGGTAACTGGGCACAATTACCGCCATTACACATTGATCAGATTGAACAGACGAATTTAAAGAAAGGGGGAATCAAGCTGTGAAAGTCAATATTTATCTGGAAACAGATAAACAGTGTCAGGCGAGAGTTCAGCGCAGATACGGATATGTAATAGAAGCCGTGTTCGCTGGCAGGACTGAGACCAGAGAAGGTTTCGGAAATAGTAGTAGTACATATCATCAGTGTAACTTACAGGCACTTATAGAAGCCCTTTCGAGATTTCGTTCTACATGTGAGGTTTGCATATATACCAGAGATACCTTCGTGACATCCAGAGTATTGAGAATCTCAGATCTGGCAGCAGATGCCTTTAAAGATACAAAGGGAAAAGATATCAAAAATGCAGATGAATGGAAAAAGGTGTATGAAGTAATTAACCGGTTGAAATTGAAAGTTTCTTCGTTGGCCGGAGTACATTCATATTCGCAATGGCTCCAGGAGGAGATGATAAAACGTGGAAACTAAAGAATTGTGGGGAAAAGGATGGAGTCTGCGCACAGAACAGGATCCAAGGGCAATGACATATCTTGGAACAATAACAAAAGCAGGTATGCATTTTCACTATTACAGAGATGATGATGGAGAAATCTATTTTGATAATGAACCGGAAGGTGGGAAGCCTGATTGGATGGAAAGAGCAGACAGAAAATTGAGAAATAGGGCACATAAGAAAAAATAAAAAGAAAAGAGGAAGAGTATGAGAACAATTGCAGTGATTAATTTAAAGGGTGGCGTGGCCAAGACCGTTACCACCAATAGTGTTGCCTACATTCTGGCAAGCCAGGGGAATAAAGTGCTTATTGTGGATAACGATAAGCAGGGAGATGCATCGAGAGGATTGAACTGCAGAACACAGGATGGAGAAGGAATAGATCGGATCATGACCGCAAGACACCCGGAAGACTGGATGAAAAAACTGATCAGACATACGGAATTCCATAACATGGATGTATTGCCGGCAAATATGCGTCTTTTGATGGCTAACCAGGAAGTAATGTTCGATCAGACACGACCGCAGCAGTATAGGATAAAAAATGCACTGGCATGTGTGGCTGATCAGTATGATTTCTGCATAATTGACAATGCACCGGATATCAACGTATCAACGATCAATGCTCTGACAGCCTGTGATGATGTTTTGATTCCGGTAGAAATTGATGATAACACAACGGAAGGGCTTCCGGAATTGGTGAATCAGATTGGTTATACAAAAGAGGAACTGAACCCAGAATTGAAAAATTACTGGGTCTTTATCACAAAATATGACAAAAACAACCTTGCGCAGGCGCAGGGAACAGAAATGATAGAGGCAGCAGGATATCCAATGCTTAAGACAAAGATAAGATATTCTAGAAAAGTATCAGAGAGTACTTATGCAAGAAAACCTATCCCTTTGTATTCCGCGCGTTCTTTAGCCGCAAAAGATTATGAATGCCTGGTGAAAGAGTATCTGGTGGCAGCAGGAGTTATGATGGATAAATGGACGGAAGGGAGGGAAGCCTGATGGCATTCAATCTGGCAGATATGGTGAACAACCGAAAGCCTGTGGAGACTGAGAATATCAGTGATACGGTGTATCGGGATGTGTTTGAACTGGAACCCTCCAAGGAGAATTTTTATTCCACAGATCCAGAGAGACTGCAGGGATTGAAAAACTCAATTCTTTTGTTCGGTGTAATGCAGGATGTTCTGATTGAGGATGTGGATGGTAAAGACAGGATCATATCCGGACATTGCCGTACAATGTGCTGCAGAATGCTTGTAGAAGAAGGACATGAGGAGTTCCGAAAGATTAATTGCAAGTATACGAAAGTGAATCTGAATACAGAGAAGCTTCCGGAAGATAAAGATGGAAAAGTAGAACAGTTGCTCAATAAGCTTGGAATTATCCAGGCAAACCGATTCCGTGAAAAAAGTGACTGGGAGAAGATGCAGGAGGCTCTTATCACAGAAGAAGTAATTAAAGAGCTTCGGGATCTGGTTGACCTGCAGGGGACAACCAGAAGCATGGTACAGGCAACTCTTGGAACATCAGGGACTCAGCTGGAAAGATATCACGCAATCCAGAAAAAATTAGATCCGGAGCTGATGCAGGAGTTTAAAAATGCGAAGATAAATATATCTGTGGCTAGGGAACTGACCGATCTGGATGAGAAACACCAGAAAGAGGCTCTGGAACTGTATCAGAAGAACGGAGCAATTACCCTTCCGGATGTAAAGACGCTGAAAGAAAAGCAGGAAGTAGGTCGCCAGGTCCCAGGTCAGCTTACCCTGGCAGAAGCAACCGGACAGAATCGTCCTCCGGAAGATGATACGGTAATTGATGTGGATGTCCAAATTGAAAGATTTTTTGAAAGCTTGAAGAAAGCTACAACCGAACGAATTTTAAAGCGTGATAAGAATATGTCCATCTATATGCTCAGTACCATATATGACGGAGTTCGCATCCGCAACGGATATCTTAACTATCAGGGTAGAACGAATGGAATTCTTTTTAATCCAGACAGCGATAAGGAAGTGCTGTTTACCTGGCAGCAGCTGGCTGAGACATTGATAGAGGCATATGGCAGGAAACCAAAGCCGGTGAAGCTTGCACCGCTCCCAGAACACGAGAAAGAGTGTCCACGCTACGATGCAGATGAAGTATTCACACCGGATATTGCAAGGATGCTGAAAATCTTCCTGGAAGATGTTTATGCCAAGATGTACGTGGGAGCAACCAGACGATTCAGAGCAATGGGAGCTGAATTTGCAGTAGTACAGAGGGTGAATGAGAAAGATTTTGTATTCTACGATGAAAAAGGGGAAAAGGTCTGCTTCGTATCAGCGGATCGTATGAGGATAGAACATCAAAAAAGAGTTGTAGATGCTACTGACCTGAAAAAACCATCTAAAGAAGAGGAAAAATATCTTGATAATCTTGCAAGAAAGCTGATAGGAGATTTCGCAGAGTGGTTTAAACAGGACTTCCACAAAAGAGTGCTGAATGTAGTGACAAGCCCAGATGAGTTAAAAGAAAAACTAGGCAGCAGTAGAACCTGGCATTTTGATACAGGAATTGGAATCGGGCATGCTAATTTGTTTGATGATTATGTGCAGGTTTGGAATGAGGGCAATAAGTGCCTTGGAAACTATGACTGGTTTTATCTTGCGGCCTCCATCCAGAAAATGTGGAATGAGATTGCCATGGAGGAAGCGGAAACAGCTCGATTAAAAATGGTGGAAGAAACAGTGGAGAATGTGTCCGACTCGGACAAGCCAGAATGCTGCCAACAGGCAGCAGAAACAACGGACGAAAGGCAGCAGGATACTGAAGGAAATCAGAGCCTGGTGCACGATTGCCAGGAAGAAGAGTTGAAACAAGAGCCTCTTGACATTATGGGAAATGATATAGAACGTAAGGCATGGCTAAGAAGCTATAAATTATGGGGACTCTGGTACGAAGACAAACATATAGGCGTGAGGTATTACAAGTATGACTTTGAGAATGGTACAAGGCTGATTGTAGAAGAGTATGATCCGGATCTATCGAAGAAGACTCAGTGGTATGAACCAAAGGAATCTTACTACATGCATTTAGTAGGTGGTCCAGAGCCAGACAGAAAAAATCAGATTCCCAAATGGACATATCACGCTAAATACAATAAATATCCAAACAGTGAAACTGAACTTGTTGAGTTTTTGAAAGCGCTTCAGAGAGGAATAAAATGAACAGAGCAGAGAGAAGACGCCAGGCTAAGGAAATGTCCAAAAGTAAGATGCCATTACCACTGAATGTGGCGCTTCCGGTGGAGAGAGATGCTGATATAACAGGTCAGGAAGCAATTACGCTGAAGACATATCTGGAACTTAAGGAAAAAGAAATCAGAGAAAATGTTACCGCCGCGTTGATGAAGGAAGCCCAGGAGAAGCTTGCAAAGGCAGAGGATTACATAGCTATTATCAATATACTGATTGTACTATATGCAAGCAAGATGGCTTGGGGATATACAGAAGAAAATAAGAAGCTCATGGATAATTACAAAGCGGCCAGGGTTTATGTAGATCGCAAAGGAGCGGCAGCGGCCTATGCACAGATAAAAAAGGAAATGGACATAGAAATCGAATTTGAAGATTTGACCAATTACAACATTTACAAAGAACTTGGATTTGACAGAGAGGCGGTGTGAGGCATGCTGCAGGAAATGAAGTTAGAGGATGCTCTGAAAAAGTTTCTTAAGGGAAGAAAAGTCCTGGTTTTGTACAATGAGGTAACATCAACAGACAAACCTGTTTATGGGATTGAACCGCTAAGAGAAATGCTGGAAGGAATGCAGTTTCTGGTGGATGTGCCTGCAATAGAGGATTTGGAGCTTAAACAAGAAGTAGAACAGATGGTAAAGACAGAAAAATCCTCCAATAAGGCTGTAAAAAAGAAATTGGTAGATCTACCAAAGAACAAAAGCAAGCTGGATGATTACCAGGAAGAAATCATCCAGATGCTTAAAGATGGAAAATCGCAATATGCAATTGCAAAGGAATTAGGCGTTGTTCAGTCAACGATTGCTCACTGGATGGCGAGACATGGAATTGACAAGCAAGGAAACCAAAAGAAGTGTGCAACCTGTCAATACAGAGAAACAAGACCAGGAAAAGGCGGCTGTGATTACATAGGGAAAACTGGTCACAGAAGGGGCTGCAGTGTTGAAAACTGTGATAAGTATGTGGAGGATAAGCATGAAAAGGTAGCTGCTCCTGGACTATGACAAGACCAGGAGACAGCTCTTGGCAGCAGGGAGGCGGTGAAATATGAATTTCAGAATGCTGAAAAAGAAATATAAAAAAATGTATGGGAAGAAACCACCAGAGAAGCTGAAGAAGAGAATAATTAAGGTAATGATAAGACAATCGGAATATATAAAGATCAAGGCTATAGATCAGAGTGTGAAAGAGTATTGTATATGTGCAATGATTGCTGGCACTAAAACAGAACTACTTACGATAATCGAAGTTGTTCGGAAAGAAATGAGAGAATATGAACGGAATACAGAGAATCTTGTTAACACAACACGAATATTAGCTGAAAGGAAAAAAGTACAGAAATGAAAATCCGAACACTGAGAAATCAGCTGATAGATATGACTGAAAAAGAAGTGACTACAGTTCTCACACCAACCGGCACATATCAGATACTGGCACACACCAAAGACAAAAAGAAAGGAACTATCCTGGGAGAATATAGCACAGAGCAAAAAGCTGTTCGTGTTCTTTGTGCCATACAGGTTGCAGCTCGGCATCCAGAGAAAGTCAAAATCTTTAAAATGCCATCAGATGCAGAGATGATACTGTGAAAGAGTATAAAAACAAAATAAACGAATTAGACGCACATAAGAAAGAAATTATAAAGATGGTGAAATCTGGATGTACGCAGAAGGAAATTGCGGAAAAATTCGGAACCTGGTCTGCAACTATCGGATATTGGCTTAGAAAACGAGGCATAAAGCCAGAGGTAATAAGAGGCGAAAAGAAAACAAGTCGAAGAAAATGTTCAAGCTGTATATACAGACAACTTAATCCTAATCTCGGAAACTGTGACTATATATGCAAAACCGGACATTCAAGGGGATGCAGCGCAATTGACTGTGACAAATATGTAAAGGGCAAACCGATAGCAGGGATGAAAGAAGAGGCTACGGATTGTGACATCTTTGATGAATGAAAAATAGGAGGTTAGATGGAAGATAGAACATGTAAGACTTGCAAGGATAATGATAATGGCCTGTGTGATCGGAAGGGCATACTGGTAGAAGATGATTACAGCTGCAGAAAATGGCAGCCTGACTGGAAAGAACGATTTATGATTCGGTTTCTCAGAACCAAGTGAGGTAAGCGAGATGGTAAGTAGGATAAAAGAAAGATTGCTGCAGTATAAACAGGAACTGCAGAAACAGACGATGTACAAGGAAGGATTGCCGGGGAGTTCGCTGGATATCGTAAATAGTCTTCTGGATGATCTGGAAGAGGATGAGAAAGAAAATGGGTGGATTCCAGTAGCTGAGAGGTTACCAGAAACAGATGATTACATCCTGGTTTCATTCAGCAACTATACCTTATCGGATATTGGACGATACGAAGCTGATAAAGATGGAGGAGGCACCTTTTTCCCGGGAGACGAAGAAAGAAGCTATGTATCGTTTGGATTATTTGTCAATGCCTGGATGCCACTTCCAAAACCATATGAGGAGGACTAAATGGGATATTGCAAATTAGAGTGTCCGGACGGTGAAACGCAATATGGAAGGAGAGATAAGAGATGAACAAAGTAATTTTAATGGGGCGTCTTACCAGAGATCCAGAGGTGAGATACACCTCAGGGGAAAATTCATTGGCAATTGCCAGATATACACTGGCAGTAGACAGAAGATTCCGTCGTGACGGCGAGGCTACTGCAGATTTCATCAGCTGTGTTTCTTTCGGACGTGCAGCAGAGTTTGCGGAGAAGTATTTCCGCCAGGGATTGAAGATCGTTGTTTCAGGTCGTATCCAGACAGGAAGCTACACCAACCGTGATGGACAGAAAGTGTACACCACAGAGGTAGTAGTTGAGGAACAGGAATTCGCAGAGAGTAAGGCAGCAAGCGATAATTACGCAGCTTCCCATCCTCAGGCAGCACCTGCACCGTCCATGTCTTCACCGGGAGCAGCCAGTGCAGACGGCTTTATGAACATTCCAGATGGAATTGATGAAGAACTGCCGTTTAACTAAAGCTTAACAAACTGATAGAATAAGATAGGAGGAAAGCAACCATGGCTTATAATAGAGGCGAAAGACCAGATTCTCCAATGAAGAGAAGAGGCGGCCGCAGAAGAAAAAAAGT
>OLRJ01002028.1_pt1 | contig 15952 bp, 8 predicted proteins | sample 1672741 | NCBI WGS metagenome assembly OLRJ01 (sample SAMEA3136719, study PRJEB25190) | human gut metagenome | biome: human gut; feature: human-associated habitat; material: faeces | place: Austria | collected 2013
TAACAGCAATCCTGCTGTGCTTCTTCATTGTACTTCAGAGTGTATTTGCACTGGTAAAGGAGCGGAAGAGCAAATAAAAATTGAATAAAGAATGAAATGAGACAGGCGGGTACATGATTGAAATGTGTATCTGTCTGTTTTGTTTTGGGCATAATGGAAGAATGGGTAACATACAAATTAGTTAATTGCAATTTACTATATTACGATTTAGTCAATTACGATTTGGTAAATCGTAATTGACTAAATTAAAAGGCTATGATAAAATATCTTTATAAGGGAGGGGGCACACATATGTTTATAGGAAGAGAGCGAGATTTGGCGGCCTTGAATCGTTTATATACATCTGGGAAATTTGAATTTGCAGTTATATATGGCCGTCGCCGTGTGGGGAAGACTGCTCTTATCAGTGAATTTATTAAGGACAAGAAGTCTATCTACTTCATGGGGGTAGAAAGCAATGAGAAACAGAATCTTGAGAACTTTAGCAAGAATATTATAGAATATGGTTCTGGAATCGTGGCAGATACTTCTTTTGCATCTTTCCAATCTGCATTGGAATATGTATTTAAGCTGGGTGAGAGTGAACGGCTGGTTCTTGCCATAGATGAATATCCGTATGTAGCGCGCGCTTCTGAGAGTCTGGCATCTACTTTGCAAATGTTGATTGATAAATATAAGGATGACTCTAAGCTGATGCTTATTTTATGTGGTTCCTCTATGTCATATATGGAAGATCATGTGTTGGCCTATAAAGCACCGTTATATGGCAGGCGTACCGCGCAGATGAAAATACTTCCTTTTGACTTTGAAGATACCTGCAATTATTTAAAAGCATTCTCTGATATGGATAAGGCACTGCTTTATGGTATGGTAGGCGGTACACCCCAGTATTTGTTACAGATTCGGAGTGATTTAAGCGTAGAAGAGAATATTAAGAATACTTTTTTGAATCCCACATCTTCTTTATTTGAAGAGCCAGAGAATCTCCTGAAGCAGGAGGTACGTGAGCCTGCACTGTATAATGCGATTATTACGGCCATCGCCACCGGATATTCAAGATTGTCTGAGATTTCCACGAAGGTAGGTGAGAATACGGGTACATGCTCCACATATCTGAAGAATCTCATATCCCTTGGTCTGGTTGAGAAGGAGAATCCTTATGGTGAAGCGAATTCCAAGAAGTCTATTTATAAAATTGCGGATAATCTTTTCCGCTTCTGGTATCGATTTGTTCCAGAGAACAGCTCTATCATAGCCCGAGGGGCAACCGATCTGGCATACAGCAGGATTGAGTCACATTTATCCGAGTATATGGGACTTGTATTTGAGGAAATCTGTCGACAGTATCTTTGGAAATTATTGTTGACCGGAGAGTGTCCGGTAGAATTTTCAGAGCTGGGGTGCTGGTGGGGAAATGACCCGAGAACAAGAAGCCAGTCAGAAATTGATATTATGGGAGAAGCAGATAAAAATACAGCTCTATTTGGCGAGTGTAAATGGACAAATGAAAAGGTGGACCTGGGCGTTCTGGAAACTCTTGTGGCGCGCAGCCAGTTGTTCCATTATCCCAGGACGTATCTGTATCTTTTTTCAAAAAGCGGATTCACAAAGGGGTGCACGGATGAGGCACAGAAGATTGGAAATGTGAAGCTGGTGACGTTTGAGGATATTATGGAAGTTTTGGGGAGAAAGTCGTAGCAGGAAATGCCCTGTGCTTGAAGCTGAAAGTGGTTACTATAAAAAGTAAACCATTGGATTCAGGCATCAGGGCATTTACCATATAGAAATTTATTCTTCCTGTCCCAATTTCACAAAAATCGGTTCATGCTTCATAGCCGGAATAATTTTTTCCATCATATCTTTCATATTAATTTTCAGGCTGGATGTGTTAATACAAGGGTGACAGCCGATGTAAGGTTCCTTCAGGAGGTCTTCATCAATAAGCAGCTGCACATGATTTTCCTTATCGTTCATAAGCCCAAGTATACTGACAGAACCAGGTGTAATATCAAGGAATTTCTCCATATAAGTTTCATTGCCGAAGGAAAGTCTGGCAACGCCAAGCTGGGAAGATACTTCCTTTGTCTTAAACTTCTTGTCGCCTGGCAGGAGCAGCAGATAGAAGTTCGTTTCCTGGCGGTTGCAGAGAAACAGGTTTTTGCAGATTACTGCATCAAGCACTTTATCCACATCTTTACAAGCTTCAATGGTCATCAGAGTTTCATGGTCAATCCTCTGATAAGGCACCTGAAGTGCATCAAGAAAATCATAAGTACGTATCTCTTTTTCAAGTCTGCCCGTGGTATCTGCGGGACGTCCGTTTTCAAGCTTTAATTCCATGGTGTTCTCCTTATATATTCCCTCACAGGGGCTTTTTTATCAAATATCTGGAGAATATTGTAGCATTGAGAGTTTTTCTTGTAAAGTGGAGGATGTTCTCCCACAAATTGTGATGCACATCTTTTAGAAAACATTTTTCAAATATATTCCAGAATAGCGATGAATATTTCGGAAAATATGTGCATATATAAGTTCGGAGGCGGATATCTGTCCTTAGTTACGAATATAGGATGCACATTTTCGTGAATTTTTGTGCATTTCGTTCCCTAAGCGTGCAGTTCATTCCCTGAAATCAGGATAGTGGAAAAGGAGGTGCTATAATTGGAACATAGTAGAGATTTAGCCGTATGGCTCACAGTGCCATATAGGCTGGAGCCTGTTTGAAAAATCATTCCCGTAATCCTTGCAGAAAGTCTTTTTCAAGCACGCTCCGGAGCATCCGGTGAAGGACCGTAAATGTTCACTGGATCTCAAATGTTTTAATGTTATTGTTCGCTTTAGATTATACAAAACGTTATCAGTGGACAGTAACTGTTAAGCAACTGCCAACAAAAAAAGGTTGCGAAAAGGAGGAAGCATTATGAGGAAAAAGCAGTTTTTACAGTTCAGGAGAGCGATGGCAACGTTGCTGGCTGTAGCAATGATCGGGCAGAATACAGTGATGACCACCGCTGAGAATTATGTGGCTGATAATACAGCTGTGGTTGCAGAAGAGCAGGCTCAGGAGCCGGAGGTTCAGGTTGAAGAGTCTGCATCACCGGCAGTTCAGGAATCGGCACCAGCTGCAGAAACACCAGCGGAACCGGCAGCGCAGGCAGTGGCGGAAAAGCCAGCGGAACCGGCAGCGCAGGCAGTGGCAGAAAAGCCAGCGGAACCAGCGGCACAGGAAGTGGTGGAAACGCCAGCGGAACCGGCGGATCAGACAGTGGCAGAAACGCCAGAGACTCCGGCTGAGCAGGAACCGTCAGTTTCAGCAGAAACTTCTTCAGGTAGTGCATCTCAGGAACCAGCAGCAGATGCGGATAAAGCATCAGCAGCTGAAGCAGAAAGCGATGGAAATACAGTTCCTGCAGAGAATCTGTCCCCAGAGTTGGGAAAGGAGGTTCTCTATCGTATAACTTTCAATGGAGATGCAGCAGCTCACGGAACGATTCAAGTGAAAGGGGAAACTGCTCCTGTAGATGTTGTTTCTTATAATAAAGAAGTGAAGGAAAATGAGAAATTTGAATTTTCCATCACAGCAGCACAGGGATACGAAACGGAGCGGGTTACTCTTGAAGCAGACGATACCCAGCTTGTTAAAAACGCAGAAGGATTCTATGAAATTCCGGCTGTAACCAAGGCTGAAAATATCCTGGTTACATACAAAGAGATTCCACAGGAGCCTGCTGCGAATACAGGAAGTACAGAAGAATCGGAAGAAGAAACGGTAGAAGAACCCATTGAGGAAAACACAGACGAATTGGAAATGCCTGTATTTGATTATTCAGGTTCCTGTGCTGGTGTTACCGCTGCAATCTATGCAGAAGAAGGTGTACTGCCAGAAGGAACTACCGTGGAACTGGCACCTTTATCCGATGCTCAGATTGCAGCAGCAGTAAGCGCACTGGGATGTGAAGTATCTGACATTCTTGGTCTGGATATTACATTTATCTATAACGGCGAAGAAATTCAGCCTTCCGGAAATGTAGCAGTATCTTTTACAGCAGCAGAGATTGCAGACGTGGATGTAACTTCTGTTTATCACGTAGGCGATGACGGAGCAGTCAACGAAGTTGCAGCCAGTCAGGAGGGCAGCAGCCTGGGTTTTACTACAGATAGCTTTTCAGGCTATCTGGTAAATCTGGCAGGGCTGAATGGACAGCCGAGTGAAGCTGCAATTACTGGTAATAGCACTGTTGCTGTTGGCGAGACAATTACGTTAACAGGAAGGGGAAATAAAAAGGATTGTTCTTATAAACAAACGTGGAGTTCAAGTGATTCGGATACAGCAAAAATTTCTGATGGTAACGGCAAGAGGGCAAATGTAACTGGTATTAAGGAAGGAACAGTTATAATTACACATAACTATTGTGATAAAGATGCGAAGAAGCATTGGGAGCATACTGAAAGATCAGAAACTATTGAAGTAACCGTAACAGCACCTGTCTACGCAACTGAACTGTCACTTCCAGAAACGGTATCCGTTGAGAGAGGCAGCACAGTAACAATTACACCAACCAGTCTTAAACCTGAAAATGCTACTCTTACATGGAAATCCGATAATTCAGCAGTAGCAACAGTAGATAGTAAAGGTTTAGTTACAGGCAAGAAGCCTGGCACAGCTACAATTTCCGCACAGTCTGGAGATAAGATAGCTACTACAACTGTTACAGTTAAGGCAAAGAGCAATGGCAGCGCTACTGCAGGAAAAACCTGGAATAATGTTGAATTCTATTATCTGAAAACGCCTACATCTGATAAGAATTCGAACGAAACAAGTCAGTGGGGAACATGTTTAGGAATTGGAACGATAGATCTTACGGATGCAATTTGGGATAAAAATAACAAAAATACATTCGATAATGTTCCTGCAAGAGTTATATCCTGGCCAAAGGGTGGTACTGTTAATGGAAGTACTTATGATGTTAGTAAAAATTCGACTGCTTGGAATGAAATTCTGAGCTACTGGAAAGATCAGGTTCAGAAAAATTTAGGCATAAAAATTACGAATGACGATATAGAAAGCATTACACTTATACCGTACAAAATTTCAGATAATGCGACCTATCATGTAGATTGTACGATTGATATAAAATGTAAGCGGGTTGTAACTGCAAAATATTTCTTATGGGATGCAGGTACAAATGTAACTCAGTATGATCAAGTTTATGCTAAGAGCTTTGTTATAAACAAGGGTACGACACAACCAAGCGATAGTGACAAATTATCGTTGCCTTCAACGAAAACGGTTGATGGAAAGAATTACACATTGAAAGCATGGTACAGCAATCCGTCACTTCAAGGTGAAACAGTGACATTTCCATATTCAATTGGAGAATCTAATGTTAATTTTTATGCGAAATACGTTCGCTCAGATATTAAGTACACAGTAAATTATTATTGGAATGGTACGACAGAGAAAGTAGCGGATTCGGTAACAGGATTTGGTGGGGAACCTGGAAACGTTATAACCAAAACCCCAAAAATGATTAATGGCTATACACCAGTTTCTTACGAAAAGAAGCAGCTGGTTATCTCAGAAAACGGAACTAATGAAATTAATTTTTACTACTTTAAAAATGTAGAACTGACAGCAAACAGCGAAACTGCAACCTATGATGGAAAGGAGCATAGCGTTAGTGGTTACACAGGCGTTCCGGAAGGCGTAAGCTTCGCAGGCATTACGGTTGGTGCAACCGGAACGAATGCCGGAGAATATCCTGCAGCATTTGCAAAAGGTACTGTTGGAATGACCGATGGTACTGGAAAGTATATTGTATCGAAAGCGATAGATGGAAAGCTTGAAATCGGTAAGGCAGCCGTAACCTTAAAGAGTGCAACCCTGAGCAAGAAGTATGACGGGAACGCCCTTGTGAACGGGGACACGGCCCTTGAGGTAGAGAGCGGGTTTGCAGAAGGAGAAGGTGCAACCTACAACTTTACCGGAAGCCAGACCGTAGTGGGAAGCAGCGCAAATGCATTCAGCTATGAACTGAACAGCAACACCAACATAGACAACTATGCGATCAGCAAGCAGGAGGGAACGCTGACCGTCACAAACCGCGAGGCGAAGTATGAGATAACGGTAAAGGCGAACAGCGCAACTGCAACCTATGACGGAAAAGAGCATGAAGCCGTTGGAGTGGAGACCTATGAGTTCACAGTGGAAGGGAACAGCTACACAGTCAGCGGGCTGAGTACGGAGGACCCGAAACAGAAGGACGCAGGAAGCTACACCAACAACATCACCGGAACCCCGGTGGTAACGGATAAAGAAGGAAACGTGGTAACCAGCGAGTTCGAGGTAAAGACCGAGAACGGAAGCCTTACCATCACCCCAAGACAGGTAAACCTTACCAGTGAAAGTGCAAGCAAGCCGTATGACGGAACGCCCCTGACCAGACCGAGTGTGACAGGAGGAGACGGATTTGTAGCAGGAGAGGTAACCGATATCCGTGCAACCGGAAGTGTTACCAATGTAAGTGAAGGTGAAGTAACCAATGCCATTACTTATGCAACAGGCGAGAAGTTTAATGCAGATAACTACAACATCACCAGGGAAGAGGGCAGGCTGAGCATCACAGCATCCCAGGAAAAGGTAACCGTAACCATCACCGGACATACAAATACGGAGAAGTATGACGGAACTCCTAAGAAAGCGGAAGGCTATGAGGTAGCCATTGCCAGTGACAGTGGTCTGTACAAAGAGGCAGATTTCAGCTTCAGTGGAACTGCAGAAGTGGAGAAAACAGATGCAGCAGAAACTGCATACCCGATGGGCCTGGCAGCAGGGCAGTTTACAAATACGAACACGAACTTTGCAAACGTGGAATTCGTAGTAACGGACGGAGCCCTTACCATCACCCCAAGACAGGTAATCCTTACCAGTGCGACTGATGAAAAGGTCTACGACGGAACCCCGTTGACTAACCACAACGTAACCGTAAGCGGTGACGGCTTTGCAGCCGGTGAAGGTGCAACCTACGATGTAACCGGAACCCAGACCGATAAGGGAAGCAGCGATAATACTTTTACCTACAAGCTGAATGAGAATACCAAAGCTTCCAACTACAGCATTGAGCTTGCACCAGGAGAACTTACAGTAACACCAGTTACAGACAAAGTCATCGTAACCATCACAGAGCACAGCGCTTCCCTGAAATACAACGGAGCGGAACAATCTGTTACAGGTTATGACACAGCAATTGACAACACCCTCTATAAAGAAACTGATTTCACCTTCAGCGGAGATGCCACAGCGAAAGGAACTGACTTTGGTTCATATCCGATGAATCTGAAAGCAGAAGACTTTACAAACAAGAATAAAAACTTTGCAAATGTAGTATTTGAAATTGTAGACGGACAGCTTGAGATTACCAAACGAGATGTGGAACTGATCAGTGGTTCTGACGAGAAAGTTTACGACGGAACTCCGCTGACTAAGAATCACATTCTGATCGCAGGTGACCAGTTTGTTCCTGGAGAAGGCGCAGATTATGATGTAACCGGAAGCCAGACAAATGCAGGATCAAGTGATAATGAATTCACTTACAGACTGAACAGCAGCACCAAGGCAATCAACTACAATATCAAAACTACTCCGGGAACCCTTAAAGTAACCCCGGTTACAGATAACGTAATTGTCACCATTACCGAGCACAGTGGCAGCGCCAAATATGATGGCACTGAAAAAACAGTAACCGGTTATGACGTAGCAATAGACAATGAACTGTATACAGAAAATGACTTTACATTTAGTGGAAATGATGTTATTAAAGCAACAGATGCAGACATTTACAACATGGAACTGAAACCATCTGACTTTAACAACATAAGCCATAACTTCGCAAGTGTTACCTTCAAAATTGTAGACGGAACTCTGAATATTTCCAGACGAGATGTGACTCTGACTAGCGCAACAGACAGCAAGACATACGATGGAAAGCCGCTGACCAATGACAATGTGGCAGTTGGCGGTGACGGCTTCGCAGAAGGAGAAGGTGCAGTATACAACGTAACCGGAAGTCAGACAGAGGCAGGCTTCAGCAACAATACCTTTAGCTATGAGCTGAAAGATAATACCAAACCGGATAACTACAACATCACATCATTTGAAGGAATCCTTACTGTTTCCTCCAGCGAAGATGAAGTAGTGGTAACAATCACAGGTAACAAAGGCACTCAGAAGTACGATGGAACAGAGAAAACGGTAGAAGGCTACACAGTATCCATCACCAGTCCTTTGTATAAAGAAAGTGATTTCACCTTTGATGGTATAGCTCTTGCAAAAGGAACAAATGCAGATACTTATATGATGGGGCTGAGTGAAGAGAACTTCACAAATACCAATAAGAACTTTGCAAGAGTTACCTTCCATGTAATTGATGGCTCTCTTGTAATCGAAAAACGTAATCTGGTTCTTACCAGTGCAAGTGCCCAGAAGGTTTACAATGGAACAGAGTTAACAGCAAAGGATGTAACAGTAAGTGGCGATGGATTTGTCAAGGGCGAAGGCGCATCCTATGATGTAACTGGAACTCAGACAACTGTAGGTGACAGCGAGAATACATTCACCTATAAGCTGAATGAAAATACCAACGCTGACAACTACACCATTGAAACTAAGAATGGCAGCCTGCTTGTTACACCTGTAACAGATCAGGTTGTGGTAACACTGAAAGAAAACAGTGGTACAGAAGTCTATGACGGAACAGAGAAAACAGTTACCGGCTACACGGTAGCAGACATCAGCAACAAGCTGTATACGGACAAAGATTTCACATTCACTGGAAATGCTGAGGTAAAAGGAACAGATGCCGGAACCTACGATATGGAGCTGAAGGCAGAAGATTTCCAGAACATCAACCCGAACTTTACAAACGTTGTGTTTAAGGTGGAGGACGGAGCTCTTGAAATCACCAGACGCCAGGTAACCTTCCAGGCTGACAGCGGCGAGAAGAAATATGACGGCGAGGAGCTTACGGTTCCTACATGGAAACTGGCAGATGGAACTCTGGCAGATGGCCAGCAGGAAATCGCACATGTAGAAGGAAGCCAGACACTGGTTGGCGAAAGCGAGAATAAGATCACAGATCTGAAGATTTTTGCAAATGCAGCAAGCCAGGAAGCTGAGGGCAGCGAGACAGAAGCACAGGATGTGACAAAGAACTATTCCATTATTCTTCTTGCAGGACTTCTGAAGGTTACAGACGGAAGTGAAGAAGATCCGGTAGATCCAGGCCAGGTTGTAACAAAGACCCATGAGGATAAAACCTATGATCTGGATGAGACTGTTACCTTTACAATCAATGTAAAGAATATCTATGACGAAGCGAAAACCGTAAGGATCATTGAACTTCCTGGTGTTGTGATCGAAGGTGCACCGCAGGAGACTCCGAACGTTCTCACAGTTGAGAAGGTTCCTGCAGGTGAAACTGTTACAGCAACAGCAACCTATAAAATTACAGAGGCAGATATTGCCAACGGAAGCTTTGTAAATACGGTAAAAGTGGAATTCGAGGGCGGTAAGCCATTTGAGAACACTGATACAGTAATCACCGTTGATCCGGTAAGAAGCTATACACTTACCAAGAAATCCAGCGCAAGCATCCACGAAAACGGAATGTTCAAAGCAGGCGAAACCATCCACTACACCCTCACCGTGACCAACACAGGAAACCAGACTCTGGAAAATGTAGAGATCACAGATACGCTGAATGCAGCCGGAACGATTTCCAACATCCAGGGCGCAGACAGTAAGCAGGATGGAAAGGTAACAATCTTTACAATCAGTAGCCTTGTACCAAAAGCAGAAGCAACCATCATTTATGACTATGTGGTACAGGAAGCAGATAAAGGCAATACGATCAGCAACGCAGCAGTAGGAACTCCTGCAAACCCAGAGGATCCAGATGGCGAGAAGCCAGGAGACAACACGGATAACCCGGTAGAAAATCCGAAGCTTGAAGTGAAGAAGGACATTGTTTCCATCACAGCAGCAGATGGAACCCAGAAGGACAAAGCAGGAAAAGCAGACCTGAACGACATCATTACCTACAGCGTAACTGTAACCAATACCGGAAACGTGAAACTCACAAATGTGAAGATCACAGACAGTCTGGAAGGAATCCAGCTTGCAGAAGGCCAGAGCTTTGACCTTGGCATCCTGGAAGCAGGAAAGGCAAAGACCGTAACCTACACCTATCAGGTGAAAGAATCTGACCTTGGAAAATCCATTCTCAATACAGCAACCGCAACAGGTGACGTACCGGAGAATCCGGCCGACACCCCGAAACCGGAAGGCAAAGATGAGAAAGAAGTTCCAACAGAAGATCCGGCAAATTGCAGTATTACAGTAACTAAACGGCTTACAAATATCCAAGGTGAACTCCTTGCAGTCCGTGCAGCAGACTTCTATGTGACATTGTTCTCCGACGAGGCAATGACTCAGAAGGCAGCTGACACAAAGATGATTCACTTTGATGAAAATCAGGGAACCTCTTCGGTAACATTTGACCAGCTGAAACGCGGTACCTACTATGTAGCAGAGACCGACGCAGAAGGCAAAGTCGTTGCAGAGGGTACCTACAACAATGGTTCTTATGTAGCACAGTATCAGGCAGGCAATAAAGTAGAGATTACGGAGAACGGAACAGCAGCACAGTTCCAGTTTGATAATCAGTTCCTGCTTCTGCCAGACGAGTACTATATTGTGAAAACCATCACAATTAATAAGACAGTTGTTAAGAAAAACGGCGAAGACCTGAAATCTGAAGAGACCTTCTATGCAGGAATTTTCAAAGATGAAGACTGTACACAGCTTGCAGACGGCGTAAGCCAGAACATTGTTCCGCTTGTTATGGACGGTGAATCCACTGCAACAGCAAAAACAGAAGTTACAGTTCCTGTAGGCGGCGAAGAAATAAAACTGTATGTAACGGAGGTTACAGCAGATGGTACACCGGTAGCATTGAACGATACCTTTGAATATGATGTGGAAATAAATGACGGCTTTGTAACACTTTCTGAGACATCAGAAGATGCAACAGTCCTTATTATCAACACATCCAGAAAGGAAGAACCGGAACCGACAGCAGAGCCGGCCCAGGAACCTACAGAAGCTCCTGCAGAGCCCACCCAGGCTCCTCAGATCACACAGCAGCCAGAGGACAGGGCAGTTACAACAAATGGCGTCAAGACCGGTGACGATTCACCTCTTACCCAGCTTGCATTCATGCTCTTCGCAGCCTCCGCTGCAATCCTTCTTATCATTTTTCTCAAAAAGAAAGATGAAAAAGATATAATGAAATAAGGCTTCCCCTTAGCCCCCTTTCTGGAAAAGCACTTTATGTGCCCTCCGCGAAAGGGGGCTTTTCCCATGCCCTATTATAAAAATGGCATGAAAGCCGCTTTTTCCATAGTGCTCCTGTTGACAAAAATTCAAAAAGGCTTTATAAAATTCTTAGAGCCTGCAGATTGCGGTATGTTTTGTCCGAATTCGATTGCCGTAGTCCGCTACGGCGCCCTCATCCGGGCAAAATCTCCCACAAATTGTGACATACATCTTGCAGAAAGCCTTTTTCAAACACGCTCTAGAAATTGTACAGACCTCATGTATTGCATGATGCCATACTGCAAAATAAATATTATCAGGAGGAGCACATCTGAATGAACAATATCACAAAAAATGCACTGGAAGAGTCTCTGAAGAAATTTCTCCTTCAGAAGCCTCTGGACAAGATCACAATCAGCGATCTGACTACAGACTGCGGAATCAGCCGAATGGCTTTTTACTATCATTTTAAAGATATTTATGACCTGGTAGAATGGTCCTGTATTGAGGACGCTTCCCGGGCTTTGCAGGGAAAAAAGACTTACGACACCTGGCAGGAAGGGCTTCAGCAGATTTTTGAGGCTGTTTTGGAAAATAAACCATTTATCTTGAACGTGTATCGCTCTGTGAAACGAGAGCAGGTGGAAAATTATCTGTACAGCCTGACCTATCAGCTGATCGAAGGAGTGGTAGAAGAGCAGAGCGAGAATCTGATGGTTACAGAGGAACAGAAGAAATTTATTGCGGATTTTTACAAATACAGTTTCGTAGGTGTCATGCTTGACTGGATCAAGAGAGGAATGAAGGAAGCCCCAGAAGAAATCGCGAATATGGTCTGCGTGACCATGCATGGAAATGTTGGGAATTCCCTGCGGAATATGGAGAAGGAAGGGCAATAAAGATTAAGTTTATCCGGAAAATAAGGGATAACTATGGCATAGCAGCTTAAATACTGAAAGTGCGGGACATAAAGTTTTCGAAATCAACTTTACAAAGTAAGGCGGATGATAAGTTTTTTGTCATCCGTCTTGTTTTGTAAATTGAGGAAAATTATTTTTTGACGTAGAATACACTCAGAAACAGGAAATACTAAATAAAAGGCAGCAGAATTTCGAATCAGCTAAATAAAAGCTTTTTATCTGAAGGTCAGGAAACAAACCTGAGAGAGCTTAGAAGCTGATTCGAAAAGTTAAAACAAGAATAAACACAGACAGCCGGAAATAATGCAACGGCAAATTTCAGAAAGGTGGTAATTTTTATGTCAAAGAAGAAACATTCCGTATTAGGTATGGCAGCACTTGCCGCAGCAGGTGCAGGAGCAGCAGTTCTGGCAAATAAAAGCCGTGAGGAGAAACGGATCACAGAAGCACACGTAGACCCGAATTACCGCAATACAGAGCGTGGCAAAAACGAGAAAAACAGCAAGGGCATTTATTATACAAACGGTAACTACGAAGCATTTGCCCGCCCGGAGAAACCGGAAGGTGTAGATGACAAGCATGCATATCTGGTAGGAAGCGGACTTGCTTCCCTGGCAGCAGCCTGCTTCCTGGTAAGAGACGCACAGATGCCTGGTGACCACATCCATATTCTGGAAGCAATGGACATTGCAGGCGGCGCATGCGACGGTATTTTTGATCCGATGAGAGGATACGTTATGCGAGGCGGCCGTGAGATGGAAAACCATTTCGAGTGCCTCTGGGATCTTTTCCACAGCATTCCATCTCTGGAAAAACCAGGTGCCTCCGTTCTGGACGAGTACTACTGGCTGAACAAACATGATCCGAACTATTCTCTTTGCCGTGCTACTGTAAATCAGGGCAAGGACGCTCACACAGATGGTAAATTCAACCTGAGCCAGAAGGGCTGCATGGAGATCATGAAGCTGTTCTTCACAAAGGACGAGGATCTTTACGACAAGACCATCGAGGATGTATTCGATGATGAGGTTCTGAATTCCACATTCTGGTTATACTGGAGAACCATGTTTGCATTCGAAAACTGGCACAGCGCACTGGAGATGAAGCTTTATATCCAGCGTTTTATCCATCATATCGGCGGACTTCCGGATTTCAGTGCTCTGAAATTCACCAAATACAATCAGTATGAGTCCCTGATCCTTCCAATGAAGAAATATCTGGAGGATGCAGGCGTTGACTTCCAGTTCAACACAGAGGTTACCAATGTAATCTTCGATATTCACGATGGTAAAAAAGTGGCAACTGCTATTGAGTGCAAGGTAAAGGGTGTTGAGAAGGGAATCCTTCTTACTGAGAATGACTATGTATTTGTTACCAACGGAAGCTGTACAGAGGGAACCATCTACGGTGACCAGAACCATGCTCCAAATGGAGATGCTGAGGTTCGTACAAGCGGCTGCTGGAGCCTTTGGAAAAATATTGCAAAACAGGATCCGTCCTTCGGACATCCGGAGAAATTCTGTTCTGATATCGCGAAGACTAACTGGGAATCTGCAACTGTTACCACACTGGATGACAAGATCATTCCTTATATTACCGACATCTGCAAGCGAGATCCGAAGAGCGGAAAGGTTGTTACCGGCGGTATTGTAAGCTGCCAGGATTCCAGCTGGCTGTTAAGCTGGACCATCAACCGTCAGGGTCAGTTCAAGGATCAGGACAAAGATAAGGTTTGCGTCTGGGTATATGGTCTTTTCACAGATGTACCTGGCGATTATGTAAAGAAACCGATGAAAGAGTGTACCGGTAAGGAAATTACCGAAGAGTGGCTGTACCACATGGGTGTACCGGCTGATCAGATCGAGGATCTGGCTGAAAACAGCGCAGTCTGCGTACCGACCATGATGCCATACATCACTGCATTCTTCATGCCAAGAGCCAAAGGCGACAGACCGGACGTTATCCCGGATGGCTGCGTGAACTTCGCATTCCTTGGCCAGTTCGCTGAGACTCCAAGAGACACTATATTCACCACAGAATATTCTGTTCGTACCGCAATGGAAGCAGTATACGGACTTATGGGCGTAGACCGTGGCGTTCCGGAAGTATGGGGCAGCGTTTATGACGTACGAGAACTCCTCGATGCCAGCGTAAAACTTATGGATGGCCGTTCACCACTTGAAATCGAGCTTCCTGGACCGCTGAATCTGGTGAAAAAACCTCTGCTGAAAGCAATTAAGGGAACATTAGTGGAGAAGGTACTGAGAGACCATGATGTGATTAAGGATTATATGGTTGAGAAATAAGCGGTAGTAAAAATTTATATATGTTGAAACATGCGAAGAGTCGGAGTGATCCGGCTCTTTGTTTTGCTCAGTTTTTAAGATACCAGGATTGTGGGAGTGCAACGCACGAAACAATCCGTAGGTATCATAGTCGGGGGCTTTTGACACCGACATCTTTTTAATTGATATAACAAATGAAAATAATCATAAAAACAATTGAAAATTGAAAAAATATGTGTAAAACAATCATAAAAAAATACGATTGTTTTCTTGCACATTTTTGCATATAATTTTTGCAAAATGATAGTGCCTTTTTAATTAAAGCACCCTCAGTAACAACAAATGAAACGATAAAGTGAAATTGAGGAGAACTATTATGGAAAACAAAATTATCGTAAGAAAATACGAGGAAAAAGATCTTCCAGCTATGATCCGCATCTGGAATGAGGTTGTGGAAGATGGCGTGGCATTTCCACAGGAAGAATGTCTGGATGAGAAAACCGGCGCGGAGTTTTTCGCAGCGCAGACTTATACGGCGGTAGCCGAGAACAGGGAGAACGGACAGGTCTTGGGATTATATATTCTTCATCCGAACAATGTAGGCCGCTGCGGACACATCTGCAACGCCAGCTACGCCGTATCTCGCGGTAGCCGCGGACTTCATATTGGAGAAAAGCTGGTAAAAGATTGCGTAGCCCAGGGAAAAGTGCATGGTTTCCGTGTACTGCAGTTTAACGCAGTTGTGGCGAGCAATGTTCATGCAAGACATCTTTATGAGAGAGTTGGATTTCGCCAGCTGGGTGTGATTCCGGGAGGGTTCAGGCTGAAAAATGGGGAGTATGAGGATATCTGTCCGTATTATATTGAACTCATTAACACCGTTGATGAGTAGCGAACAAGATTGGAAAGATACTATAAAAACAGCGATATTGCTTGCAAAACAGGATACCAGAGTAACCGCAGAAAAGACCGTAGCAATATTATATACAATGGCGGATAAGTTTTTGCAGGGAAGTGATTTGGAAGAGATAAAGGAGGTTGTGGCGATGACAAGATTAGGTCAGATGATTTATGATGATGGATTGAAGGTTGGTGAAGAGAAAGGTAGAGAAGAAGGTAGAGCCAGAATGACTGCTTTAACGAAAACATTGTTGGCTTCTGGTCGAATGGCTGACTTACAACTTGCGTTGGATGATCCAGGATATTGTGAAAAGTTGATGGAAGAATACGGAATAAAATAAAGTGAATTAAAGTAAGCGAAAAGTCGGAGAATTCTGGCTCTTTGTTTCAAAAGAAATGAATTAAAAAGGAGCAGAATATGAGAAAACCACAAAATTTTCAATGGAAAGAAATGACCATGGGAACCTGTTATT